>Ga0123342_1002889_pt1 | contig 28191 bp, 24 predicted proteins | sample Turbeawhitnodule_FD_89960 | JGI IMG/M metagenome (GOLD analysis project Ga0123342, IMG submission 89960) | Root nodule microbial communities of legume samples collected from Mexico - Turtle bean Mexico white nodule | ecosystem: Host-associated > Plants > Roots > Nodule | place: Mexico: Nepantla... | reverse complement strand
TCTTTACGTCGAGTATATTAGCTTCAAAATTCTTATTAACGCTATGCCGACGATAATCACCCTTTTGTGTAGGTTTTTCATACTTAGCCTCCGTTTTTGGCCCACGATAATAAAACTTTTTTTGTAGTGGTCCATCCACATACAAGGTCTTACACAAATAAGCTTCTTTAAGTCATGAGCCTCCTTAATACTAAATAGACCCAATATAACACAAATAATAATAAACTTTTTAATCTCTAAAATAATATCTAATTCAGTTAATATAATGACAACTTATTTTTTTTATCTGAACTGGAAATAGTCTCTATCTAATTATTTTCTTGAATTGTGTAAGAGAAATATGATAGGTAAAACTTGAAGAGAAGGAGGAAAAGAAATGATGAAGAGGCAAGGGAAGAACAAATAATAAAGAATATTGCCATCCTCATGCATTCGGTGGTAAAGAACCATTTTTCTCTCTCTCAAATCTTAATTCCGTTTTGTGCCAAATTAGAAAATAAATTAATTTATAAACCTAACTAGTAGTAAAGGCGAGTATCTTGAGCAGATTTCAAAAGTGACTTGTGCCTTAATTCTATTAGGACATTTAATAAGCCATTCTTCAAGTACATTTTAAAGTGTTGAACAAATTATTTCTAGATAAAACTTGGACTCTGAAGTGCATAGCTCAAAAAGGCTAAGTGGATGAAAAAAAATAAAGAATTTTAAAGTGCTAAACAAATTATGTAAAAAAAACTTCTATATTCATTATTTATAAATTCTTCGAGACCAAAAATAAAATGACCAATCGATTTTGCACTAATAAAGATATTCTAAAACTGAATATAAAAAAGATTAAGTAATTTTCTTACCAAATATCCTAAAACACTTTTGCATGTTACACCTCGAAGGAAGATAACAACAAAACTAGTCTATATGTAAAATTTTGGTGTAATTTTTGTTGGTGACAAAAATATTAAGTACTCATATCTTGTAAAGAGTAAAAAATGGAAATAATAAATGAAGCATCGATACCTACCAATTTCTTATATTTAATATCTAAATGCTTAATATTTTCTTTTTATTTGTCTTTTATATTTATATTCTATGTAGCAGAAACACTGATACGAATAAAAAATACGTATAATTTCTAAAATAACACAAATCTATATATTATATAATTATGAATTATATAAATTAACAATAAAGATTTATGTGCACAAGTATATTTCAGATATTTTTTTAAAAAAAAATGTTTTTTTTTTACTGGTTTAAAATGTTTTGTTTTTTATTTTTATTATCATAAGACAAATTCATACCATAAATTTGAGTTTTAGAAAATTAATGTAATAGCTTCATAGTTTACATTTGTTGCAATTTTATGATTTATATGTCGTCTTTATATTTATCGAAATATTTCCAATTGATTTTAAACAGTTTAATTCCAGTATTCCATTTCTTCGTCAAACCATTTCAGTACCATTTCATTTCATTGCAACTTTATTTTTTAAGAAACTATGCATATATACAATGTTTATATGAAAAAAAAACTATTTTGACACTATATTTTTTAATCCATTTAACAACTACATATAATAATAAAATATTAGATTAAATTATTTAATTAAAATATAAATATAAATTATTAAATAAAAAATAATAAAAATAATTGTTAGATGAGAGCGTAAATTTTGAAGAGTGTCCAACTAACATTTCTCAATTTATATCTCTTATTCTTTTGTATCTCAATTTGATACTTCCTATTTATTTTGATCTCCTCATCCATTCTAAGTCTAAGTCTAATCACAAAACAGAAATGGGGTAACAAAAAAAATGAAGGTGTGAAAGTGAAATCCATTCTGAATTGAACCAACAAGTTGATTTAATTTATCCTGTGTACAAACAAAAGCCAAAACAATTGACAAGACCAACAACCTTCACTCTGCATCTTCTAATAAAATAAGAGCATCACCAAAGCAAAACATTAGTTCATGATTTGAACATGCAGGCTACGTGCATTGCGCTGCTCCGCACAGCACGCCTTAATTAATTTTCTTTGAACATCATGCATGCATCATCTTCATCCATCTTCTTCTGCTGTTCTGGACTTTTATTTATTTTTGCTTCACAGTAAAATTAAAAAAAATATACGTAATATAAAGTAAAGATGAAAGTGGGGTAAAACGATATGTACTGTGGTGGGAATTTGGCAGGTTGGTTAATTATGTTCTTCTTCTTCCAATGGATTGGTGAGGCTTCCCATCAAACAACTCATCAATGTAAGTCTCAATGTCTTCAGCTTGGTACTTTATATACTTCTCTGTCTGTCTCCCTGGATCAAAAGTCTGGGCGAACCTCCCAATGAATGATCGGTAAGCCGGGATAATCACTGCAGAGATGGAAACCCTAAGCTCCGACTGAAGCTGCTCGTCCTTCACCACCCACGAGGTCTGCGTCTTGTGAATCTCATCGAACAACGTGTTGAAGCTCTTGAATCTCTCCTTCAGCACCGGCTTGTGCACCTTCCCATTCACGCTCAACCCTTCGTGGTTCAGACACTGCAGCACCCTGTTCCACGTCTCCCTCTGGTAGTTCTTGTGGTAGTTTCTCAGCTCTGATGACTTCTTCCTGATCCAATTGTCGCCCATCACCTTGCTCATCTCGCTAGAACCCTTTATCTTCTGCAGAATGTACCTCCCATTGTTCATCATAAAGAAGTTGCTCAGCGCCACCTCTTTGTACAGACGCGCCTTCCCCTCCAGGCTGGAGTCTAGCAAGTCCATCACCCTCAACACCTGTGTTGCGAATGGAGATGGTGTTTCCTTGTCCCAACCCCCCTCCTTTTTCTGCTCTGCAGGCTTGCTTGTTGAATCCGCACGGTTCCTCTTCCAATGCTCCATGAAAACCTGCTCTAGGGTTTCCTTGTAGTCCCCTGCTATGTTGAGATAGTTCATGATGTAGCGTGTGAGGGGGTGAACTGCGCCACCGGGTACGGCAGTTTTCGCGGTCTCCGATTTAATCTGGTTCTCCAGTTCGCAGAAGATGTAGATAGATGCCTCGCCAAGTCTGGACTTGGCAACGGTCATCTCTGTCTCCATCTCCTCGACGGACTCTTCTGGAAAGAGTCTGTCCGCGATGGGTATCACCTCGCAGAGGCTCTCGTACATGTCCAGGAGCTTGAATAGCTTCTCTCCGGCTCGCTTCGTCATGGCGGCACCCTCCGCGAAGTTGAGAAGCTGAATCACCACGCCGCGGGAGAGGCCGCCTAAGAGTCCAGCCGCCACCGCGTGGTTCTCTGCGAACACGGCCTCGGTCAGCTTCCTCTCGCCGGGGAAGTACACTGCCGCGTACTGTTTGAGCGTGTTGATCCAGGCGGGGATCATGTCCCTGGCCAGAGTATCCCACGGCACCTTCGTCACCATCTCGTCGATGCTGATCCTCTCTAACCCTAGCTTCTGGTTAATCTCCTCGAAGGCGTTCCTCCGCGAAATGATATACACCTGGCAGCACTCCGATTCGTAGCCGCCGAATAACATCTCTCTGGCGATCTTACTTAGGCTTGCAATCGTCTCCTCCGAGTACCCCGGGAAATTCGTATCCTGTTCACTACCTTCTTGTTCATGCACCACCTCTTGTTGTTCCGACGCTGCCATGTGTTGTTTTCTTTTGGTATCGATGCTGTTCTGATTATTTCCTCCGGGATCCAATTCGGTTGGGATTCTTGATTCTTCCATCAGAAACCGGAAGTCCTCCTCCAAATACGTCATCAAACGCTGGTGAATTGAGGTAATGCGGTTCATCATCGAGACTTGTGCACCGCTGATCTTCTCTGGTTCATGATCAGGATAATTATCAATCACCAATGTCATCAGTTTTGAAAACCGATTCGCGTTGTTCACCAACCACGAATCTTCCTCCGAAACCTCGCCCCATTTCGGTTTACCTTCACCTGCGTCGTATTTCATTATCTTCTCTTCAACCAGATCCAAGTACCTTTCACTGAAGTCAGGAATCGCAAAGTTCTGCGCATTTCCAACGTTTTTTAGACTCCTCACGAATTGGTCAATCTCTTGAGCAACTTGCTCGAGGCTTTGCGGAGTAGACGTGGCGGTTTCTTCTTTCTTCTGTTCCTCCTCCGCCTGACCATGCGGCGTTTGGGACGACGTTTCCGCTTGGGCGGCGGCACCGTCATGTTTAGCATCGCAAGGAGGCATCGTGTCACCGGCGTTGTGAGCGCCAGAATTCTTTGCGAGGTCATTATTCTCCATGACGAAGGTAGTTAGTTACGGAGACGACGGTTATGTTTTCCTCCTCGGCGAAAGAGGTAAAGAGAAAAGAAAAGGTGTTTAGAAGTGACAAATGCGTATGCTAAGGAGAATCATACGTTTGTTGTCTTTTGATTTAAAAAAAAAAAATATAATGATTGAATAATTGTTTCTGTCCTTTTATTGTGAGGGTTGAGTGGTTGACCGTTGACGTTACTTGTTTTTTTCCCCTACGTCGTTTCGTTTGTGCGTCTCACTAACTGCGGTTCGTTGAATTGACAGCGATGGGTAGTGAGAGAGAAAAAGAGAGATGAACCTTTGCGCTTTTATTATTGCCTTGTTTGTCAGAGGCGGTGCGTAATGCGCGCCACTCACACCAACGAGCGGGTTCGGATCCCAATAAGACGCGATTACGGGTCGGATCCAAACCCGATAAATCTCGATGCTACGCGTTATGCCAAACAAAGAGTGATTGAGATTTGAGACAACACTTCAGATCCGGCTTAACAGGGAGCTGAGTTAGCTGAACTTGATAACTTCCAAAAAAAAATAAAAAAATCGAAATTGAAGTGAGAAAGATAGAGAGAGAGTGAGAATGAGATATGGCGGAGGTAGAAAGAGGCGAATGCTGTTGCAACCGTTTCTGGTTTTGTGTGCGACGGTGACCGGTGTGGGATTGTTGATGCTGGCGCTCAGGCCGTTGGATCCTCCAATCACTGTTGATTTTCCTAGGGATTTCGAGCTCGGAGATTCGAACAGCTCGAGCTTCGATGGCGGCGGCACGGGCTTCGGCAGAGAGAAACCGTGCGCGACGGTGGAGGACATGGGGAAGGATTTCGAAATTGGTCTTGTTAAGAAGGAGACGCTGAGAGTGAGGAGAATTATCGAGGATCACTTCGTCCTGAATGGTGCTTTCTTGTTCTGCGCTTGATTTACCATTTCTGCGGCCTATGTTCTTTAATAGCATGAAAATCGTGCAGTGACTGTTTCTTTGAGTTTCTCTGTTAGGAACAAATATCAATTTTTTGAAGTTTCACTTTTAAGACGTGGAGGATTTAAATGAATATCAGGCGAGCTTGTTTGTACTTGGTAATTGTGTCTAAGTTTCTGTAGTTTATTTTGATTGAATGTCCCAAATTTGTAAGAGCGTTCTAAAGAATGCTTTCATTTTAACATAACTTGTTTAAGAAAGGGTACAAATTATGGATAGTTGATACTTCGTAGTTTTTGTGTTTGTGATTATAGTCTGCCATTTTGGGTTTTAAGTAATTGTTCTGTTTTTTAATAAGCCGTTATTGTCAGTGTAGTTACACTTATATCTAATGTAACAAATGCATTATATTTCAGTAAAAACTTATAGAAATATTTCTAGTGTTTTCAATCATCATACATCTAGTTTACTCTCAAGACAATTGCTCAGCTGTGAAAGTATATAATTGCTTGTTTGTGGATCATTCATGACTAGTAATTGTCTAAGCTATTTTTTCACCATTTAATTTTACATCCTGTTTTTTCTGAAAATAATCGCAATTTATAGTTGCGCACTTCTCAGTGAGATTCATGGCATAAATGTGTGAATAGAAACCATGATCTTCTGCAAAAACAGTTCTTGAATCAGAAGATGTTGAAATATTTGTTACAGGTGCTTCGAGAATCAGGGATTTGCCTCCGGAGCAGTTCTGTAGTCATGGATTTGTTCTGGGAAAGACTGCCGAGGCAGGTTTTGGGAATGAAATGTACAAGGTCTTAACTGCTGCAGCACTGAGTATAATGTTAAACCGATCCTTGATCATTGGCCAAACCAGGCATATTGGTTCTTTCCCAAGCCTTTCTTTTTCATTTTTAAGAGTTAACATTTTTATGAAGAATGCATGAAGTCCTAACTAGCAGTTTATTTTACGGTTGGTTTGGTGGTATCCCTTTAAAAATGCGGCTCCAAACTCAGGGATTGTTTCTGCAAGAAAAATTCTATAGAAAACTGATATTTGAATCACTCACCCTCAGTCTTGAGGAGATACCTTAGCTACCTTTAGAGCATTTACTGTTAATTTTTTAAGCTTGTGTTGACATCTTGTTCCAAAAACAATTTGACAATATTTGAATGGAAACCTATATTTGTCATTTGACACATTAGATACGTTTACAGCCACTCATATGAAACCTAGTTTTCTACCATTGACGAACCTGAAACTGCTATGATCTTGCAATTTATTTTCTGCATTTATCTTTTCATTATCTGATTGCCACCTTGGTTGTATATTTCAGAGGAAAATATCCTTTTGGGGATTACATTTCTTATTCCAACTTTACCTTTACAATGAAAGAAATAAAACTTCTGTGGAGACAAAATGATTGTTCAAGAAAATATGGGAGGCAACTGGTTATGAGGACTGATGATTTTGAAAAGCCAGCTCAAACAAATGTTCTCTGTAGCAATTGGAAGGAATGGAAGCAACCTATCATATGGTAAAGTGACATTGTTTTTCTATTTGTTACTCTTTCAAGCATCATGTATGACTATAAACCTTTTATTTTTAGGTTTCAAGGAACCACAGATGCCGTGGCAGCTCAATTTTTCTTGAAAAATATACATTCTCAGATGAGGAATGCTGCTTTTGATTTATTTGGGGATCCTCAAGTCCTGGGATCTCAACCCAATGTATTTGGAGAGATCATGAGGGTTCTCGTTTCCCCTTCAAAAGATGTTGAGGCAGCTGTAAATTGGGCTATTGGTGGTGGGGAGAATCCTGACATCTCATTGCATATGCGGATGCTTATGAATAGGTAATATATAATTAAACTCTAATATCATTGAATTGGTACTATCATGAGGAATGAAGCTGATGAGGCCTACTGTTATATGGTCATGTTTGTTGTTATGTATTTACCTGTTCAATAAAATGTCGAGTGAGCTATGTAGTAGCATTAATAATAAGAATTGAAAATCAGAATCTATCTGATAATTGCATTGGAAAATGAAACCAAACACAGCATAATCAGTTACGTATAAATATCCCACAAACAAATTAGATCATCTCCAATGGGAGTTTCTTGGAGGAGTTTCTTATCAATTAAAAAACATCATTTTAATATGGATCCAACAAACATGAGTTCTTTAAATTTGAACAGACTTACTTATATAAAGAACTTTTCTTAATTTTAAGGAATCCATGCTTGTGGGACCCACATTATAATGTTTTTATTGATAAGGAGATGTTGTAAGAATTTTATTGGAGATACTCTTAGAAGCTAAGCTTGCATTTGATATTCCTTCACAACTTATCTATTTCAACATGAATTAAATTATAATTTGGAATAGCAACTAATTGGCTTGGGATTGGTATCATTATTCTTGTTTCTTCCCCCTGTACCTACACAAGAATAGTGACTCTATATACTTGTCAGTGTATAATGCTCAATCTCTTTTTTTCCCTTTTTACATCAAACACGTCTATATTTTGTTTATGGCCTTCACTGTGGCACTTATAAGTTGTTATACTACAGGTGTGTATATGATAGGCAATTAATTTCGACATCAAGGCAATATCAGTTTTTCTTTCTTTGAAATTGTTCAAAAGTTAAGCCATATAAAAATGTATCAGAATATGTAAAACATATGCAATATATTGATGAAAAATGAACTCCTTGTTCTTATAGAAATATCCGCGTTTTTTACAGACAGACCCCTAACCACTTGTTGGACACATTTTTGTCAGTTTCTCATACACATGTATCTGACCCTCTCTTCATGAAGATGTATTCCCTCTTGGCAACTGTTAGACAATACTTGGAATGTGTGACATGGCACATAGTTTGAGATAATTTAGTTGGTGCTCTCTTTTGGGTCCTAGTATCTTTTAACCACAACATGAGAAAAAAATAGTATTTTAAATATGGCATTGTATACAATGTATATTTTCCATCAACTCCTTTTTCTATACTGATATAATATTTTCTTATTGGGATATTGCATTTGTAATTATGATAAGAAACTAATTATGATTGATTGAAGTTGGTCATAATTAGACGAAGTTAATAAATATTAGATACTTTGGTTTATTAGGAACCACCGACACTGCTGTAGAGTAGCATGTCTCCGTCTCTAAAACTTTTTTGACACAACACTTGTGAGACACTCCTTTTAAATGCATTCAACACTCCTTTGAAATGCGTTCAACACTCCTCAACTCTGTCACAACTAATTTTATTTTGAACTCAAACACCTCTTCAACATGGCTTGAGGTGCACAAGTAAAGAAATTGAACCGACGTCTATTATTGGGTAAACACTGCCTAGACAGACACTATTACTATAATAGAAAAAAGTAAAAAAGAAATTAAAAGAAAAAAAATTATATTATAAATAATGCAAGACCCATTTTTGTATGCTTGTTTCCATAAGATTTAACTAGTTGTTTGAACTATTAAGATACATGTTTCTTATTTAGAATTCTATTGTGAGGGTTGTTATTATAGGGAAATTGTAGCAAATTTGTTTTTAGTGTGTAAAATATATAAATCTTATTTCTGAATTGAGATTTTATATATATATATATATATATATATATATATATATATATATATACACACGTGTGTGTGTATTTGTATATGTATGTATATGTATATGTTAGTGTTCTAGTACGCCCAATAGTCCTACATCACTTGAGATCAAGGGCAATTTAAATACACATTTCTCCTTTAACCCATTTAGGTGCTTTTTAAGAACAAAATCCTGACGAAACTCCAAGTTCCAAAGCAGACGATATCTTTGATGGGGCAATTGTTGGGACAAAATCCTTTGTCCGAAAAACAAAAGCTCTAAGAATCCCTAGAGACATATTCTAGGAACTAACTGCAAGAACACGTCTTATCTTCAAGAGACAAAATCATGTAGATGATTTTTGCAATCCTCCAACCCTGCAAGATAAACATCCTTTGCCATTTGAACCGAAACCATATCCCCATTGATGCAAGGAGAAGGGAGTTGTCAAAGAGGGATATCACAAGCATTGTGCAGAACCTGAGAAAAGGTTTGTTTTTGGTCCAAGCAATCTGTGAAGGTTTAAAGGAAGGGGCAACATCCTGTTCTGGCAGGCACCCCCAGGGTATGGCAAAACCAGACGTTGATCCCATAAAAACACCCCAACGGAGAACAAGAAAACAGTAAACTAGCTAACAAGAAACAAGTTAAACCAGAACAAAACCACCAAGCCCAACGAAATGAGAGGTACCCACCCAAATAAGCCAAGAACCTCTTAGACAAAAAAGCCAAACAGCAGGTGGGCGTGGAAAAATGGCTTAGTGAAAATCAAATTAGCTTAGCGCACGGCAATGGCAAAAGCCAAAAAAGCATAAACCAACTCCAGAAAAACAAGAAGGTCAAGAAAACCCCAGGACGCAACAAACCTGAACCAGAGGAACACTACACAAGCCCAAAACTCCAATTTTCTCCATGATCATTTTTTAATATTATTTGAATCCTAAAAATTTAAAACTTTGAATGAGAAAATTAATTGCAAAAATATTATCTTAATCTTGAAACGTTTTGTTGTTTTAGTGAACATTCAGATATTAATTATCTTGATTTGTTTTTAGAATTGAAGTATTAGGAGAATCCATCAGAAATATTCCTACGTCAAAAAATTGGATTCTTTTTTTGTTGTGTGCTCTGCTTATAAAGTATTATTAACAATAACAGTAACTGTGGAGAAAAGTTTCTTAAATTAAAATTGCTTAAATCATATCTTAGATCAATGATGTTATAGGATAAGATTGAATGGATTAATCAGCCTATATATTTAAAGTGAAATGTTAGAATTGCTTGATTATAAAACTTTTACCTAAAAAAGCTAGAATATAAAGATTGATAATTCATATTATATTAAATTTCTCTAAAAGCTTTGCCTTAGCTCCAAAACTTTTACCCACGGCCTGCCAAGAAGTCAAACAAAATATTGTTAAGTTAAATAGCATATTTTGTGCAATCTGGGTTTCCATGCTAATATTCCTATCTCTTTGACACCTTTGAGTACTCCCATTCAGCTACCAGGTAACAACGAAGAAAAGGTCTAAAGAATACATTTTAGATGTATGGACTCTTTAGCTGTTGAGGCCTTCAAACGCCATCTAACATGATATTTCTGTTTGAAGATATCAAATAACATAGCCTCTTGAATGGCATAACAGTATCTTCAAATATTCAAATAACATAAAAGACGAAAATCGGAAAAGAAAAGCCTAGCCTTATAATAAAATAGCATTGCATGCATATTTGAGACACTATCTACGTAACTACCGAATTTTCTTTTTTTTTTTTCTTTTTTTTTGGGATAGGAATGGGGTTCAACCTTCTTGCAGGGTGTTCTTAACTAATTGATGTTTTTTCTGTCATTTTTTAAAGGTCCATAAGAGCAGTACAGGCTGCATTACATTGCATCAAAAAAGCCATAAAGAGTCAGCACCTAATGTCAAGACCAAAGGTGGTTGTGGTGTCAGATACACCTACTCTTGTTGAAAGTATCATGCCTAATATAAGCGAATTTGCACAGGTAAGTTCTCAGTTCATGGTGTGAATCTTTTTGAGTACGACAATATGCCTCTCTTAATTATTAGTAACAATGGAAATTACTGCTATGAAATTAGAGCTGGCTATTTGTTGCAGTAAATATTTTTTCTTCATTACCCAGCTTTTTATTGCTTAATATCTGAACATGATGTTTGTGGTGGCAACTCATGTGTCTTTTTGACCAGGTTCTTTATTTTGATTATGAAAAGTTCAAAGGAAAGATCTTCGAAGGTTTGCCCAAGAAAGATTTTAGAGTGAAAGATTGGGGTCCAGCACCCAGATGGGTTGCTTTTGTGGATTTTTTTCTTGCATCTCGTGCCAAATATGCTGTTGTCTCTGGAGCTCACCGTCGTGTTGGAACTACGTATGCTCAGTTAATCGCTGCACTGGCTGCAACACGCAATCTGGGTACATGCACTGTCCTCACCCATGCATTATGTTTTTATTTGTTTCTTCAAATATACCACTGAAGCATCTGCAAACTGTTTTGTTCAGGAGCGAACTCGTCCGGTTCAAGTTTTTCATTTTTGAGCAGTTTCCAGAGTACTATGTTGACTGAAGGCTTAAAGAATCAAATTGGTTGGGGCCATGTCTGGAACAGATACGCTGGACCGTTGAGTTGTCATAACCAGACCAATCAATGTGCTTTCACACCACTTCTCCCTCCTGGTTGGTGGGACGGCCTAAGGCAGTCTCCTATTCCAAAGGATATTAATCGCCTTGCTGCCTATGGCATCCGACTGTCTGCTCTTGGCACAGTTGATTCCGATTCCCTTCAAAATCACTGTAATTCAAGGAAAAATGTTGAGAGAACCATCACTTTCAATTCGTAGCCTTTGGAAGTCACATATCATTGTATTCTTTATGCTATTAAACATAATAATTTAGTATAGAATTTGTTGCGTCATTCTTTTTTGTTTTTTTAGTCCATCTTCTATTAATTTAAATGTAGTCAAACAAGTTTTATAGCTGTAAAAATGTAATTTTGAGAGTTTAAGTTGTTATCCGGGGTAGAAAACGAGTAAAAGAAAGAAACAGACATTCAGTTAGATTTATTGTTAGTCTAGGATGATGAGCATAATTGAACATTCCATTTAGTTGTCACTTCTGAACCCTGTTGGATGTCCAGAATTGCATCCAAGCAGTTATGATGTTCAGCAGGTAGCAAAGTCAGATGGCAATACCAGATCCGTTGGGGGTTACCGCAAAAACCTACCCATGACTGAGGACACTTTGTATGAGACTGTGGCTCACATGATTAGATGTAGATGCTGAGAGGCTGAAGCAAGTTTTGTAGGGTCTATTGCTGGAGATAAAGCAAGTTCAAGGCCGACTATACACTACTTCATAACGGACCACTTGAATAGTCAATTAAAGTTCATTTGCTACTTTTTAATATAGCTTACGTTTTTTTTATGGAATTTCAGATTCTTTTTCAAATTTTTAATGCAAGATTTAGTATTTTTGTATGCTTCTCAAGACATTATAGTGACTAATGGGAAGTGTACCGGTAGTAATCTGACGAATCCTAGAGGTTTCGGTACCAGGTTTATGTCAGAAGGAGATTAACAAGCCTAAATAGTAAGTAAACATTAGGTAATGTGTTTTTAATCATGATTCAAACATTAATACGGTCCAATAATAATGGGTTCATAATAATCATATAAATAATCACAAATTTCGAGAAGAAGGTACGCCATTATCGAGCATTAATTGCATTGAGCACCGACTACCGAATACTTACTTGATCGTCGGAGCACCTTTTGCAGGTATCCTCCCGAGAGCCAACGAAAAAAGGAGAGCTTAACTGGAGTGGAAGAGCGATAAGGTGAAGTGAAGCATTTGATCTAAGAAGAAAGAAAAGAAGCGACAGATCGACCGACCAAAGGTAGCAAGTAGAAGTTCTCTCAATCCCTTTTCATACGAGAACAATTGGTGTCCACCATGGGGTCGAGAGAATTTGAAGAAAGAGAATAGTAGATGGTGTTGAAAAGGAACATGGCAAGTGAGAAGATGTCAGATGCTGAGCATATGGCTTTACTAATGTCTCTGTAGATGGAGATGACGGAGATGAAGCGGAAGAATGAAGAGGAGATCCAAGCTTTCCAAAAGAAGAATGAGGACATGAAGAAGCAGTTGGTCGAAGGGGTTCCATCCTCGAAGACAGATCATTAGGCTAGAACATCACGTGCTAGTTTGTCGCATTACAAGTCTTTGATGGACCCTTCAGCTTCTCGTCCTCAGGAGACAGTGGATGAGTCCCGACTCAACAAGTCATTTTATACGACCAGAACCCAGGACATCACCCGAAGACATCCCTTTATTGACTATGTCATGGGGGCTCAACTTCCACTCATGTGGAAAGAGCTGAACATTGATCGTTACGATGGGATGACCGATCCTGATTAGTACATGGATGTCTATACAACTCATACAGGTTTGTATACTTCGGACAATGATGTTTTGTGTCGAGTGTTTCCTACATCATTGAAGGGAGGGGCCTTAAGTTGGTTCACTAGACTACCACTGAATTCCATTAACTACTTCAAGACTTTGGTGTCTAAGTTTAGAACGCAATTTCCCACTAGTCGACCACATGACCAGACTTTAATTGCTCTGGTGAATATTCGCCAGGAGAAGGGGGAATCCCTTAGAATGTTCATGGAAAGGTTTAACAGGGGGACTTTGAACATTCAGAACCCGAGTCTGAATGTTGCCCTGCATCATATGGTCATTGCTTTACGACCAGAATCATTTGCTGACAGCCTTTGTAAGAAGCTGACTTCAAACCTTGACGAGCTCCGACAGCGGGCCGCTAAGTTCATGCAACTGGAATATTTGAGGGAGTATAAAAATCAAGCAAGGCCGAGGCAGGCGGTGATAAGGGGAATGAGAAGGAGAAAGAGCGATCTGGTTGATCCAATTATGGTCGGAATGACAAATACAAAGAGAATTGTGGCAATAGATTGACGAAGTATACCCTTTTGAATGCTAATACGGAGAAAATCCTAGATGAGGCTTTTAGTGTTGAACTTATACCTTCTCCAAGGAAGGTTTTAAATGTTAGAAATGTTGATCTGGCATGCAAATGTCGGTATCACCGAGACATAGGTCATATGACCGAGGACGTTGAAGGATAAGATAGATGAACTTATCCAGGCCGAGCACCTTCACAAGTATGTACAGGGCGAAGGCCCAAGTATGAAGTGTTCTTTCCTGCGAAGGTAGGAATCATCAAGACAAGAGGAAAGGCGCAGGGATTATTACCCTTACCAGTCAAATGATGAAGAGTGACAACCAGAGCGTTGGTCTCAGCATGAAGAACCCGCCGAAGAGATGGCAGAGAGGTTATTAACACCATTGTAGAAGGTTTCGCTGGAGGAGGTAGCTCCAGTTCGACCATGAAGAAGCATCTGAGAATGGTACAATAAGTGAATTCGACCGCTTTCTCATTAAGACCGAGGATGCCTCCAATCACTTTCACCAATGAAGATTTTAAAGCAATAGACCCAACACAGGATGACCTATGGTCATAACTATAGATATAGATAATTTTTCCATCATGAAGACCTTGGTCGATAAGAGGAGATCGGTCAACATCTTATATTGGAAGACCTTCAAGAAAATGAAGATTCCAAAGGTAGAAATACAATCGTACACCAAGTTTAATGAGGGTAAGGCGAGCAAGACGATCAAAATACGATGTCTGGTGGTGGATGGCAACACATCGTACAACATCCTCTTCGGCTAACCATCTTTAAACAGATTGGGGGCAATTGTGTCAACCCCACATCTAGCAATGAAATTCCCTTCAGTATCGGGGGATATGGGGGATGTTTTAACTGTGCACAAAAATCAAAAGGTTGCACGGGAGTGTTATGTGGCAAGCTTAAAGGTGGAGCCAACCAGGAGGAACTCCTTTCGCACAAAAATGGGATGTTCTCAAGAGTGGAGATTCCCACAAAAGTGAAGAACCTATTGGGCGAATCTCAAACCTAAACGAAGGGAGCATACGGTTGATCTCAACTGTGCACAAAAATCAAAAGGTTGCACGGGAGTGTTATGTGACAAACTTAAAGGTGGAGCCAACCAGAAGGGACTCCTTTCGCACGAAAATGGGATGTTCTCAAGAGTGGAGATTCCCACAAAAGCGAAGAACCTATGGGTGAATCTCAAACCTAAACGAAGGGAGCATACGGTTGATCTCGACCCTCAGATTAATGAGCCGAGGCTCGAGCTTGGGAAGGATCTGCGGTCGGTCCCCCTCCAGGATGAAAAGCATACAATGAACTTGGGGACGTCATTAACATGCCAAGATGATCCACCAAACATTGAAGAAAAATTCAGATCTTTTTGAGTGGATTGCATCTTATATGCCAGGAGTGAGCCTCAAGGTCATTACACATAAGCTTTATGTGTACAAGGATGCATGACTGGTTACAGAGAAAGTGAAAGTTAGGGAAAGAGAAGCAGACAGTTTCAAGGGAGGAGGTCGAGAAGTTTTTGGCGATCGACTTTTTTCGAGAGTCCCATTACACTAAATGGTTAGTCAATATAATGATGGTAAAAAAGGTGAGTGACAAGTGGTGGATGTATATTGATTATACCAATTTGAACAAGTCTTGCCCAAAGGATTTATACCCTTTATTCAGCAATTGATGAATAAAATCTTCAAGGAGATGATCGATTCGAATGTCGAGGTTTACATAGATGATATAGTTGTCAAGTTAGACTTGTGGGAATAACATATGAATGACTTGGAGGAATTCTTTAATGCGTCGAGAGGTACGAATATGAGGTAAAATCCTGAGAAGTGCACATTTAAAGTCGAGGGTGGAAATTTTTTAGGCTTCATGCTTACACACCAGGGAATCGAGGCTAACTAGGATAAATGTCGAGTGATAGCCGAAATGAGAAGCCCTTAGAATGTGAAGGAGGTACAAAAGCTCACAAGGCACCTCACAATTTATCCCTCGATTGGCTGAACTCGATTGATGGTTCAACTTCTTCAAAAAGCAGCCAAGTTTGATTGGGATGAGAAGTGTGAAGAAATCTTTCAACATTTAAAGATTTTCCTCACGTCACCGACTGTTATTCAAAAGCCAGAGCTGACATAGCCTATCATCATTCATTTATTGGTCTTTGAGCATGTGATCAGTGTGGTTCTGGTCTAGGAGGTCAACAAGGAAGAGCGATCGATCTACTTTGTTAGCCGTATGATGTCGAGACCACATATCAAATGATAGAGAAAGTAGCTTTTTCCTTGGTCTTGACCACCCGAAGAATGAGGCCATACTTCCAAAATCATGCTATAGTGGTAAGATTTGATTATCCTATTGTTAAAATACAGGACGCATGATAGGATGGTCGATAAAGCTATCTAAGTTTGAAATTTGCTATAAACCAAGGAGAGCAATCAAGTCTTAATGCTTAGCCGACTTCTCAGCTGAGCTAACTCCTCAATCCAATCCATCGATCGGATGGATTGTGTATGTCGACGTATCATCAAATAAGACATCAAGTGGGGCTGATGTTGTCCTGAAAGGACTTGGGGACCTATTGCTTGAATAAGCCTTTAAATTTTAATTTAAGGCTACAAACAACCAAGCCGAGTACGAAGCTATCATGCCCAACCTAAATTTAGCATATGACATGGGAGCTTGCGAAGTAACTTGTAAAAACGACTCCCAACTGGTGGTCAGGCAGATCAAGGGTTACTTTGAAGTAAAGGAACCTTTGTTGCAAAGGTATTACCACACGATATTGAACCTTATCTCTCAATTTTTCAAGGTGAATTTGGAGCACATTCAAAGGGAAGAAAACGTCAGGGTTGACGCATTGTCTCAACTAGCTTCTGCAAAAAAGAAGAATCATCATCGGCCCATCATCCAGATATCCTTGAAGGTTTCAAGCATTGGACTGACTGAATGCCTAGTGACTACTGAAGGGGATACTTGGATGACCTCGATTAAAAATTACATTGAGTTCGGAATGTGCAAGTTGATAGAAAAGAAGACAACGAGGCAACACTGTGCGAGGCTATTCTCGATCAAAAGCTTTTCAGAAGAGGCTATTCTCGATCACTATTAAAGTGCGTCATGGACGACCAAACATAATATATTCTGAGGGAGGAGTGTGCGGGAATCACTCGGAGGCCAGAACAATGGATGAGAAGGTCCTCAGAGCTGGTTATTTTTGGCTGACCGTTCAAAGTGATTGTGACAATTATGTAAAGAAATGCATAAAATGTCAGGAGCACGACATTTTATCACATCTCAAGCCTGAAACACTTCACACCGTCATGTCCCCATGGCCATTTGCAGTATGGGAGATCGAGGCCGAACCCCTCGCCTCAATCTTGGCCATGAATGTTCAAAACTTTGTCTAGCGAAGCATAGTGTCTTGGTTCGGCATCCCTGACATCATCATAACAAATAATGGTCGATAATTTTGTTGAAGATGAGAGCTTTGATGAATCAAATCCACATGAAGCCTGAAGCTGTGTTGCTTTCTGGATTTGGGTTTAGATTAGGTTGTTTACAATTTGTATTAAGATCAGTTCTAAATCCTATACAAAGCTTGATCAATCAGTTTAAAAAATACAAAGTGTTTTTCCATGCAAAGGGAAAACAACTGGTTGAATTGTCGAGACAATCGTTTGTTTGTCACTTAGCTGGCAATGAGGCTTTGAAACTATTTTTTGAATTGGTTTTGTAACTATCTAACCCATTCAATCGGTTAAATCGTGGTTTCAACTGGTTAAATGAGTGTTGTGCTAACAATTTTTTGAAAACCTATTTCAACTGTTTTAAATGAGATCAAAACTTATTTGACTCTGTTATGTTGCCTTAAACGGCTAAATTTCAAATGCTATAAATATAGAATTCTTTCAAATGTTTTAGAGAGCAGTTTTACACTCTGATTTGAGATCAAATAGAGAGATTATAATTTGTTTGTGAAAGATGTTTTCCAAGTTTAGCAAGATTGCTTTTAAGCTCTGTTGTGGTTCAAGAACTGGTCATAGGGCTTATGGTTTTCTGTAATCCAAGTGTTTTCTACCCTTACTTAGTTTCTTGTAATTGCTTTGCTGTCATAATCAATCGGTTATTTCATATTTCAATCGATTGATATTTCTGTTTTACAAACTGCTTATACTTGTTTTTGTCTTTGTAATATAAACAACCGGTTATATCGAAGTTTTAATCAATTGCTTTCCTGATAACAGATTTATTAGCTTATTTCTTTTGGCCTCTTTGATTCTTCTTTCTATAATTCATTAAAGAAATTCATTCTTAGTTATCATTTGTGAAAACCTTTCATAAAAGAATTTCACCCCCCCTTTTGTTTAAGCCATCATTTCTAACAATTGTTATCAAGAGCAAGGTTCTTAAAAGTTATTCAAGTTTTGTCCTAAATCCTTTTTAATGGCTGAAAAGTTTTCTTTTGGGGAAGGTGCCTGTTTAAACAAACCACCCTTGTTCTATGGTATGAACTACGAACTGTGGTGCATAAGAATGAAATTCTTTGTTGAATCTATAGATAGAAAAATCTGTAATGTTATTACAAAAAGTTATCTCATGCCTATATCTGAAAATGTTTCTTCTGAAAGAGAACATCTTGATTGTGTACCTATGAATATCATTGTATCTGCACTTGATTCTAATGAATTGCTCAAGGTATCAAAATGAATTTCTGCCAAAGAGTATCACAAGAATCCAAGGAGTGCCTTGATGGACAAAGAAGAATCTACTGTTGAATCTTTCTCTTCATAATCCATAAAGGAGGTTTGTCTTATGACAAAAGAAGAATCTGGATCAAACCAAGTAAGTACATCTTCTTCCAATAATTGTGAAAATTATTTTCATCATCTAAATTCTTTTCAAGAAACTCATGAAGAATCTAAAAGATTAGCCCTTTCAAATAACCGATTGAAAAGTGAAACAACAAGTTAAAAGAGAAAAACACAGTTTTGGAAAATGATTTGAGTAATACACATGCTGATTTTGAAAATCTTGAACTGATTTATAAAAATTCCTCTTACAATTGTGATTCAAGTTGCTGTAAAATTTGTAAAACCCTTCAAGAGAAAGTTTTATACCTTTTGAAAATTATTGATATTATTTCAAAAAGGAAATCAAATTTTGAGAATGTTTTAGCATCTCAACAGTGTGTTTTTGGGAAATCAGGTTTGGGTTTTAACCCACAAAGCAAAAACTTTAGCTTTTCATAATCTTTTTCAAACCTCATGAAAAATCAATCAGTTAAAAGTACAAAACAACCAGTTGTTGGCTGTTTCTACTGCATGAAAAATGGTCACTCTATTAGATTCTGTAAAATAAGAAAAAAAATTGTTCCTAAAGGTATTTTAAAATGGGTGCCTAAGATTTTGAAGGTTCCTAAGGTTGCTACTAACATCATCGAACCCAAATTCATAAGGGGACCAAATCTTGCTTCTTAATCTTTTCTTGTAGGTATCCTTGACAACCAAGAATTACTTTTGTGCTTGAATAATGACTGTTAAAAGGAAAAACAACAAGAGTAAAGATAGTCTCTGTGCCTTTGAATTTTAGAACTGTTTGTCAAAACTGTACATGTGTTCTTAAAAGAATAGTTCCTATCTCTCTTCTTTGCTTGGACAATCAATCCTAAGTTCAATTTTGTATGTCTATAAAGTGTTTCTGGTTTATATCTGCCCTATTATCATTCAAATGATGTGTGCCTTAACATGCATATGTGTTTCTCAGGTTATGGTGAAGGATTTGAATTTTCTATGTTTCAAAATCCCTGTCATAGAAAATCAACCGGTTGATTCTGCAAAACAACCAATTATTTTAGCTTTGACAGTACTACATCTGGTCCTTCCTTATTTGTTTAAGCTTTGATTTGAATAGATGATCTTTTTTTGTACCGTTAGTAGTCAAAGACACATTTATTGAACATGGTCTTTCTATGCAGTTATTGATTATATACAACATGAAAATTTTGAAAAACTGTTTGTTTTCATCATTGTAGAAATTCAACCGATTGTTTCTTCGAAACAACCGATTGTTTTCTCTTTGACCAACACTAGGTAAATCTATTTTTAAATCTAAAATCTAATTTGATGTTTTGTTCAAAACCCAGTGATGTTTGTGGTCAATATTGCATTGATTGCTTGTTTGAATACTATTTACACCTGTTGTATCTGCTATTAAAGATTAGATTCCTCTAAATATTGAAAATCAAAACTGCCTTTAATGTTTCGTCAAAATCACATGTGAATCTGCACCTTTCTGATTTAACTAACAATGTCAGCTTTATGGTTCATATTTGATTTGTTTTTTGTGTTGAATACAACCAGCTTTGACCAGTTATTTCCTTTCAAACATTTAATTTTCTTAGATTTTTATTGTTGAGTTATTTTCAATTTTAATTTCATTTTTGAGTTGTTTTTCTAGTTTTATTTATTTTTTCTTAAATAATATTATAAGAACTTCAATATTAATTGGAATTGTGGAAAAAGTATTTACTAGACTTTGTGTTTAAAGATTAGAGTAGTGAAATGAATTAGACAGAGGTTGGAAAAGAAAACGTGTTGAATCCATATTCAGAAGTGGTTGAGATTGTGATACACGAAAATTTAATAGAATGGTTAATTAGAACAGAGAATGACAAACAATAAGAAATTAGACTAATTAAGCCAAGTGAATGTGTGAATCTTAAACAATTTGATAGTTTCATTGATAAATTAACAGTTGTGGTTGCTTAATTTTTATTTTATGTTACATCATAAAAGAGCATGAAAATGATTAAGGCATTTGTGTTAATTAGGAACCCATGGCCAAATAGCCAACCTTTATGTAAATTGAGTTCATTTTTTTTATAACTCTTTTGAGCCAAGAATTTTTGTTATTATTATTTCACCCTAAACCTTAACTGATATATTTTCTTACCTATTGGTATGTTTAAGGAAGGAGAACATAGATTCAAAATATAGAAAAGGGAATAGTTGGTTTTAGTTGTTTCAAGTTTAAATAATTTATAGTTGGTTGGAAATAGGAATGATATATTTCTATTATTATGAAAAAAAAAATAGAAAAGAAAAGAAAAAGTTCATATTGAAATTATGAATAAGTAAAGAAATGATGTGTGGACTCTGGTCCCTAAAACAGATCAGATGAACATCATTAGAACCAAGTGGGTGTTCAGAAACAAGTTGGATGAATCAGGGGTGATCACAAGGAACAAAGCAAATTTAGTTGCAAAAAGATACAACCAAGAAGAGGTGATTGACTATGATGAGACATTTGCACTAGTGGCCAGATTGGAACCAGAGCGGTTGTTGTTGGCCTTTGCCTATATGAGCGGGTTCAAACTATTCCAAATGGATGTGAATAATGCCTTTTTAAATGGGATTATCAATGAAGAGGTATATATATCACAACCACCCAATTTTGAGGATCATCAACTCTCTAATCATGTTTACAAGCTGAAAAAGGCCTTATATGGGCTGAAACAAGCTCCTAAAAAATGGTATGAGAGGCTTAAAAATTTCCTCTTGTCTAAAAATTTGATAAGACTCTTTTCATTAAAAAGTCAAATTCTGGTATTATTTTAGTCCAAATGTATGTTGATCACATTATTTTTTATGCTACTAATGATAGCTTGTGTAAAAAATTTATGGTAGCTATGTAGGGGGAATTCGAAATGTCAATGATGGGAGAGTTGTCCTTCCTCTTGGGACTGCAGGTCAAGCAATATAAGGATGACATATTTCTAAGTCAATCCAAGTATTACAAGGAGATTCTAAAAAAGTTTGAGATGGAGAAGTGCAAGGAAAATACACCAATGTCCACAAGCTGCTACATGGATGGTGATTTGGCTGGAACAACAGTGGATATAACCAAATAAAGGAGTTTGATTGGATCCTTGCTTTATCTCACTGCTAGTAGGTCGAATATCATTTTTTCAGTGTGTCTTTGTGCAAGATTTCAATTCAGTCCAAAGGAAACTCATTTTAAAGTTGCTAAAAGAATATTGAAGTATCTAAAGGGGACAACATCAGTTGGTTTATGGTATCCTTCTCATCCTCCTATACATCTAGTTGGATACTCTGATTTTGATTTTGCAGGGTGCAAATTGGATAGAAAAAACACAAGTGGGACTTGTCATCTTCTTGGCTCAAGTCTCATATCTTGGCACGACAAAAAGCAAGCTTGTGTAGCCCTTTCAACTGCTGAAGCTGAATACATTGTTGCTGGAAGCTGTTGTGCACAAATTCTTTGGATTAAACAACAACTAGAAGATTTTGGGTTGAAAGTTAGCAAGGTACCTTTGTTGTGTGACAACACAAGTGTTATAAATCTTACCAAAAATCAGATTCAGCACTCCAGGACAAAGCACATAGAGATCCGTCATCACTTTATATGGGATCATATCAGTAATGGAGATTGTGATGTGAAGTTCATTGAAATAGCAAAGCAACTGGCATACATTTTCACTAAGCCTTTGTCAAAGGACAAGTTTTTTATCTTAAGAAAATAGTTGGGAATTATTGACTCTAACACTCTTTCATAATTGTCTTTTATCCCTTCGATTATTCTATTTATGAAGAAAAACAGGGGGAGATTATTATGGTTTGGTTTAGTTTCCATGTTGTTTGGTTGCTGGTTTAAAGCTGTTTAATTGTTGGTTAGCTGTTGCAGAAACTTTGATTGTGCATCTTACTCATACTGATTTTTCACATTGATTTTGCTTATTTTCCTTGTGAAAATCACATAGTGAAAACTGGTTTGGTGGTGCAAGGGGATCTGGATATGATCACTCTCTGATACATGCACATTTTGTGTTTTGCAGGTATTGTCAAATTCAAACAGAACATCCCAAGCAAACCAGAGATTTGTCTTCATCAAAATAGGGGGAGATTATTCAACTTAAAACTTTGATGTCTCCAAATCCATGAAAATTGCTTGAAGGATGAGTTGCTACTTGTGGGCATGGGTTCTGAGTAGATTAGAATTTGTCAATCCACTCTTAGCTTAATCCAAAACTGGATCAATCAAGTTCTTTAAAAAGAAAAGTGTTTTTCAAAGTAGTGAAAAACAACATGTTGATTTATCGTTTCAATCAGTTGTTTTACACTTATTAGTTTTGAAAAGGATTTGAAAAAGTTGAAATTGGCCTTGACTGTTATCGGTTGAATCGAGTTTTCAATCAATTGTTTTTTTTGAAAAATCTTAACAAAAATTTGTCAAGTTTGGTAAATCTATTTTCCATGATTCTAAATTGTTTTGGCCTTTGATTAAAAGTCTTAAATGGCTATTTTTAAGACTATATAACTAGTGTTTCCATCTCTGAATAAGAATATATTTGATTACCAAAAAGATTACAGTTTTTCAAGATTGCAAGATTGCTTAAGGCTTTGATTTGGTTAAGGGTGGAATAGAGAACTGTTGTAATTATTTTGTATCAAATGTGATCCTTCCTGTTCTTACTTGTATTTGTTTCATATTTGTAAAACTTGTAAGGTACTTGTGTCTACAGTCAGAAGGTGTTCTAACTTGTAGTCAATTGTGTATCAAAGAGGGTGAGTGTTCTTGAAGGGCTTAAGATCACCTCTTTGGTGTTTGTGTTTTGTAATCTAGGTTTGATTACATAGTGGAATACCCAATGGTTTTTCTGGGGACTGTATGTAGCTTTTGGTGTAAGAGTGAACTAGTATAAATTTGGTTGTGATTCTCTCTTTCCCTAATCTCTGTTATATCTGTTTTAAAGTTGTTTTTATTAATTGTTGATAAAAACAACCGGTTGAATCGCAAAAACAAGCAGTTGATTTTCTGGAAATCAACTAAAACAATTTTGTAGTTTGGGCTTTTTCATTCCTTTGGCTTTGATTCTTCATTGGCTTTCTCCACACCTTCAAAGTTTGCGAAAAACGTTTAAAAACAATTCACCCCCCTCTTGTTTTAGGCCTACAATTGTAACAAAAAGCAATAATTTAATTTTTTTAAATATTTTGTGATTATAAGATTGAGAACGATTTATTTCTAAATTTGTGTTAATTTCAGGATTCTAGGGGAAAATGGAGATGAAAAAGCTAAAGGAGAATGGACAAGATAAAAAAACAAAGGTGGAACATTGAAATCTCGCCCAAAACTCACCCAAGCTCGTCCAAGCAAGATCACTTCAGAGGAACTCGCCTAAGCGAATCCACTCCAACGAAGTTGAGATTTTTCTCGTCAAACTCGCTTAAGCAAGTAATATCTTGCTTAAGCGAGATGTCACTTAACCCAAGCCCAACTAGGTTAAATAGAAGGCGTGAGACATAACTCTATACATTCATTGGGAGAATAGAGAAAGAGATAGAAAACCCTAAAGGAGACAATCGTCAAGGAGAAACCTAATGAATCTTCTTTTCTTTCTTTCCATGCTTGTAATGGCCAACATGAGTGACTAATTCTTCCCTTTGGGATTAAGAGTAATCTCTTCAAGCTCTTATGTATTGAGGTCATATTTATCTATAATATTAAAAAAAAATATTAATGATTTGTATTATCATTTTATTCTCAAAGCTTGAATTATTCATGATTTTGATCCTTAGATTTTACTGAAAAGTACTTATAAGCATCTAACCTAAATGATAATGCTTAACATATTTGAATGTTAGGAATAGATTTGAAATGTTAATTGCTTTATAACATTTGTTCGTAATGATAAGGAATTTTTATAAATATGCGAGGAATTGATATGTATGATTTTTATATGTGCATCAATATCAATTAAGATTGAATATTATATTCTTTTGAAAAATACAGACAAGGGAGAAGGATGAACCCCAATCTCAATTTTACCAATTGACTCATACAAATATTTTACTTTTCTTTATTTAATTTCTTGAAAATTCACCATACAAACAACCTTTACAACAAAATTTTACACATTTTCTTATACTTAGTGAATATTATACTTGAGATTTTAACTCTTCCTTGTGGGTTCAATATCCTTCCTTAGAAACAATTTACACGGATTGTTCTATCCATTAGACTTGGCGTGTGTAGTTTCCTTTCCTCATTCTCATTTAATTCATGCTATTTTATATTCTTTTGAACAAGTTCACTACATATAGTTGCCAATTCCATCATATCTTCTTCTGGAAATTTTGTTTTCTTGGTGAGAAGTTCTTTAAAAAATTTGTCATATTCTAGTATATGCTCCAAGACTTCCACACAAGGAATGTTTATTTGGAACTGCTTTGAGATATCTTTGAATCTTGTAAATTTCTTTCCTTTATGTCTTTTGGAAAAAACTTTAGGGTACAAAAGGTATTAATGGAATGAAGTTCCATCTTCAACAATTTTCTTCTTGTCCCATTCTTCTTCATTTTTCGCATTCTCTTCCTCATTCCTTACAACCTCTTCCTCAATTTCTTCTTTTCTTTTTTATTCTTTTTCAAATTCCTCTCTCAAAATTTCTTCTTCAACCTTTTCATTTTTGTTAATGTTCCTTCCAATGACTTTGCCACTTCTTGTGGTAAAATGATTTTCATTATTCCTTGTTGTGAATTTCTGCTTCATCAAACTGTTGTTGTTTGGATAAGTGATGGATCACATGACTGATTGTAACTCCAGGTTCCTGTTTCTCCAACTTTCTTATTGAAGTTTCAATGTTCTTTTTGATTTTTCAAGGAAACTAGTATGGATTTTTCCAGCGTATCCTCTAACTTTAATGTTCTTTCATTATATGAAGGAGAACATCGTTGTTTTTGTTGTTGGTAGGGTTGATTGTTGTTAGAGGAAACATTTTCTTGCTTCTATCCAAAGTTATGGTTTGAATTACTCGTCCAACTTTTCCTTCCTTGGTTGTTCATGTATTGAACTTTCTCTATAAAAAGGCAAAATAAGAACTGAAAGTTGGCTTCTTGCTGCAGGTAGCAAAACGAAAGGTCAAATCTATAAGGTTGGAGAGCTTGCTCGTAATTTTAAATTTGTTCATACTCTCACCTATCATATACCTTCCTTTCAGATTCACAAGACTTTTTGCAGCTAAAACAACAGGTCTAAAATTATATGGGATAGAATGAAAGACTTAGTTAACAAGTGAAATTATTAGTTTGTATTTGTTCTTCATTTCTTTCTACTTGATAAACGAAGTGCCTTTGAACAACAATCTCAACAAGTGCAGCCATAACAAGAACCACCCAAGCAACAAGAACCACCTAAACAACAACAAAATGAAGATATCGATTATGTAGACTATTAGGAACTTTAAGCTTTCGATCTTGACTTTTGAATTATGGATCTTCAATTTCAAGTTTGTTTAGATTTTTATATATATTTCAAGTTGACTTAACTTTTGAATTGCTATGTTTGACATACTTTATATGATCAGACTTATGTTATGTTTGAATTTGAAATTAAATGTGTTTTTTATTTTATGTTAGGTGTATTGGATGATGTTTAATTGTGTTGAATATTACAGGTTTGATTCAATTAGTAATAGATTGTTCAATTGGTATATATTGGATTACTTTGTATGTTTATAAAGGTATAAAACATTTCATTTAAATTCTTGAATGAACATTTTTATGCAACTGTAGGATTACCTATGGATTTACCCATGAAATACACTTGGTGGGTAATATGTGTGTAGATTTTACCTATAGGCTGCAGTTAGTGGGTATTACCTATGAATTAGAGTTGGTGGGATTTCCTACGGATTAGAGTTAGTGAGTATTACCTACGAATGGTTGTTGGTAGGAATTACATACAAACTATTATTAGTGTGTATTATCTACGGACTGATGTTATCCACAGACTCATCATTCGTACGTAAATTACCTACGTCTACATTACCTACGAATTTTTTCGTAGGTAATACCGATTTAACTACGATTATTTTTTGTTACCTACAAATTTTTCCATAAATAAATTTGTTTTTTATATGATTTGTCAAATCGCAAAGTTAAAACTATCAATTTATTTCTATGATAATTTTCATAAAAATAATTTTTATTTCTCATTTTTTCTGTTTTTAAATTGCAAGTCAATTTAATTTAAGACTTTCTATTTTATTATTTTAAATTTATATACGATTGATGTGATCTAGTATGACTACTAGTCTCGCATCATTTAAGAGTCAATATTAAATATAATTTAAATTTTTTTTTAATCTTTTAAGATGTCTTTTACATGTAAATTTATGATGAGAATGCAGGTTTTAAAATAGACAAATCTTAAATATAGTAATTGATTATAACAATATTATTTCAACGAATTTAAGATTAGATTAAAATGTATTTTTAATTGTTATGACTTGTCCTTACCATATTTAATAACTACAAAATGACAAAAAAAACATTTGTAATAACTAGCAATTTCACAAACTAGCATTGCAAAAAATGGTTAACTAAAGCATTTAAAACCCAAAGCACCGGCACACTTTTAATGAACAAAACAATTAAGCCATATACCGCATGTGTCGTACACAAATATTTTGTAGTTTGTAAACCATACTTTATCATTACCTATCAACCTTGTACAAGACTTTCCTATAAAATAATTGGTGTTTTTTTTACTTAAGTTTAGATTTTCATTTTAAACGTTTATATTTAATTAATATATTACACATTTCCAAATGAAATTTTAAATTTAATTGAGAAAGAACATCATCTACTAATAATATAGTAAGTTTTTTCTATCAACTTTTTCCAGGAAAAGTGGCATTGAAAACCTTAAGCACTAACATCCTTTTAATGATTAGTTAAACCATTTAAAATCTTAATCTTTTGTTTGGATAGAAATTTCCTAATTTTTAGCACATTCAATTACATTGAATTTAAATTAATATTATTTTAAATTATCTTTGTACTAGACCACAGCGCTTAGAGCTCAACACTCGGTGGTCGGACTTCGATGCATGGCACATGCAGGTCAGCTCGGCTATTAGGCTAGTATAACGGGTCATGTGACTAAACCACGGTTGTATGTATAAGTCCATTTTTGTATAATTAAGGTAATCCTTCATACATAAGGCTAGGAGGCTAGCGAAGGGTAATTGTGGACCTAGGGGTGCGGTTGGTACGTATGGGGTATAAACTAACTAAGTGTTTTCTTTTAAACCTGCATGTATAATGAAAGATAGCGTAACACCACGCTGAGGGTGCCTACGTAAACAGACTGGACCCCTGATAGTGGTACATAAGTTGGTGCCCTGATGGCTATTCTGTTATTATTTTATGCATTCCCTAGAGGAAAGATTTTGTTCTGTTGCAGCCACTAGTGCAAAAAAGAAGAAAATGATACGCTTTATTTAGTGCGGCTTTTGCGCTACCCGCTTTCGTAAAAAACGCGGTGGCATTTTTGAAATTATTTTGATTTACGAATGCGGTTATTTGAATAGCCGCATT
>Ga0123342_1002888_pt1 | contig 28196 bp, 19 predicted proteins | sample Turbeawhitnodule_FD_89960 | JGI IMG/M metagenome (GOLD analysis project Ga0123342, IMG submission 89960) | Root nodule microbial communities of legume samples collected from Mexico - Turtle bean Mexico white nodule | ecosystem: Host-associated > Plants > Roots > Nodule | place: Mexico: Nepantla... | reverse complement strand
CAAGAGGTTATTGGATAGTTTGGGAACATGAAGCACATTTTTTAAAGGAAATGAAGGTTGAAGGTGAATGTTACCACGACCATTAATGGGGGTAGTGGAACCATTAGCAATAGTAATATATGGGTTACCAGATAAAGCAGTGTAGGATGAAAAAGAAGAGGAATGAGGTGTCATATGATCAGTAGCACCAGAGTCTATAATCCAGATATTTTTAGTACTAGAAGCATTAAAGGATAAAAAAACTAGAACTCTTACCACTCATAGTAAAGGAACAATAACTAGATGGCTTACTAAGGGAGTCCATGAGAGCTTAAAACCAACTGAGTTTTATCTTTTGTGTTGATTCTCTTAATCTCTTTTAGCATTTTTTTCTCTAGTGTTTATCATGTTTTTGGATCTCTGTTTGTTACGTTTTTCGCATTTTTTAGGGTTTCCTCATCAAAGTTGCTTCTTTTATCTTTTATGCAAATTCTCTGCATCTCTTTTACCATTATTTATTCCGTGTTTACATTTTTGGTGATCTATTTGTTACGTTTTCCGCGTTTTTTATGGTTTTCTTATCAAACTTGCTTGCTTTTATCTTTTCTGTCGACTCTCTTCATCTCTTTTACAATTTTTTTTGCTCCCGTGTTTTTTAACATTTTTTGTGCTCTGTTTGTTACATTTTTCGTGTTTTTTATGGTTTTCTGATCAAAGTTGCTTGCTTTTATCTTCTTTTGTGCCGATTCTCTTCATATCTTTTAGCATTATTTTTTCCGTGTTGACATTTTTGGTGATCAATATGTTACGTTTTTCGCATTGTTTAGGGTTTCCTCATCAAATTTGTTTCTTTTATCTTTTATGCAGATTCTCTTCATCTTTTTTTACATTTTTTGTTCTCTGTTTTTTACGTTACCATGTTATTTAACGTTTTTTTTCTATCAAAGTTGCTTTTTTTTCTGTTGTGTCGATTCTCTTCATCTCTTTTACGATTTGTTTTCTCCCGTGCTTTTGACATTTTTGGTGTTCTGTTTGTTACAGTTTTTGTGTTTTTTATGGTTTTCTTATCAAAGTTGCTTACTTTTATCTTTTGGTGCCGATTCTCTTCATATCTTTTACCATTCTTTTTTCCATATTGATATTTTTGTTGACATATTTGTTACGTTTTTTAATTTTTTAGGGTTTTCGATCAAAGGTGCTTCTTTTACATTTTCTGTTGATTCTCTTAATCTCATTTACGATTTGTTTTCTCCCGTGTTTTTGACATTTTTTATGCTCTGTTTGTTACGTTTTTCGCATTTTTATGGTTTTCTAATCAAAGTTGTTTGCTTTTATCTTTTTGTGTCGATTCTCTTAAGCTCTTTTACCATTATTTCTTCCTTGGTCATAAACATGTGTTAGCACCTCAAGTTTTTTTTCACTATTTATACGATGTTTTATAGAGCCATTTTTCATTTCTATTCAGTTTTCTTCTTTTCATTCTCCATGGACGAGATAATCTTTTATATCGTTTCTCATATTTTTGCTGTGTTTTTTATATTTTTGTACTCTGTTTGTTACGTTTTCGCATTTTTTAGGATTTTCTGGTTAAACTTGCTTGCTTTTTTCTTTTATGCCGATTCTTTTAATCTTTTTTATGGTCTATTTTCTCCAACATTTTTGACATTTTTGGTTCTCTGTTTGTAACATTTTTTCGTAACTGATGCACTTTATAAGGTTTTTTGTTCAAAGATTCTTTCTTTTATCTTTTTTTTTTTTGGATTCTCTTCAAATCTTTTACCATTATTTCTTTAGTGTTTATCATCTTTTTGGTTATTTGTTTTTCACATTTTTTTGTATTTTCTAGGGTTTTCTAATCAAATTTGTTTGCTTTTATCTTTTCTGTCGATTCTCTTAATCTCTTTTACGTTTTTCTTGCCAAGTGTTTTTATCTTTTTCGTTCTTTTTGTGAAGTTGTTCCCGTTTTTTAGGGTTTTCTTATCAAAGTTGCTTGTTTTTATCTTTTTTGGCGATTCTCTTTATCTCTTTTACGATTTGTTTTCTCACGTGTTTATGACATTTTTGGTGCTCTGTTTGTAACGTTTTTTTGCATTTTTTATGGTTTTCTAATCAAAGTTGCTTGCTTTTATCTTTTTATGCCAATTCTCTTCATTTCTTTTACCATTATTTCTTCTGTGTTGATATTTTTGGTGATCTATTTGTTACGTTTTTTGCATTTTTTAAGGTTTTCATATCAAAGTTGCTTCTTTTATCTTTTCTACCAATTCCCTTCATCTCTTTTATGGTTAGTTTTCTCCCATGTTTTTTACATTTTTTGTACTCTGTTTGTTACGTTACCGTGTTATTTAGGGTTTTCTTATCAAAGTCGCTTGCTTTTATCTTTTGTGGCAATTTTCTTCATCTCTTTTACTATTATTTCTTTAGTGTTTAACAAATTTTTGGTTATTTGTTTGTTACGTTTTTCGTATTTTCTAGGGTTTTCTTATCAAAGTCGTTTCTTTTCATCTCTTTTACGGTTTGTTTTCTCCCGTGTTTTTTACATTTTTCATTCTCTATTTGTTACGTTACTGTTTTATTTATGCTTTTTTAACAAAGTCGCTTGCTTTTATCTTTTTTTCTGATTCTCTTCATCTCTTTTACCATTATTTCTTCAGTGTTGACTTTTTCTAGTTCTCTTCTACAATCTGTTCATCTATTTTGTTTTTTCATCTATATTGTTTCGTTTTCCATTTTCTCTTTATGATTTTTTATTCGTCATCAAATACTTTGTTATGATGTCCATTTTGTTCATTTCATTTACGGTCTATTTGTGACTTTGTCATTTTTTTCTTCATTTAAGTTGTGCATTTGATCCAATTTTGAAAAGGTAATTTTGTTTCCATCCATTTATGTTATGTAATTATTACTATTATTATTTACTTCGAGCATAGTAGTTACCTTTTTGCGTTATATATTCTGAATGTCATTATTACATGTTATTATTGTTTTACATTTTGAATGGTTCATTTCCAATTCCAATATAATCTATAATTACATGATGGTTTCTTATTCTTTCTCTTTTATGTCATATCATTCCATTTTAATTTAATATATAAATATTTTAATTTATGTATATTTGTAATTTATTTTTTTAATATATTTTAATTTAATATATTTGAATATTTAATATATATAATTTCATATATTTTAATATATTAATATTAATATATTTAATTTAATTAGTTATTAATTGAATTAGTAATATATATAGGTCATCAGTAATTCGTAAAATATTAGTAATGTTAGTAATTAGTAAAAAGTAATTACTAATATATATCATTTCTGTTCGTTTTTGTGATATTTTTTTTATTTATGTTTGGTTTTTTTATGCATTTATATCATTTTTTTGTCAATAGAGTCATTTTTAACAAGATATTTATTGCATTAATATTTGTTTGTATACCTTTTCTGTTGAATTTAATGTTTAATTTGAATTGTAATGTGTATTATTATATTTTTATGTTGAATTCAATCTAATTTGAATTGTAATTAGTATTATATAATTTTTGTTGAGTTCAGTGTATAATTTGAATTATAATGTGTATTATATAATTTTTGTTGAGCTCTCTACCATTGTAGTGTGATTTAATGGAGTATTTGGCCTAATTTTATGTGCCTACCTTTAAATTGAAGTTTTGTACTCATGCACAACATTTTGATTTCAAGGTAACAATCGAAATAGTTGCAAAAGCCAAAGTCATGTATTCAACATTCAATAATTTATCATTTTTTTATGTAGTTATATTTTGTTATTTTAATTCAGTAGTTGGCATAATTTGTTGTGCCCAACTCCATACTCATGTTTCCATAGAGAAACACATATTATTTCAATTTGCTAGTAAGCAGAGAAACTGATGTTGGTGTATAGGTTTGGTGAAAAAAGACACTTTTAGGATAAGTTTTTACACGTGTCAACACCTCAAATTTTTGCAAAAAAAAATATCAAAATCATTTAATACCAAAAGCAGTAAAACTTCTACCAATCAACACAACATATCTTGACAAACCAAAACGTGTCACGTAGCGCCTTTTATAACTCACATTTTTCTCTCGTGTTCCACTTCCACCCTTCTCTCCTTTTTCCTTTACTCTTTTTCACCATTTCGGCGAATGCAAAGTTGTCGTATTGGAAAGCATTTCTGCCTTAAAAACACCATTAGACATCTGTAAAAATGGCGCCTGCTTTTGAAATTTGAAATGGGATTGTTTTTCACTATATATATGGTGTTGTATAGAGTCATTTTTCATTTCTGTTCGGTTGTCTTCTTTTCATTCTCCATGGACGAGGTAATCTTTTATACCGTTTCTTCATCTCATTCTCACATTTCTACTCTGTTTTTGATATTTTTGTACTCTGTTTGTTACATTTTCGTAGTTTTTAGGATTTTCTTATTAAACTTGCTTGTTTTTTTCTTTTCTGCCAATTCTTTTAATCTGTTTTATGGTCTATTTTCTCCAATATTTTTGACATTTTGGTTCTCTATTTGTGACATTTTTTTTGTAACTGATGCAGTTTATAAGGTTTTCTGTTCAAAGTTTCTTGCCTTTTTTTCGATTCTCTTCATCTCTTTTACCATTATTTCTTTAGTGTTTATCATATTTTTGGTTATTTATTTGTCACTTTTTTGTATTTTCTAGGCTTTTCTAATCACATTTGCTTGCTTTTATCTTTTCTGTCGATTCTCTTAATATTTTTTACGGTTTTTTTGTCAAGTTTTTTTTTATCTTTTTCTTTCTCTCTTTGTTACATTTGTTGCGTTTTTTTAGAGTTTTCTGATCAAAGGTACTTGCTTTTATCTTTTTTATCGATTCTCTTAATCTCTTTTACGATTTTTTTCTCCCGTGTTTTTGACATTTTTGGTGCTCATTTTGTTATGTTTTTCACATTTTTTTATTGTTTTTTTTTATCAAAGTAGCTTGCTTTTTTTTTCCCCAATACTCTTCATCTCTTTTACCATTATTAGATAAAAATCTAAAATTAATAAAATTTCTATGTTTTCCAAAATCCTAAAAAAATACAAGTCCTAAATTATTTTATTTCTTACTTAAATAATAATATATAAAAAAATATAAAATTTTCAAAACCCTAGATAAATAAAAAAAATCTAAATTATTTAATGTTCTACGTAAATAAAAATAAAAAATAAATTAATGTCCAAAATTATTCAAAATCCTAAATAAATACCTACCCTAAATGATTTAATATCGTACGTAAATAAAAATTTGAAATAAATAAAATTCATAAATTATTTAAAATATTAAATAAATAAAAATATAAATAATTGAATGTCCTACTTAAATAAAAAAAAATCAATAAATAAGATTTTTAAATTATTCAAACTTCTAAATAAACACAAATCCTAAATTATTGAATGTTTCAGTTAAGTAAAAATGTGAAATAAATAAAATTCCTAAATTATTCAAAATCATAAATAAATACAAATTCTTATGACTTATTTTATGTCATACTTAAATAAAAATTTCATATAAATAAAAATTTAAGTTTTTAAAAATATTAAATTATTTTATTTTCTACTTAAATAAAAATCTAAAATAAATTAAATTTATAAGTTTCTCAAAATCATAAATTAATTTGAATCCAAAAAAATTTATGTTATTCTTAAATAAAAAAATTCTTAAAATATTTAATTTCATACTTAAATAAAAATCTAAAATTAATAAAAAATTTAAGTTTTTCAAAATCCTAAAATATTGTATTTCCTACTTAAATAATAATCTAAAATAAATAAAATTTCCGAACTTTTCAAAATCCTAAATAAATTCAAAAACTAAATTATTTAATGCTTTACTTAAATTAAAAATCCGAAATAAATTAAAATCGTAAATTATTTAAAATTGCTAAAAAATGAAACCCTGAATATTTGATGTCACACGTAAATAAAATTGTTAAATTATTAAAAATCTTAAATAAATACAAATTTAAAATATTTAATGTCCTACTTAAATAAACTCTGAAATAAATAAATAAAAAAACTTGGATCAGGATAGAAGGATTTTGGTTATTGTTGAACAATTTATTTATTTACGTGTATTATTTATGTTTATGAAATGTTTGTATTAATTTTAGTATGTTTAGTTTTTTTTAATTATTCGTATGGTGATGTTTATTTCTTATGTATTAATATTTTTTTGTAATTTTTTTATTTACATTTACATTTATATATATATATATATATATATATATAATTATAAAAATTATATTTTTAGATAAAATAGTGAAAGAAAACGCGTCAAATAAATCAACAAAATTTGGACCGGGATTGAAGAATTTATGTATGTTAAATGACTTCAAAGAAGATGATAAGATTGTTTTTGAAGCAGCAGTTAACATACCAAATAATGAAATTTGAGTGATTCAGGATGAATCATTTTTTTACATAATTGTTGTTACTTACTTTCCTCAAAATTTGTGTTAGTTGGTTGATACTTGAACAATTTTTTTATTTACGTGTATTATATATGTTTATGCATTGTTTATATTAATTTTAATATGTTTAGTTTTTCTATTTATTAACATATGTCGATGTTTATTTCTTATATATTAATACTTGCTTTGTAATTTTTTATTTATTTTCTTATTTACATTTAAATTATATATATATATATATATGTACTGACCAATGCCCGATTCTTGGTAGTATTTTCGTATGCTCGATTCTTTTGTACCACGAGAGGTCTGCTCGGTTCTTTTGTACGACGAGGCATGCTGGTTCTTTTACGCCATGAGGGACCTGCTCGGTGCTTGGGCCTAAGAAAACCTGGGCCAACGACCTTGGTCAGGTTGGGCCTAGATCGCATGATGAGTACACAAAGTAATTTCACTAATGCACCCCTTAAAAGAAATATTTGGGTGGTAGATAATTTTGTTATTATTGTTAATATGTGGCAATCTCTTCCCTGTTACATATCTGTTGCATGTTTTTGTTGCATATCTGTTACACGTGGCTAGTTGCTATTAACCCTAGTAATATAGGGAGACGCTTGGGTAACAGAAAGTGGGCCTACTAATAGCACCTGAAGATCATTGGTGCCCGTGACAGGTGGTTTTTTGTTACCAATAAAAGTTTAATATAATTATTTTTAGTTAAGATTCACTGAGCTCCAGGGAGAATGGTTGCATGTTACATGAGCAGTGATAAAAAGGAGAATAAGTCTCCAGGAAAAGGTACGTTGTTTTTCGCACATCTTACTAAACTGTTACTTTTCAGTAAGCCCTAGCTGACTTGATCGTCGGAGTGTCATCAACAGGTAGGGCGCCCTTTATCCAAACGAAGCCATACTAGAAGCAACTAAGAGAGACGTTGAAGAAGGTGCGTTCATCCTAGGTCAACTGGCAGTGCAATCAACCGACAAGAACAATATATATATTTAATTATATAATTTATATTTTTATACAAAATAGTGAAAGATAATGCATCAAATAAATTAACAAAACTTAGAGTGGGATGGAATAATTTTTGTACATTAAATGACTTCAAAAGATTCTTTTTTGAGCAAGGTTACCAAATAATGAAATTCGAGTTATTCGCCTTTTAGGATGAGTCATATTTTTACACAACTGTTTATTGTTACATACGTTCCTTAAAATTTGTGTCAGTTTGTTGATAATTAAACAATTTATTTATTTATGTATATTATTTATGTTTATGCATTGTTTATATTAATTTTAGTACGTTTAGTTTTATTTATTTATTTATTCGCATATGTTCATGTTTATTTCTTATATATTGATTTATTGATTTATTTTCTTATTTACATTTACATTTATATATATTTAATTATTTAATTATATTTTTATACAAAATAGTGAAAGAAACGGCCAAATTAATCAACAAAACTTGGAGCGGGATGGGAGAAATTTTGTATGTTAAATGACTTCAAAGAAGGTGATACGATTGTTTTTTAAACAGAGGTTGACATTCCAAATAATGAAATTATTCGCCTTTTAAGATGAATCATTTCTTTACATAACTGTTTATTGCTACTAATTTTCCTCAAAATTTGTGTCAGTTTGTTGACATTTTAACAATTTATTTATTTAGTGTATTAATTATGTTTATGCCTTGTTTATATTAATTTTAGTATGTTTAGTTTTTTTATTTATTCGTATATGTTGATGTTTATTTATTATATATTAATATTTGCTTTATAATTTTTTATTTATTTTCATATTCACATTTACATTTATTTTTATATATATATATAATTATATAAATTATATTTTTATACAAAGTAGTAAAAGAAAACGTGTCAAATAAATCAGCAAAACTTAGAACGGGATGAAAAAAAATTTATATGTTAAATGACTTCAAAGAAGACGATAATTAAGATTCTATTTGAAGCATAGGTTAACATACAAAATAATATTAATCGAGTTATTCGCCTTTTAGAGTGAATTTTATTATATAACTGTTTATTGTTAGTTACTTTCCTCAAAATTTGTATAATTTGTTAACATTTGAAGAATTTATTTATTTACGTGTATTATTTATGTGTTTGTATTGTTTATATGAATTTTAGTATGCTTAAGCTTTTTTATTCGTATATACTAATGTTTATTCTTAAATATGAATATTTTCTTTGTAATTTTTTTATTTATTTTTTTATGTACATTTACAAAATGATAATTCAAATCAATATATACAATTTTATAGTATTTTCTATTAAAATTATTTTATGATAATATTATAATAATTTAAATATGATACATAAAATTAGTTTATTTTATAATATAATTTTTTTTATTAATAAATATTAAATTTGTTCTCAAAAGATACCAGTGTCACATGACTTCAAATGATAACCTAATAACAATTTATTTTAGATGTTTTATTAATTTTTGAAAAACAAAGTGAATTTAAATTTATTGTCATGTCATTGATTTATTCCCTTATATGTGTTTTCTTCTCCAATTTTATTTAATGTAAGTTAATATTATTTCCTTATTTAATATTATTTAATATTTTTAATATTATTTTCTTATTTAATGCCATTCTCTTCTATCAAGTCCACTAAGAGAAATAATTTAAAAAATATAACTAAGAAGAATGGTAGAGAAGTAGAGACAAAGCTCAACAGATAATTATTAGAGTAAAAATGGAGAAGAATTTCAAATATTGTGTAATTACAAAAATCCAAAAAGATATATATATATATATATATATATAGACATAAATATTTTTCTATTTTTTTAAAGTTAATTAATAATAAAAAGTATTTAAATCATTGACTTTAATTTTTTTTAAATGTCTAATTTTTTTAAACAAATATAATTATAAATTTCTTGCTATTTATTACAAATTATTTAATTATGGCGGTTAAACAAAATATCCTGGACACATATACTTTTTCAAAATGTCTTCAATCAAATTAATATTGTATCCAAAAACAAAAATAATTAAATATATGTGATTTATAGAATATTTAATTTGTCATTGTTCCTTGTTTATCATTTAAATCCATTTTTTCCTAAAAAAAATTCTTCAAATAAATATTGCAAATATTTTTCTTATCTATTGCAAATATTTCTCAATCTTATTTAACCAAAATCAATTCAATAAATTAAAAATCTCAAGTACTTATTTTTAGTATCTCATATTATTTGGAACAAAATGATTTTGTCATTATCTTTCTATTTATTTCAATAATCAAGCTCACCTTAATGCAAAATATTGCAACTAGGTCTAATTTAACAAAGTATTTCTTAAAATATGTTAACAAATGTTTAAATAAAGTCACAAATTAAAATCAACACTACTTCTACAAACTCTACATACAAAATCATAAGAACTCATCACTATTAAATAAAGATGGTTGCAGCAGTAAACATTGCTAATAATGACTACCACTTATTATATTAAGAATTTATTTATTTAAAAATTTGAATTATTTATATTTAAAAATTATTGAATTATTTATTATAACTAATATGTAATGATTTGTTTACCCGTGATATTTATTTAATATGTTCAAAAATCTACACATTACATTATATCAAATTATTCTAAAAAATGATAATTCAAATTAATATATACAATTTTATAATATTTTTTATTATAATTATTTATGATATTATTATTATGAAGGTTGTAGATGAAGAGAATGGTAACAACCCTTTTGATGGTAAAGTTGTTGTATTAGGAGGTGATTTTATGCAAATTCTACTTGTTGTCACGAAGGGATCAAGATACGACATTGTAAAGGCAACAATAAACTTTTCTCAATTGTGGAGATACTGCAAAGTTTTTAAACTTTCAAAGAATATGAGATTAACAAGTCAGGAATTAGTTGAAAGTGTTGCAGATATCAAAGAATTTGTTGATTTGATTTTAAAGATTGGTGATGGAAATATGAACTTAAATAAAATGTTCGAACATATCACCTTTACTTAGCTTCGTTGAATTTGTGTATCCTAAATTCTTGCATAATACGGGCAATGCTAACTTTTTTTATGACGGTGCAATACTTTGTCCGACAATTGAATGTGTAGACCAAGTCAATAAATTTATCATATGTTTAATGCCTGAAGAATAAGTTACTTACTTAAGTTCAGACACACCTTGCCAATCTAATGAACATGAAGACATTCAAGCTGCGTGGTTTACATTGAAGTTTTTAAATGATATTAGATGCTTAGGATTCCTAATTATTGCCTAAAACTCGAAACTGGTGTCCCAATAATGCTTTTAAGAAATATTGATCAAGCTAATGGACTATGTAATGACACAAGATTACAAGTTAATGAGTTGAGGAAGAATGTTATTGGTACTACAGTGATTACAAGAAAAAACACATTGGTCATAAAATATTCATTCCTAGAATGGAATTGATTCCTTCAGATTCAGAACTGCCTTTCAAGTTTCAAAGAAGGCAATTCTCAGTATCCTTATGCCTTGCAATGACTATAAATAAAAGCCCAGGTCGAGCACTTTCCAAATTTGGACTTTATCTTTCAAGACCTGTATTCACACATGGACAATTATATGTTATATTGTTGTTTCTCGAGTGAAATCTAAAAAATGTTTGAAAATCTTATTTTGGATTAATACGGACAACAAATTACCTCAACTACTAATGTAGTTTACAAGGAAGTATTTGAAAATCTTTAAAATATGATGTGACATCACACATATGAGGTATGAACATTGTTATATTTTCAATTTATTTTATTTGTTTTATTTTTTTAATATAAAAATGTGACTCTCATGATAGCAAATATGATTGTGTACCAGTATATGTTATTTGTGGAATAGCAGGCTCAAGATGGTTATGTGGTTGATCTTAATTTATTTTCTTGGTAGTATAGTCAAACTTTGTTCCTGGTATGAATATTTTTTTCATGTTTGTGCCTTTTGAAAATATTGGTGTTAATGATGCTATTTTGGTACAAGAAAATAATTGAAAGAGTGTATATGAGGAAAAGAGATCCAGAGATCATAACTTAGATACTCTTGATTCAAATTCACATACACACATTTGTTGTTTCTCAAGTGAAATCTAAAAATTTTTGAAAATGTGTTTTTAGATCAAGATGTACAACAAATAACCTCAACTACTAATATGGTTTACAAGGAATTATTTGAAATCTTTAAAACATGATGTTACATCACACATATGAGGTATGAACATTATTATATTTACAATTCATTTACTTTGTTTAATGTTTTTACATATAAAAACTGTGACTCTCATGGTAACAATTGTCATTGTCTATCTAAGAGTAATTGTTATAATTCATCATATCCTGCCTTATGTAAGAAGTATTATGTCAAAATTGTTTATTTAATAATACAAAGTAAGCATACAATGTTTTCAAAATCATGCATACGATTATACATTTTAAGTTTTGGCTGGTATTCTTTAGGACAATGTGTTTACCACTTTCTATATGGTTAACATGCATAATAAGGCAGCTACACTAATACATGATTTCAAAAATTTTATTCTTCATTACTACCTCATGCATATTGTGTCTGGCATATACAATATCGTTAATTTTTACAGTTATCAGATGAATTAACATAGTCTCATCAAAATAAAACTCCATTCAGAGAACTCATTTTGTTATGAAGAGTATTCAAATAAAATTTATATTTAGTTAATACATTTTATTATTTGTGTATTTAAGAAATCTTATTTAACTATTTTTCTAACATTACAGGTGTTCACCAAAATCTGAAATTCAAAGGAGAGAAACTAGCATCATCCTGAATTGATAAATTGATAAATAATTTGGGTCATAAGTTTTTTTTTTGTCTATTTGATGTATTCTTACACTACAAGAAAATCATGATATAGAAACTAATGTTTAGATACCAAAATAATTAGTTGCAATAGTAACTAAATTAGAAACCATTTTAGAAACTAAAAAAAGATTTGGTTTTTAAATTAGTTTCTATTATTGTTAAATAGTTTCTAAATTGGTATCTAATTAGCAACCAAGGTTTTAACTACCAATTATTTAATTTCTAAATTTGGTCTCTAAAACCTTGGTTGCTAATTAGATACCAATTTAGAAACTATTTAACAATAATAGAAACTAATTTAGAAACCAATTTTTTTTTAAAAAAAATGGTATCTAATTTAGTTACTATTGTAACTAATTATTTTGGTCTCCAAACATTGGTTTCTATTTCATGATTTTTTTTTGTAGTGTTAGATGATTTACTAATAATTAATGTAATTTTGATTTATAATTATAATTGACTCTACCATCATTCTTAATTAATTTAATTTTAATATATGTTAGAAAAAAATTTAATTTAATATATGTAATTTATTTATTATTTATTATTATAATATTATCATTTACATATGAAATATTCAAAATATTCCTCACGGATCAAGATACTAATGTTAGAAATAAATTAGGATATACATGAGTATTGTGTTTAATATTTAAAGTTTAACTTGTCAAATAAATATGTTGATAATCATTTATTCAAATGAATTAAATTTAAAATTGAATTTTAATAAAATATTAAATTTGAGCTTTTATTTACTAATTATATTCTTAAAGTATTTAAATTTATAAATTTAATATTTAATAAATATCTTTCATGTAGAAAGATTAAAAAGAAAGAAAGAATAATTTAATGAAAAATTATTTAAAATAATTTTCAAGATAAAATTATAATTTAGATAAATAACCAAATTCGCGTTATAAGTGTTGTGATTTTAGTTCCCAAAAATAATATAATTATTAGAAGTTCCTAAATATGGAAAAAATTACTTAACTTCGTGATGTTGTGTAGGAAGATTTGTTAAGCTTTACATTTCTAAACACTTGGTTCAAAATACTTGGCAGAGTAGTGTCAACGTCTACAATTGTTTGTGCATGTAAACATGTCGCCCTGATATAAATGAGATGAATTAAATTGACAAAACAAAAAGTTAGATGTTTTTTTACTTTAAGAAGAAAACTTTCTAAAACTCTCAATTTACCTTTTACATTATTCTCTTTTCATTCTAAGTGATGAAGAACAACGAATACCTCTTCCATAGATAGAACATAAAATAGCATTTTGCATTATAGTACATATAGTTTCACATATAGTTTCACATCGATTAAAAATTTAAATAAATGTCAGTTTAAATACACTTTTTATTTTTAACGTATTGAGATGTTTTTTAAGAAAAAAAATTAATGAAACTTGTAGTATCTCAATATACTTGAGTTCAACATTAACGTCCTTTATAAGGATGAAATAAGATTTCAAAGACTTTATTCTCACATCACATATTCAGATAAGGATTACAATTTTTTCCTTTTATATTCTTCATAAAGTTCATAATCATCCAATTTACTGACTTGGTATTTTATTTTTAACTGTGTTTTAAAAAAAAAATGGCTCGGTGTATTTGTTTAGTAGTTGTTGAATGAAAAAAGCAAATTAGGGTTTTGCATTTAAGTGTTGATGTTTTGGAAATGTGTTGTCTGCAGTTTTGGAAATTCAATGTTCTCGTTTGATGTTTACATTGTTAATGTTTGAAAGTTTTTTTTTGCAATATTAGCTGTAAAAATTTAAGCGTGTCGTCTCAACATGCAGATGTATTTTTTCTTTATTAATTTTGTTCTACCCTACAAGGTTCAGTTTACGCGTAATGGAATATTGGAGTATGCTAAAGTTTTACAAGTAAAAAGGAAAAATGACAAAACAACCAATATTTTTCAGTTTAATGTAAAATTACATGAATTAACAATGTCAATGAAAGAAACATGTCTATATTTAAGTGTCTCACATGTTTAAAGATATTCTTTAATAAACTTTGTTAACAACACTTATGAATTTGATCAACTTCTTTTATATTTAGAGAGTTTTTTTAACAATTATACTATTTTAATGGGGAAAAAATGGCAAAATGTCATACACTTTCAATTACCCTATATCCAGGCCATCAATTTTCTTTTATATCTCGCATACATTATTTTTTATTTTTTTTTTATCAGCAATAAAAAATCAATAAATGAGAACCACTTCAGGGGATCTCGCGCACATACATATAATATGTGTGAAGGATCTTATTTCTTTTTATTTTTAAAAATATACATTTTTCATTCTATATGATCCATGTATTTGCATACATGTATGTTATAATATTTATTTTCTTAAGAGTTAGCTCAAGAGATAATATTTTATCAACTTATAATAATTTTATTTAATATAAATTTTATTTTAAGATTGACTTAACTCAAGTTTTAATGTAAATATATGCATACATTAAAAGCACTTATAAAAGTTTTATTTTTCTAGAAGATATCTATTATCTCAATATAATTTTAGTCCATCAAATTTTAGTTTATTTAATTTTAACAATCAGATTTATAAAGAAAATTAATTTAATCAAAATTGGGTAGATAGGACATAATTGGCCGTAAATTAATTGGTCAAACAAATTTAATATTCCTTTTTATATTTAACAAAAAAAACTTATGGAAAGTGTGGGATTATTTATAAGAATTCTGCTTTCTTTTGACTGATCCCACTTTTACCTTACAAAAAACGCATTGGATTGGCCAATGAATAAGAAATGTGGGTTGGTTTTGCTAACCAATCTTGTATAAGGATTAACTCATAGCTTAATCCCCATATGCAAAATATTTTAAAAAAATATATGAATACAAATTTTATTGTATTGTTTTATATCTTTATTGCATTGTATGGATTTATTTTCATAAAATAATATAAATTAATATTAAATTAATATCATCAAATAAATATGTCGAAGTTATATATTTTGTGAACAAGACAACACATAAATAAAATATTATTTAGTTTTCTTCACCAAGTTAGACAAGTTAGGTTAAAATTAACACTAATGGGGCTATTAGGGGATATCCTAGTTTTGCTGGGGAATTTATTGGAGCTTTCTCTGCATTCCTTGAAGTTCAGATTGTTCTAGTTGTTGAGTTTTATGGAGTTATACATGATGGAAAAAAACGCACGCGGAAGCAACACACACAATCACGAATCAACTGCAGAAAATAAACAACACAAGATTTAACGTGGTTCGGTCGCCAATCTGCAACCTACGTCCACGGGCAACTAGTTAGGTTTTCATTATATTTGTTACAATTTCATTACAAGCACATAGATCTCTTAAATAGAGATTATAGAGGGGACACAATAATTAAGCTCACTCACTAAAATATGTCTCTAGTCAGCTCAACTCAATTGGTCATGGCTTCGCACTCAGCAATCTCCCACGTGAAGCCATGGAACAATGTTCACCTGCGCTCTGTAATCTGAACTCAATGTTCCACCTCTAGTTACCACCAACCTTCTTAATCATCTTGAAGACTTCGTTGAAACTCGCCTGAGTTTCAACACATTCGTCATGACTGAAACTGCCACTGACCCGTCCTCTATTCCTACCGACTCCCACTTACACGAACTGCCAGATCCTGGAATAGCCTAAGAACAAACATACTCCATACTCAACAAGAAATTTTTCGAAGATGTTTCAACATCTGGAATACTGGTTCTCCTAACCCACTGTCGTCTAGGAACCTCAGCTGAAGCACGACCCGTGCTCCCACTGCCATAAGTACCTCTGACTGGTCTACCTGAACCTTTCCATGCTCGTTCATCATGAATCTAACCTGTGGCTTTGGGTTTCTCTCTTGTAAAGACAACCATCTTCTGCCCACGAGATTCTGTGAACCAGACTTTGTTTATCTTCCGAACTAGGACGGTCATTCCCTCAAACGGTAATCCTAACAAAAATCATCTTTTCGTTAAGCTTGGAACAACTCTGACATCCTTCAAAGTCCAGAAATCGACTGGCAACTTCAACACTATGTCACCCATGCTTGTAACATCAAGAGCTTTGTCGTCCGCTAGTCTTACCTTTCCAAAATCCCCAATAACTAGATTCTGCAATGTTTCACTGTTGTGGGTAGCATGAAATGAAGCACCAGAGTCAATGACCCAAGAATCCACATTGTTATCCGCGCTACAGACTAAGAGATCCTCGTCCGTGGAGTATTCTGCAATGTTGACTTGTTTATCGTTTGGGCATTGATTTCTGAAATGTTCCACCTCCTTGCAGTTCTAACATGTTACACTTGAGCAATCCTGAGTCTTTGACTGACTCTTTCTTCTGATCTTGCTCCCACTACCTCTGATATTTCTCTTACCTCTGATGACATTTAGTGATTCACTAGATAATTCCCCATAATTCCTTCTTCTGACGTCCTCGCCAAGAACGAGATCACGAATCTTCTCAAAAGTGAATTCATCGGGTCCCGCTAAATTGGTAATTGTTGTAACCGTTCCGGACCAACTGTCAGATAATGATGATATCAGTAGTAAATCTTGAACTTCATCATCGAACTTAATGTTCACTAACGTAAGTCTGGCTAAGATTGAATTCATTTTATTGATGTGCTCAGTAACTAAACTAGCAAATCCTCAATTTGCATTTTCCACCAACTGAAATCCGTACCATCAAATTTTTTAATTCGGAACTTCCCGTCTTCTTCCATCTCAAACGACTAGCCGAGATACTCGATACAACTAATTTCAGATCTTGGCAATCTTTTAAAAAAAATAATCAAGGACAAAATTTGCACCACCCAAAATCACCCACCACTCACGATCCACCATTAAAAAAAAGAGGCACCCCACCATTAAAAAAGGCACCCCCGCACTTTCCATTCCACTCCACACCAGCATACCTCCGTCACCGTTCTCAACTTATCTTCCAAGCCAATGGAAACCACCGTCGGCGACGGTGACTGCGGTACAGGATTTGTCAAACGCACAACCTCGATTATCTTCTTCAACGCTTTGAGATCTTTGTCGCATCTCTGCAACGCGCCGAGAAGTTTTTGCCTCTTCTTCGCCACCGAATCCTGCAGCGTCGGAACCGATTTGTGGTCGCGACGCGGAGGTGGTGCGGCGGTGCGACCTTGTGCTGCGATGGTGCAGATCTAGTGTGTGGGCGACGGTGGCTGTTGCGGCGCGGAGGGGCTGTGGCGAAGGGCATGCGGTGTCTCTACTCGTAGACCTTAACTAGACGGTGGTGATTCAGCGAGCATCTTTGCTCTGGGTGCGCAACGCGACGGTGGTGCTTTGGCAACAACGACTCTCTGTCTGGCTCATGCTACCTGCGCACGGTTCTTCGCCAAGAACTCAGGTGACTTTATTTTCTGGTTAGTTTCTACTGATCGGATCTCTGGTGTGTAAACGTGCCAAAGCTCTAATACCAATTGATGGGAGAAAATGCACGCGGAAGCAACACACACAATCACGAATCAACTGCAGAAAATAAACAACACAGAATTTAACGTGGTTCGGTCGCCAATCTGCAACCTACGTCCACGGGCAACTAATTAGGTTTTCATTCTGTTTGTTACAATTTTATTACAAGCACAAAGATCTCTTAAATAGAGATTATAAAGGGGACACAATAATTAAGCCCACTCACTAAAACATGATGTCTAGTCAGCCCAGCCCAATTGGTCTTGGCTTCACACTCAACAATACATGTTATGGAGGAAGCTCAAAAGATGGGACTTACTAATGTCTGGTTGGAATGTGATTTTGCTTTGGTTTGTGTTGCGTTTACTATTAAGACAAATGTTCCTTGGATGCTTTGGAATCACTTAAATACTTTTCTTAATTACTGTGGGAAAATCAGGTTTAGTGTTACTCATATTTTTCGTGAAGGGAATACGTGTGCTGATAAGTTGGCTAATTTAGAATTTATTCATAGAGGATCATTTCATTGGTATAATAGGCTTCCATTTAGTTTGGTTTTAGAATTCTTTATGAATAAGTATAGTCTACCTATGTATCGTTTTTGTTAACATATGAGTTTTGGCCTAATCCTTCCATATTTTTGTATTTTTTTTTGTTTTTTTATTTTTTTATAATAATATTTTTTTTCATGTAATGACAAAAAAAATATTTAAACTACTAAAAGTTATAGTAACTAATTGCATTTTTGTGTTGATTTCAAAAATATTTTTACTGTTCTTCCATTTTAATAACATTGGAAGCAGTATTTTTTAATTGAAAAATAAAATATACATGAGTTATGTAGGTCGAGTTGTCTCTGTAACTAGCTTGCATGGACGGCAAATTATACGAGAGAGCCTAACTGAGCTAGTGAATTAATGTTGTCCATTAGTCCCACATCTTTTCCTAGGTTTTTCCTTCCTGCATCTCCATAATTTTTTTTGTGACATTCTCATACTTATTAAAATATAAAAAATACTCTATATTTTATTGATTTATTTATTTTGAAATAAACGATTAAAAAAACTCCAGATTATATAATCTATAAGATTTTTCTGAATTATAAATATCTTCCAAATTTTACAATTCATAATAAGTTTATTTAAAAAAAATATTTTGAAATCGAGAAGACATTTCTAAATTACGGAATCCAAAAAGTATTTCTAAATTACAAAATTAAAAAGATATTTTCAAATTCAAGAATATAAGAATAAAAAATAATATATTTCTAGATTATAAAATAAAAAATGTATTATTTTAACGCCTAATCTATGAGGTTGCGATGAGAAAGTATGTGGGTGCAGGGAAAAAAAAATCTGTTTTTTTTTTTTATAATCCAAAAAAAAATCTTAGTATTGGGTTACATACCAATCCGCAGACAGTGCATCCCACATTAGCATGGTAATTATTTGACGATTTAATTAGGGTTAGTCGAAGTTGCATTAAATTGTAGTAGTGTGTAGACGGTGAGTCAGAGTGGAATTTTTGAATTTCGTAGTCCACGCGTTGTCCCCAATTGAAGCATCCTAATAAGACAGAGTGCAGTGCCAAAACCACCAGAGTCAAGTAATCAAGTCAAAGTCTAATTTCTTATTTAATTTATTTTTAGCACAGACAAATTATTGATTGGTCTGTGGGCTTTATATAAACACTGACACACAAGAATATCCTCAACTCATCAAAACCAATAAATATTCTCCTTCTATTGCTAACACAACACACTCTCCATACTCCTCAACTTAAATAACTCTTCTTTCCTTTCACTATAAAAACATATTAATAACTTATTTTTTCTGCTAATTATGTTTTGAAAATAAATTAATATTCACCACTAACATTTTTCCCACAATGTAATTTTATTTTAGAGAAAATTGTTTACATATTAATGGTCTTTGCTGTGTATTTTCTACCTGGATTAACAATGACTCAATTTTGACCAACAACGTGTGCGAAAAAATATGTCACATCATAAGTCTAACAAATTACTAAATATAAAAGTTAATTGAAATAATTATTATTTACTACAGTAGAAATATAAAACAAATATTCCGGTGTGCAAGAGTTATTGTATGTGCTTTTGTTTCTTTGAAGGATAGCATTCTAACATATAAAACTTGCACTTCATGTTATTTACACAATTTTGAGCTTGCATGACAATGATTTAATTCAACATTAACAACCTATGTGAATTTCTTAACTAATAAATTAGTAATTTGGATTCGTAAGTTGAAGTTAAATACTTAAATTACAGATTCTTTTGTTAATCTTTACAGCTTTAAACGGATGTATAAGTAGTTAAAATTAATATAAAGTAAAATCATATTAAAATTGTGTCAATGTCTTGTGATAATAAATAGTGCAGAAAAATGAAAATGTCAGAAAACAACAACTCAAAGGACCCCAGGACACCCAATCAAACAATGAAATAGCAATTCATTTTATTATTGCCACATTAAATGATATTTATTTTAAGAGTAAAGACTTGGTCAACATTAGTGTATTTATTACTAATTTAATCTTTGTCATTATTTTTTGGATATTAAATTCAGAGGGACTTGTGATCAATTAAAACATAAAATTTTAATTTTCAAATGAAGTGTGCAATTGGCAGTAGTTATAATTTCTACTTGAGAAATAAATAGGAAGTCATAATGTAGTTTTTTCGAAATAATCAAAGAAATAGTATGAGAAATAAATTGAAAGAAAAAAAAAACATATCTCACAGCATTTAAAATGGTGTCAATATAATTTATTCTATACTTCAACTAATAATAATTTTTATACTACTTAAAAAAATGTAATTAAGTAAAATTTTAAAAGTTAAATAGACCTATGAAAATATATAAGTATCAAAGAATAAAGAAAAAATATCTATTTTGGTAGAAAAATAGGTTACAGTTTATAGCCGACATATTTTGAACGAAATATATTTTAGAATAATGCATCTGTAAAAAATAAAAAAAATACAAATATATATTTTTAAAATGTGGTGAACGTATAAATTGTTGAGAACTGAGATAAAAAAAAATTATTACGCAAAATTTAAGTAAGAGCAAAAGTATTATTGTGAACTGAAATATTAAAAAAATACTTAAATTTATAATATGAAATTTTGATAAGTTTATAGATAAAGAAGTAAACAATTAATATAAAATGAATTGATTTAAGTCTGTTGAATTAAAATGTTTATTGCATGTGGCTACACTCTTTTATCTCAGGTAAGGTAGGTTTTGCTCTTGTTTGTTTAAAATTAAAGCAGCGATAAGAATTTAACATTAATTTGAACTTACTTAATAATTCATAATTTTAATTGTAAAAAAAATAAATTGAAAATTATTGAAAATTATGATATTGAGTTTTAGAATTTTTTAAATAATGAAAAAGAAGAAATATTTTTCCACAAGTTTTAACTTAATCTCTATTTTTTCTCCTTTATCAAATTTTATTAAGTGTGCAGCCCACAAAATATGATTAAAACGACTGCTTGATAGTTGTTGCTTTTTTTATTATTAATATAATATTTGTAACGTTTTCTCACGTTTTGAACATTTTAAGTTGGTTTTTAATTTTTAAAAATTACAAAGTTCTTTTGTCAAATTAAAGACAATGTATTAATACTGATACTCATATAAATAATATATAATCACCCAAAATGATGTTAACTTGAAAAACATATAGACATTAATTCAAATATATATATATATATATATATATATATATGAATAAATATTTTGAGTCATAATTGACCACATTTAAAGATGTAGTTCTTTTACTATGTTTAAATTAAATCTCATTAATTAATGAGGCATAGATTTATACTTGTTGAAGAAGCAAAATACATTATTTGAAGTTTATTTAGTAGCTTTCAGTAGAAGTATTTGTTATTTTTCCAGACAAGCTTGGGAAAAAGATAGAAAAATGGTGGAGAGATTGATTTGGCATGATATGTCCTAAAATGAAGTAGTTATTGTGAGCTTCATAATAAATACTAAAAATCTTGTAACTCTTTAAGTAGACTTGTGCCCCAAAAAAACGGTATCAGATAAGATGCTGAATCAAAATTTAGGGGATAAACCTTAAAATAGATGAACATATTTACAAATTCAGTTAAGAATCGCAACAAGGTGAGTCTTCTTCCACCAAAATGCAAGGTGTTTATAATGAATATAGGATTTGGCAAAAGTAAAAAAAAAAGGTTAACATGGGGAAGTGACAGCTAAGTTGAAGAATGAAGAATTAAAAAAAGAAAATTTACAATTCCTAATTTGTTTTGGTTTTTTGGAACTAGTTTTGCTTTGGGGAATGCCATTTTTTCTGTTCCTCTCTCTCTCTCTTCTCTCTCTCTCTCATATTTTTCATTCAAAAGTCTCTTTTGACCACCACCACCTTCCACCTTCTTCCCTTCTTCGTCGTCCCTGCTCCCTTCTTTCCTTTCTCCTATTTCTCTTTCTCTCACACACACAATCATCCACACTACACATAAACCTCTCAATTCTCTCTCTCTCTGTGTATATCTCTCTATGCTAATAAACCAATGAATGGTAACATTTTCTCATTCTTCCTCTGATCTCTCTGTTATTTTTCCATCATGGGCATCTGTTTCTCCGCCACCAAAGTCAGCGGCTCCAACAGCAACAACGCCGGCGCCTCCAATCGCAACCGAAAATGGTCGGCTCCGATGACGGCGCAGGTGACGTTGCAGCCCCTGACGGCGCAAAAGCAACAGTCGTCGCACAAGCAACAGTCATCGCACAAGCAACAGTCGTCGCATGGTCAACGGCGGCGCGTACCAGAGGATTCGAGGAAGAACCCACGCGCCAAGGAGAAAACGAGCGGGCGTCGCCAAGGGGGGAACCTCCCCTGCGGAAAACGAACGGATTTTGGGTACGAGAAAGACTTCGACAAGAAATTCTCGCTCGGGAAGTTGTTGGGACACGGCCAATTCGGTTACACCTACGTTGGGATAGACAAAGCAAATGGGGATCGCGTCGCCGTTAAGAGACTCGAGAAGAACAAGGTATTCAGTGTTATGTATTTTGTTCTTCCGCGGATACAGGATACCCAGTTTAGATTTTGTGACCGTTACGCGCAATTGGAAATAAATTTTTGTTCTTTTTCCTATTTTGGTTGATGGGTCTGGTTGAATTATGATTTTTTTTTCGTTTGCGGTTCTGGAGGTACTACTTATTTTTGGTGCTGGAGATTGGTAAATTCATTTGGAGTATGGAATAACGATGAGCTTTAGTTACAGGATTTAATTGAAAAGGGCTTTCTGGAATGTCTGCTGATTCCCCCGCTGCATCTTATTTTGTTCGACGTTGACCTCGACTAGCTCGAATTTCTGATTTCGAGGTTGAAGTGTTTATATGCCCGATTTTTATCGAACATGAGAAGGTTTATTAGTTATGCCTTTTTCTGCAATTTGTATATTAAGCCACTCGGGGTTTGTGTTTGCCCCTCTTCTTTGTAGAAGGAAGGCTTACAAGTTGTGGATAATTCAGTTCTTCATTTCACTTTAGCTCACCGTTATGTGGTGGCATCCTCTTGAAAGGTCATGATAGAACTAATTAATGCTATACGGAATGGTTTGAATTCGAGCGTGTTACACGTTCTACAGGCAACAAATCATGGTCTTGAAGTGAAAAACTTGTAAGGTAGAACTAGTAAGTGTTGATTGCGATGTGAAAGTCCACATCCTGATCGGTTTCGAAACACGCACTAATAATGAATCTGGGTAGCGTTGTCGATCCCGGCAATTGATTTGAATATATGTGGAATATGAGTTTAGTGTTCCGAAGTTTTACTCTAAGCGCTTTTTAGTGTTTTCTTGTTATTTGTGTTTCAATTTGTTATAATATGAGGTTTCGTGCGTTCCTAAATCATTCCTTGAATTTGATGGCAGATGGTTCTCCCTATAGCGGTTGAGGATGTTAAGCGTGAAGTCAAGATATTGAAAGAACTTACAGGCCATGAAAACGTGGTTCAGTTCTATAATGCTTTTGAGGATGATTCATACGTGTACATAGTTATGGAGTAAGTTACTTCTGTGTTTAGTCTCTTTTTTATGCTTTTTCACGGTGTTCATATGATTTTGAGCATTACTTAACTGCAATATACTCAGAAAATTTGTGTTGTTTTCTAATGTTCTTTTATATATAAATCAATGTTATTAACAACATGAACTTCGTAACAATTTTCATCTTAGGTTATGTGAGGGTGGTGAACTGCTAGATCGGATATTGGCCAAGTAAGTTTCCCAATTTATATTGAATGTGATCCCCTCCCGGTCTGAATGGCTCCTCAGACTGTTTACAATACTCAAATTTCAGAGCATGATCCCTGATAACTCTAAGTATTTGTGTTTAACAATGTCTTTTCTTGTCCTGGAACTTAACTCTGTCTGCCATCATGTTTATCAGGAAGGACAGTCGTTATACTGAAAAAGATGCAGCTGTGGTTGTAAGGCAGATGCTTAAGGTTGCGGCTGAGTGTCATTTACATGGGTTGGTTCATCGGGACATGAAACCAGAGGTGTGTTCAAATTTACTGGCATATCTAAGTAATATGGAGCTTTATATGCTACTATACATTAAATATTTTCCTCCTTACACGCAGAATTTTCTTTTCAAATCGACCAGAGAAGATTCACCATTAAAAGCTACCGATTTTGGTTTGTCTGATTTCATAAAGCCTGGTGAGCAAAAATATTTGAATTAAAAATTGATTTGTCTGCTTTATATCCCCCTTTGTATTCAACTTGTTCTTGCAATCTTTATTTTGGAGTTATAGTTTTCTTTTTTTGAGAACAGGGAAGAGGTTTCCAGACATTGTTGGCAGTGCTTACTATGTTGCACCAGAAGTGTTAAAACGAAAGTCAGGTCCTGAGTCAGATGTATGGAGTATTGGTGTGATTACATACATATTGCTTTGTGGGAGACGTCCATTTTGGGATAAGACTGAGGATGGTATCTTCAAGGAGGTATATTTTATTTTATTACATGAATCTCCTGTAATGTATGTGAGATTTTGATCTATTCTTGTTTCTTTGGGAACAAGAATAAATGGTTGGCCTTTATTTCCATACCTTTAATTAAGAACTTGAAAAGTATTTTGATATTACATTTAATTTGTAATCTTGTTGTATGAAGGTCTTACGGAACAAGCCTGACTTCCGGCGGAAACCATGGCCAACCATAAGCAACTCTGCAAAAGATTTTGTGAAGAAATTGTTGGTAAAAGATCCCCGAGCAAGATATACTGCTGCGCAGGCTCTATGTACGTATACAACTGATTTCTTATCATGAGAAGGCTGTTTATTACTCTATCTAGTTTCCTTTCCTCTAACTAATCACCTTTTTTATCACTGCCTCAAATATTAGAGCGTTTAATAATGCTTAAAGGTTAAGCACTGAATTTATACTATTTGAAATTGAAATGCTGTTCATCAACATTGAGTTTAAGTGCTAATTGTTTTCCCTAGCAGATTAAAGATTTTCAGTTTTAATGATAGCAAATATTGAAGCTATGCATATTGCAAAAATGGCTCTCATTTTGGACTTCATGTATCCACCTTTTAAAAGTTTCACTTTTTTTCTTACCACTTGGGACCAATCCGTCTTTCAATCAAAATGATGTTTGCTTAAATAAAATATAAGTTACTGGGATGAATTACTGAAGAACAAAAGAAAGGTTGGTGGGTGAATTTGAAAAGAAAAAGAAGTAAAAGACAAAAAGGAAAATATAACTACACAATTGATTGAACGTAAACCAAAAAGACCAGTTAAGTTATCTTGAAAAGAAGAAAGGGGAGACATAACCATTTCTGCAAGTAGGCAACAGTGAGGTGTCCCAGTGCACGAGGCTCTCAGTTATGGTGCTTTGAGAGGGTAAATGCACTTTGTCTTACCTCCACAAGTAGGGTGGTTGTTTCTAGGATTTGAACCTGTGACCTCCAGGTCAAAAGGCAGCAACCTTGTCGTTGCACCATGTAAATTTACTGTGCATGTATGCAGCAGTGACAATGTAAATTTACAATCGATAAACTGGTTATCTAAATGGTTATAATTAAATAGTCATTATCAAAATTAGCAAGTGACCTAGATGTTCTTACATATTATGAAATAGCTATAGCTGCTCAACTCTGTTACTTGTTCGGCCAAGCTTGGTTTACCGAATCAACAATACTTCAGCTTTTCATAGATTTTTTGTTAAATCATGCTAAATTTTGTTTGCATACAGTGTTTTCTTAATCTAATAATTTAGATTCAAACATAACTGTATTATAACCGAATATTTTTCCCCTTTATCTAAAACAAAGGCATACCCTAATGCTGTATTGCATGCACGACTTCTGATATTTCCAGCACATCCATGGGTTAAAGAAGGTGGAGAGGCATTAGAGATTCCTATTGACATATCTGTCCTGAACAACATGCGACAGTTTGTGAGATATAGTCGGTTGAAACAGTTTGCACTAAGGGTGAGAAAGATAAATTAATTCAAACCTTCGCATGTTAGAAGCAATGGAACTTGTTTGATGCCAATTTTTTGTTACTTTATTATCGTGCAGGCATTGGCTAGCACACTTAATGAAGAAGAGTTGTCTGATCTAAAAGATCAGTTTGATGCAATAGACGTGGACAAAAATGGTTCTATTAGTCTTGAAGAGATGAGACTGGTAACTCATTCATTAACTTCTTTCTGAATATATTAAATCCAAACGCATTACTTGTCAATTGGTGAGCAATTAACCCTTTAAATATAGTTTTCCCTGCTTTGATCTAAAGGCCATATTTTGTGCAGGCTCTTGCTCAAGATCTCCCTTGGAAGTTGAAAGAATCACGTGTGCTAGAGATATTGCAAGCGGTTAGTATCTGTGATGATCCTCTGCAGGCACCACATTTTTGTTGGTTACTTTTCTGCCATTTTTTGGCTAAAAAATTTAAACATGGAGTTTCTTTGGTGTTTAATTAGTATCTGCAGTACAGAGGATAAATACTTATAATTTCAGATAATGAAAGATATTCTTTAGTTAGCTGTAAGGATAGTGTATGAAATGTACTTCTCAAGTAGAGAAGAGAGTGTTAAGAATCCTTAATTGAGAAAGTGGTGGAGTGAGAGTTTCACTTTCTAAGTTTGAGATTCCAACTTATGGTACAAGAGTGGATTTCTCTCTTTTTCAAAAATATTTGTATTTTTTTATTCTCTATTCACCATTATGGTTTTTTCTTGTGTGCTGGCAGATAGACAGCAACACAGACGGGCTAGTGGATTTCACTGAGTTTGTAGCAGCTACGTTACATGTACATCAGTTGGAGGAACATGATTCTTTTAAGTGGCAGCAACGGTCACAAGCTGCTTTTGAGAAATTTGACCTGGACAAGGATGGCTACATTACTCCAGATGAACTTAGAATGGTTGGTCTCATGTCTTTTCTCAGGCACCTTGAACATTTTTTTTACGATAAATTCTCCTTAGAAATCAGTAAATACTAGCCCTGCAATAAAATACTTGATTAATTTTCCATCATTCATCAAAGTTTATATTTTTTAGAGAAGGAAAGGGTGGTGTTTAAGTGGCAGCTAGAAAGCTACTGTACTTGAGTTCTATATATTTGTAGGTGATGTCTTTTACATATTTGCTTGAAGCAACTGATATGATTTATTGGTTTTTTAGCATACGGGTTTGAGAGGGTCCATTGATCCATTGCTTGAGGAAGCCGATATTGATAAAGATGGAAAGATCAGCTTATCAGAATTCCGCAGACTTCTAAGAACTGCAAGCATAGGTTCTCGAAACGTGTTGAGCCCGAATCAGCTTCGTCGAAAGATGTAGATTAGATGTGTTTGGGAGACTGAGATAACTGAGGAAAAGAGAGTGATGAATTTGCTTTAAGATGATCTGCTATGCCCTTTGTGGTGGTGAAGCCTTTGTGGTGCACATTTTGCTCTATCACCATGATTATTGGAACTCTGAAACTACATTTATGTTGACTATGGCATACCTCACAGCAGCAGAATTGTGTGTTAAGCTTAGCGTTGAGGATCATGTGAAGAGGTGTTTAATAGTGTGTATTGAGTTGAAGTATCAGAGTTTCAACAGTGACATCATCTAAGTTGAAGGCTTTTTTAGGCTTGTTTGTGCAATACATGTAACGTGTAATAAGTGTAATTATAAATAAAAGTCTTCTTACCCTCCTTCCCCACCTCAAATAATCTTCAAACAAAACAAAATTCAACCAAAATTATTTTAGGGTGAGGATTAAATTATTAGTTAAAAATCATTCTGTTTAACCAAATTATATATATATATATATATATATATATATATATATATATATATATATATATATATATTAATATATTTATATTTTTTAAATTTTTTTTTTTTTTTTTTATATATTTTTTATAACTT
>Ga0123342_1002887_pt1 | contig 28196 bp, 16 predicted proteins | sample Turbeawhitnodule_FD_89960 | JGI IMG/M metagenome (GOLD analysis project Ga0123342, IMG submission 89960) | Root nodule microbial communities of legume samples collected from Mexico - Turtle bean Mexico white nodule | ecosystem: Host-associated > Plants > Roots > Nodule | place: Mexico: Nepantla... | reverse complement strand
TTATGTTTAATGTTTTGGAATTAGGTATTTTTAATGTTTTGGAAGTGGAAGAATAGTGATATTTGATATTTATCTTAATGTTTAATGTTTTGATGTTTGACTATGTTTGAAAAGGAAGAAAAATTAATATAGGTTTGATAGAAACAAATATATAGGTTTAATTTAACAATTTTTTAAGAACAAAATGTAAAAAAAAAAAGAACGCGGGCTGGCCCGCAAACCCGCGGGTCAACTCTTATGCGAGGCGAGTCGGGAATTCTAGCTCGCAATAACTTTGCGGGGCGGGCCAACCCGACCCGTATTTTTGCGGGCCAAGTGCGGGACGGGCCAATGCGGGGCAGGCTGACTCGCTTTGCCACCCCTACTCATCTCGAATACAAAATACCTACAAAAGTTATCATAACAAATTATTTTATTTACCAATTAACAAACAACCTAAACATACTTTACAAACTTAACTTTACCTTCTTTGTAATAAACACATTTGTACATTCATATCCCTTTGGTATATTGTTTATTGCTTTGTTAGATAATGACTTCTCAATATTATCATCATGTAGACCGTCCCACTCATCAACCCCAGTTCTTGTTCAAATTCTTCATTATTATCCATACTTCTACAAATTAAAATAATAAAACTAAATCATTGCATTCCGGATCCATGAATCCATAATTCAAACAATTCATTCCGAATCCAGCAATCCATAATTCAAAAAAACAATTTAGGATCCAGAAATTCGTAATTCAAAATATGCATTCTGGATCTAGAAACCTGTGCATTATGAATTCAGAAATTCGTAATACAAAAAAACATTATGAATCCACAATCCGTAACAGAAATTAGGCTTCCAGTTTCAGCAATCCGGAAATCAACAATTTATGAAAAATTTGCTTCCAAAAACACCCCCTCATCCAAGAAAAAAAATTATTCAATTCTGGATTGATGAATCCGTAGCACATTATCGGATTCCGATATCTGGTAACCACGAAATCTCCATAACCACCAATGCTCTTAAAAAAAACTTAATTCTTATCTTAAAACCCAAGCAACATTTCAGCAACATAGCTTACTCCTCCACTTTGCTCCACAAAACTACAAAAAACCCTTCACCAACGGTTGATATTGAATGAAGAAGATGAACAATGGCAAAGAAACTCTAACACGATTCCCCTTTTCAAATAATAGGTCAATGTCAATTTTAAGATTTTTAAAATTGAGGGGAACAAGAAGAAGAAGCCAATCTTTTATTGGCTACAACTTAACGACTCACTACTAGATTCATATATGTTTTTTGAAGGGAGATTTCTTCCAACACCTTCTTACTTTTAAAAAATTTAAAAATATTTATCTTATAGTCTATAAATAAAAGTACATTTGTATTATAAAAATGTCTAATTTAAAATACAAATTATTATTATAAAATGTATAATTCAAAATAGAAATCCAAAATACAATTAGTATATTGTAACCAGAATATACATTTGAAGGCTCTCGATTTTACCTTCTAGGATAAAAAAAATATTTAATAAAAAAATATAATCTTTGAATTTTCCGGATTTTACATTTTAGAATAAAAAGTATTTTTTAAATTAGGAGGATGCATGGAGGTATGGTAAAAAATCATCGCTTTCAAGTTTCTTATTTTCCTCTTCTGAAAAGTTATGCGAATGACCAAGGAATTTGAATTAGGTGGTTGTACAAATTACTACCATCAACTAGGTTAAAAATCAAACTGATTTAAAAAAAAAGGGTCAAAAACTGATATGAAAAACTAATAATAAATTAAAAATCAAACTTTTTAAATTGATTTAGATTTTTTTTTCCAGTGAAGCAGAGTATCATCATATAATATTATGTCCATATATAAAAAAGATAAGATTAGGAAATAGAAAAAAATACCACAAAACCATAAAGCCAATCCAAACCAAATTATAAAAATTAAGTTACTTCGATTCATATTTTTTTACATGAAACCAAATATATGTTTTTAACTAAAATAAAAAAGAAAATGAACAAAGGTTTAGAATGGAAAATGCACATTATACGCTTAATCATGGTTGAATATTCCAAAGCACCCAAATACAAGATTGATGAAAAATAAAAGTATAGTCTCAATGAAAAACAAAAACTATTCAATTAGTCTAGCATTAAATCGAAGAACCATGCAGTTGTTAATATTACACCATTGAAATCATTTGCATTTGTTATTTTCTCCAAGACTTTGGCTCTACTCACCAATCCTCCATTAAATCATTGTTATTTAGGCTGCACAGATAAGGTCAATTATTTTGTTTTATTAAAAATGATTCTAAAAAGTCATTTCATAGTTGACCATTAGTTTACAATAAAATGAAGAAAATGATAGGGAGTAGTTTTTCAAAAGATATTTTTGAAAATAATTTGATTATATATATATATATAGTTTAAATATAGTAGGAACATTTTTTTAAGTTTTTTTTCTGTCAATAAAAAAATTTGAAGTTTATAAATAGTGGGGTTTAAGTAAAACTCAAATGTAGTTAAGTTTGGATTCAGTGCATGAAAAATTGCATCAATAAGAGACAAATATTAAAACTTACAATACTTGTTTGTAATTTTTCTTGAAATGAAAGAGGGGACATTTTCTCCTCTTCACATGTGAATAGGTTTCCTACAGAAGACAACTACAACTAAACCACTTACCTTCTTAGAGTACTTGTTTTTTTTCCTATGTGGTTACATATATACATTGAATCTTCATCATGCTAGTTCAAAAAATCTTGAGCAAGTGACAGAGGATTTTGTTTCAATTACTGGTTCCTTTGGAATGAAATTGCCAATCTCACAATCATACTTGAATGAGGCATGACCCAATTGTAACACTGTAATCAATCAGCAGTTGTATTGGTGAAGCTTCAATCTCTCAACAAATGGCTTAGACAGAACAGTTAACTCATCCATGATTCCTATGGCTTGAAAATTTTCAAATGATGTGTTTCCTATGCTCTTAGTAAAAGAGTTCATGATTGTGTCAGTGATGGCAAAAGTACTTCTCCATAATTTGTAGAAATTACACACATAACTTCATGCACCTTCAAAAGGTACATTTGATAATAGAAATGCACTTTCAATATGTATCAATATTATATACTGATAAGGAAGTTGATTTTGTCCCTTATATGATGCAGATATAAAACTTCCCTTTTTGCTTCTAGGTTTTTTGCCACATTTACCTTGATTAGTTATAGCACACCTCATCACGGACCACATTATGCATCTTCACATGGTATTGTCCTTTCTCTCATTGCATTACATGACAAGATTCTATTAGCTTCTTTATCCCCACATTCACATATATAGCTCCTTCCTATGTCCAATGACTTGACCATTGACACCACCACCCCCACATAACACCAACCCCACTGCATAATCTTCCCTACTGATTTTCTGATGTTAAGAAATAAACTACATTTGTTGAAAATCTCACGTCATCGACTACAGATAAAAACATTTTATAATAGATAAGTGGACAAACCTTATCTTATAAATTAGTTTTATAAAATTAAGTTAGATTTAAAGTTCACTTCTCAATAATATTAACATTATGAGTTAACTAAAATAATCATACTTTCACTCCTCTTTAGTGGCTCTTAAACCCCTTAATCTGTTTAATGCTGTCTTCCATTCATCCACATTCTGGAGCAAAAACCATGCTTCCTCTTCAGACAAGAAATGTGATTGAATTTTGGTTTGGCCCTCCCTTAAGTACATGTCTCTGCCTGTTCTTACACCAAGATTGGAAAATAAAATTGTAAAACACAGTTAGCTAGGAATATCCAAAATATCCAACACAATTACAACTACTAGTTTGAAATGTACCTGATCAATCACAAATCAATTCACGTGGAATGGATATTAGTACACATATGACTGAGATACTGTTGGGTCAGTGAGAAACAAGTTTGCTGGTACTTATTTCTCATGCATCAAATTAATCAGAACATAAACATGTGCAACAGAGAAAACTTAAATTATACGTATAAAGGTGGAATGCAATACATAGCAGAAACGTTACATTCGGGAATGTAGTTCACATATACACTTAGTTTATCAATTTTTATATTAATATTATATTATCACAAAACTCTTGTTTTTTAAAGTGAAGAGAAATAAGATACATGGCATTAGTTTTTGGCAACCTCTAAAAGGGAAACAATAATAAACAATGTGAAGATTAAGCTTGAAGAAGAATGTTCTTTTTTGTTTTGTGAGTAATGATATGAAGTTCTTTGATAAGGGTAATGAGAGGAAGAAGCAAAGAATCTACCATCTTCATGAAAACTTTCATATGCACATTCATGTAACACCACCATGATGGTTCCGAGCAATGATGGTGAGAAGCAGTTGAAAGTACCAACGAATGCTAAAATAGGAAACCATAACAAATCTTTGAATCCTTAAGTTTATTTGAAGATAGACATTTCGATGCAAGTATGTGAAAAATTGAGTAAACATATAGTAACAAAGATGGAGTACTCGATATTTTGGCTTTTCAGATATAGCAACTCATGCTTGAAATAATGTTTACTCCTCTTCATTTGGAATTTTCAGACTGAATAATGTTGGTGTTGCCTCAATCACCCTTTTTTTATGAAAAAGGTTTCTTTCAAAATGGGTCACATGTGGCGTAAGTTTTAAGTGGCATTATTGTTTTGGGACAATGGTCGTCCAAGGAATCAAAATTTTAAGATATATATATATATGTAATGTTTACGATCGAGAGGTTGATCGAAAGATAAAAAAATAAAATAAAAATAAATAAATAGTTATTTTGATAAAGTCCATCTAAAGGACCAAAAACATAAAGAATGTGTATAAAGAAGATCATGTACAAAGAAAGTTCAACTGAGTTTTAAACCTAATAAGAAAGTGTTATAAATAGGTGATCAACTCAAGAGATAAGTAGAGTGAATTTATCTGATAATTAACTAGTACTAATCTTGACTTTGGCATCGAAACATATTTCAGGTACACCCATCCATGAAAGGAGACTGAGACCAAGAACCGAGAGATCAAGTTGACCTAGTCTAGAGAAGTGAGAGTCTATAACTCATATCCAACTCCAAACCAAAAACCCAAACCGAAAACTTGCACTGAGAAAGAAGACCGAGATATCAACAATCTTATAAAAAATAAAATTGTTTCTAAGCCTTTGTAAAAACAATATATATATATGTTATTTTCTCTGCATAGATTCATAGGCCTACTAAAAAGAATAGTTTACCTGATATATACTAAATGCAAAAACTTTAGTGATTAAAAGTCAATATAATTGGGAATTATGAGAAGAGAAAAAGCAAGTTAATTGGTTCTAATTACCAATTTTGTATGGCTAAGTGTTTGACATTGAGAAGGTGTAGGATGAAAGACATCAAACAAGAGGGGAGGGAAAGAGGATAGTTCCAACCTCCCAGTTATCTCTCTAGTGGAAACTATTCTTCTTGTACTCTGTGCACAAAGAATCATGATTCAGCCAACAAAATTTGACTTAGTTGATAAAGATTGGACTCACAACAACACACCAATTTATGTCTTGCTATCCTAGGTTTTGTTGATGGACAATCTGTGAGTACTTTTGTAAACACTTTTTATGAGTTTACAGAACTTAACTCATCAAAAAAAATTTATATATAAAAAATTATCAAGTTTTGCCACCATACATAATCAATTCAAAGATATTCCATTCAAAGCCCCTAAGTAATATTTCTTATAATTTTTTTTATCAAATATTTAACAAGATAACTTTTTTATAACATGTTTCCCCTCATTTTAACTTTTTGTTTTTTTGTACTTTTTAACCTTTATAGCCTCTCCCTCCCTAATTTATGTCATTGCTAAGTTTGGCCAAAGAAGTCACTTATTATAAGGACTACCACTTCCTTCATGCTTCCTTTACTTTAGCACAAAATGTGTCACTACTTTATCTGCCCTTCCTAGTGACTTCAGATGTTTGGGAGACTTTTTTTTCTTTGATTTAATACAAAAAATGTGGTTTTTAAAGTAAGCTACATGTCCAAATATTAGTTGAAATTTAGTAAGAAAACATTTTCTATAAAAGTAAGTTGGTTGCATGCATATGAAAATTTATAGTTCATAGTTTTTTAACCATTTTTCTCTTAGAACTTCATAGAACATGTTTAGATTAGGATTTTGGACCACCATGAGGGAGAGATGATGGTGTAGGAATGTGACACCAAAAAAGGTACCCAAAAGACAAAGCCTACCAAGTCTAACCTCTTTCATTCACTCATTCTTTCATCATTTCATTGTTCTAACCGAAGCAGACAAATTGTCCAGAACACCAATCCACCTGCTACCTCCACAACCAGTCACCCCTCAACAACTCTGTTCTTTTCAATCACACAAACAAACACAAAGCAAATCCTCTCATCACTCACAATATTTGTTTAGTTTATGTAACAATAAAATAAGTATATAGTATGTGAATATGTGCAATGGTTTTGTTTGTTGCAGTGTAAGCTAAGGTTCAATAAATAGACCATTTTAACTTTGACAACCTCTGTCATATTTCATAATGAAAAAGACCACAAAATACAAATAAAGAAGTGTAGATGCCTCTAATACAAAGCCATAATTATGACTATGTGTTCTTTCTTTTTCACCCCTTTTTGCCTTTTTTTTTCTTTCTGATAAAAAAAATTATGCAGCTGCTTTTTGATTAATGCCTTACTGTCATGGTGGTTAAGAAAGAGAGTATCCATTTGTATTTTCTATAAAAAAAAGCTGAAATTATATATATTAAACTTGTTATCATCATAGGGCATTCTCACACTTTTCAAGTTGAATTTTGATGCTATTAATGTATGTTTTCTGAAGAAAAAACAAAGAGACATCACGTGCAAACATTTAAACAGTTTTGTTATTGTATTTTCCTGCAACTTTAATGTGGCTTTTGAAATTTAAATTAAGATGAGACCCTTAATCATGATATGCTTGAGCCTTAATGTTGTAATCAATGTTAGGTGATCTCTATGTCTCCAAACTATTGTTGGTGATGAAAAAATTGTGGTTGTCATAATAATATTTGGTTTGAAAACTTCCTAATTTTACAATAAGCAATTATTTTATTGTGAGTTGACTCCAAACATGCCCTTTATTGCATTAATTGATCATAAGCATAGATGTTGAACATGTATTGAATTACCAAGTACAAGTCCATTTCATCATAAACCTAATTTTCCCACTTTTAAACAAAACTCAGAAAATAGAAAAGCATGTGTTATATAGGTGTTTCATGATAGGGGTTAGAGGTTCATGTGCTCAACAGAAGAGGCAAACTATTTTCCACTTACTGGGAAAATCAAATGAATTGCATTCTAATTAATGAAACTTACCACAGTTACAAATTCTGCACAAATATATTTGATTGAGTTGATTTTTTAAAATCATATTTGAATTTGTTTATGAATTTTATGTTATTATTTTAATCTGAATAGAGGTTTTGATTTGACAGTGTAAACTGTCAGTCAATAAAAAAAATTGTTACTGGTTTAACTTCTGAAACAAACTATTATAAAAGTCAAATTATCATGATTTATTTTTATCTAAAAAATTAACATTAAAGTCAATATGTGATATGACATAGTTAAAATTGTCAGAGTAAAAAGTCATAAAACTGAAATTAGGTTCAATATTATCAGGTAAAACACTGATTAAACAAATTATTGCATAGAGTAAAAAAAAAAGTGCAATTTATAACCATTTTCAGAAGTGAAACTAGTTTCTGAATGTGGTCTTAGCAACTGAACTAGTTAAGTTTACATAAATAGAACAATCTCTTTCTGTGCAGGTTTCAAGTCTTGTTAGTAACATATGCATGTGAGGAAAATTGTGTCAAAATTAGAAAAGAAAAAGTGAAAAAAATAGAGTGAGTAATTTCTATTTAAACAAATTTTTTTTTTCATAAATAATCCAAACATGGAGTAACAAAAATTTCTTTTATGATTAGACAATGTTTGAGACTTTTAGTTGATATTTAATTAATCTTAATCAAAACACTATATTCAAATTAAAATCTAAACCTGGGAGACTTTAATTAGAAGAGTTAAAATATTCCAAATAAAGGAAATGAAATTTAGTTATGAAAGAAGCTCTATAGCAAAATTTTAAAATGACAATTTTTTTTTTACCCAGATGTATCTGTTAAAACTGAAAAACATTTATGTGAAAGTTTTTAATTCCTAGAAAGTGGTACAAACAAAATTTAAGGAGGTTAGTGAAATTTGAATTAGAATCCAACCATTTTTCATATGAGACCATTATTTATATATGTTTAGGTAACATTCATAATTTACAAGCACTCACTCTGGTATGTTGCTGACGTGGCGAATTTTGATTGGAGGTTACCTGACAAGACTTAAACTTGACTATATCGGACCCAATGCCCTTACCCTCTCTCCCTCACTTTCTCTCTCTACCCTTCTTTCTCTCTCTACCTTCCCAAGCACACTCAGACACCAGAAGTAGGTGAAAAGCAAGGAACCCTTCTTCTCTTAAGATTTTTCACATTATCACACAACCTCTGTTGCTTCCTCTTCCCACCTAATCTCCTCGGAAAGTGCGAGAAAATCGCCGACAAAGGGACGGAAAATTGAGTCCCAGAAGGGGAGAGGTCTTGTCCCTTCTGTGGTTCATGTGGGGATAGAATCGAGTTGGAAATTTTTAACCCTAGGCGCTGAAAGGTTGAGGCTTTCCGGTCAGATCTCAGAGATTTTGGTGGGTTTGCTGTTGGGGTTGGAACTCGCTGGGGGATCTCTCTGATGGGTTGACTCAACAGGGAACTGTGATTGCTTTTGTGGGGGTTTTCAAATGTTGAGAGATTGAGGTCTTAGTTTGATTTTATTTTTGGGGTTGATGGGGTGTTTGGGGGTTTGAAGTGAGTGGCAATGCTGGTTGTTCGGTGATACTGCGTTTGTGTGGAAATGTCTGCTTCTTTAGCGGCTTTTGAGCGTCCGAGACCTGGTGCTTCTAATACGGTATGCTTTGTTTTGGAGGGGCAGAGATTATTTTGATTTTTTGTTGCAAATTTCAATTTTGAGTCCAATGCAGTCTGTAGGTAATGAAAAATTGAGTTTGAGATAAAGGTCCTGATTTGTTGACTGAACTGGGACACGTTTGGTTTGGCCCTTGTTTGTCTTAGTTTCCTTTGACAATGTTGGTGCTGGAAGTGGGATTTGGCCTTGGTGGTTTGTTTTGCTTGTTTTGACGAGGAAATGTGTGCAGAGTGTATTTTTGTTTGGTCCCTGTTAAAACTAGGACTTTTGATTTCATAGCAGGGACTATTAGGTTACTTTAATTGAAATTTGCTCAATATAATTGGTTTTCTTTTAGTTTCGTTTGAATTTTTATTCAGAAAAATCATTGTAAGTTAGTTTAGTTTATGAGATTTTTGTGTTTATAATTTTTGTGGCAACGAAAGGGATTTATGTGGGCAATGTGATTGATAAATGCGGACATGTTGGAGGCTAAACCTCATATTTCGTATTTATCTGTTTATTCTTTTGTTAATCTAAAGAAGGGGTTTAACAGTCTGGAGGATGATAGTATATACCAAACAGATTGACGCGCGAGAAAAATGTAAATAACCAATTGAGCATTTTAGACCAGTAATCAAAACCGATTGACTCACATTTTTGCTGAACTACATTGTCAAAATGAAGAAATAGCAGTGAAACAGTATATGGTAGTTGACAAATTTGAAGAAAAGCTATACTGTTCTTAATCTATACTAATACTAATATATAAATGGGTACTAATTTTTGTAACTGTTTTCGTTGTACAGAGTTCTTGTACAATTTTACCCTTACTCAACATTTTTATAACTGTTTTTTTATATAAACTGCTGGTATTATTTTATTTTGGTAAGTGTGGTTTTAGTAGGTAAAGAAAAGGTGGACACGCGAGCTAATATGCCTGTATTTCCACTAGTTAACTATAGTCTCGATATATCCTGTTCCTAAATATGATGATATTGGTATTTCCCAAAGTATTGAGTTGGATTTGGAGGTGGGGTGTTATGCATTTTGGTCAAACTTGTTTTATTTCAATTAGGTTAGTCAGAACATACCTTGTGGTTCCTAACTGATGTTACTATTTGGCAGGTTTTTAAAAGTGGGCCACTTTTCATATCTTCAAAAGGTTGGTAGTCTATGTCTCCCCACATTGTACATTTTCTTCATTTATTTTCTTATTTTCTCAAGAGTATAAATTAGTTTTTTTGGTAGCTTCTTGTAAGAACTAAGGAGTTGCAGAAAGAAAACTGATTAAACTTGTAGAACTTCGAGGCTCTGCACCTTCCAATGTCCATTGGCCCCATTCCTCATACAAAGTGACAGTATATCCCCTCAAAACAGCCCTTCTTATTTTTAGGGAAAATAACTTTACCAAGGCATCTCACATTACCCAATTCACTCACTGAAATAACTAACAGATAGGTAACTACTAACCTAATGTTGCTAACTACTAATGGGAAGTACCTGATGCCTCTGTTCTCTGTGGTTTTGCATTTGTTATTTCTGAATAAATCAATGATTTTGGAATTTATCAATGTTATCCGATTTTGATAAACTGTAGGAATAGGCTGGAAGTCTTGGAAGAAGCGGTGGTTTATACTCACACGCACGTCGTTGGTTTTCTTCAAAAATGATCCTGTCAGTTTCTCTGAAATCTTTCTCATTCTTCTTTTGGTATCTTTTTGTGTTCTTTTTCTCTGTTGTTCTGTGTGATTCAACTCTCAATTAAGCAGACATGGTTACAGATCGTGATAAAAATTAATATTGTGATTGATTAAGCTTTCTTGATCGATGAACTAATGAACATTTTTGTGGATAACTTTGTGCTGATTTGATTATTTTTTTTTTGTAAAAATGGCATTATATTTACTGTACAATTCTTATTGGAGAATGGAGAGTAAGATGTGACTTAGACAACAGAGAAGAGGATAATACTAGAAAAGTCCTTACCTTTTGGTGCTGATTTCTTTTACTCAAATATATCAGAGTTACTTTTGTTGTCATTATTTATAATTGTCTTTACTTTGATTGGTCGTGTAGAGTGCCCTTCCACAGAGAGGGGGTGAAGTAAACCTGACATTGGGGGGTATAGACTTAAACAATTCAGGGAGGTACGTTTGACAAATTGATGTTTTGTAGTTGTCAATTTTGGATGTTCAATCTGTCTAAAAGTTGTGAATTTTATTTTCCAGTGTTGTTGTTAGAGAAGACAAAAAACTTCTTACAGTATTATTTCCAGATGGACGTGATGGGCGAGCATTCACCCTTAAGGTGTTTTATTTATTATATTTTTAAGAAAATGAGAACAGAATTCACTCGTACGAATTTCTAAATGTGTTATTAATTATTGTGCAATACAAACTTTGTTTTCTCGAATATTAGGCTGAGACATCAGAAGACCTGTTTGAATGGAAGACAGCGCTTGAACAAGCCCTTGCACAGGCACCAAGTGCTGCCCTTGTTATGGGACACAATGGGATTTTTCGGAGTGATGCTAGTGATTCTATTGAAGGGTCTTTCCATCAATGTATGTGCTCATTATTTATTAATATTATTTGTTTATTTTATGTTTATTATCTATATGTCAATTCTGCTGTTGTTTCTGTATGATTATGTTTGTTTTTTTATTTAATTTTTCAAGATTTCATTTATAGGATTGTACAGATTTCTGTCATCCATGTTTTTTTTTCATCTCATTGAAAAAAATCTGTCCTCATTTTCACTATATTTTTTGTGGTGTTTCCAGGGAGGGACAAGCGTCCAATTAAGTCTCTGGTTGTTGGAAGACCAATTCTGCTAGCTTTAGAAGATATTGATGGAGGCCCATCTTTCCTTGAAAAAGCTCTTCGGTTTCTAGAGAAGTATGGTAAGTTATGGTCTTCTATTACATATGTAATGCATCTCTCTTTCATTTCACTTTTGTCCTCCCACGCTTCTTCTGAATGTGTAATGGAAAAAAAAATGTTGAGTGCATGAAACATGTTCTACCTTATTCTTTGGTAAAGAGTTTCTGATGATTTTTCTATTTTTAATTTGCAGGAACTAAAGTTGAAGGAATACTGCGGCAGTCCGCAGATGTTGAGGAAGTAGATAGGAGAGTTCAAGAGTACGAACAAGGTATGCACAATTTTCTTAAACACCCTGGCATTCTGTGCATTTGAAGATAGTGGGTTGTTGGTACAGATAGCATTATTTTCAAAGAAACAGCTAGCAGAGATGAAATTTGGAGGAAATGAAACCTAACTTTCATATATCCTGATTATCCAAAATGCACTTACAGAGGCGTAAAAGTGATTTTAACCAAGCATAAGGCACCTCTTCAAGTTACTTTGTTTGTTCTGAAGTAGTTTCCCTTGACATCCAATTTTAAATGCTATAACTTAGTAAGTATGGAGTCATTTTTAGTATCAGCTACCGTTGATGTGGAACTGATATTATGACTGTTTTCTTAGTTACCCTTCTGCTGGTGAAAGACAGTTAATGACTCAGGCTTAAACACTCAGTTTAATATATGGATTTACGTTCTGATGGATGAGACTTGTGAATGCCCTATTTTTAATTGATTTTTCCAGGCAAGACTGAATTTAGTCCTGAGGAGGATGCCCATGTTGTTGGTGACTGTGTTAAGGTATTTATACTAGTTTTTTTATAGTTTGTTATTAATGAATATACATGTTTGAAAAGACAAGCAAACAAACTATATGTGGAACACACATACTAGATCATGGAATATTAAACTTGCCTGCAAACATTAGGAAAGGTGATGCTATCTAACCCACATATCATTCAACTGTGGGAAATAAAATTATGGACCTCAATTATGTCGAGGAAGTTTTAAGCATTCCATAAACTTCTCCCTGTTAATCTTACCATCTAGACGTAGAAACAAGTTTTCACATGGAGTAAGATAAGAATCCTCCTTAAACATAGCAGCAATTGAGTGCAGAACAAAACAATTAAAGCAAAATTGACAATGAGATTAGTGACAAGTGTAAAAGATTGCAGTCCCTCTGCATGTCTACTGACTAAAAACTTGGAAAGAGACTGTAGGCTGAACAGGGAAGAAAAGGCATAAAAATGAGTTCAATTTTTATAAGGTTTCTAGTACGAGACTGTAATGTCTTTCAACTAGTCTTAGAAAAACCACTCTACTTACATAATGGATATCATAATACCGAGTGTTGAGAATCAGGAATAAATATGTATTTAAAGTATTGTGATATGACAGGATTTGATATCCAGTTTACAGGAAACTTATCAAATAATGTACAATTAATACAATCACTCTATGTAAATAAACTAGTCGCATGGTTGTCATTCAGACATACCGTTTCCACATGACTTGTCTCTGATTTTATTGTTTAACAGCTATTAAAGAGCACACTAATAGGAAATGCTGCACCTATAGTGCTGTTGTGTGCTTCTAACTAAAAGAACTGCGTCAGCAATTAGTAAACCAAATATGCCTGAATAACTTGAGTGGAGTTAGTGAATTCTAATTCATTATTGTGATGCCTTAGCACTCATTTCATTTTTATTAAAAAAACTTCCATTTATCGACTCATCACCTATTAGATACTAGTCTACATACTAAATGTGGCTTACTTTGTAAAATTAATTAATACAGGAACTCCAGCTTTTTTCATAGTTTCCCAGTGCTTACAATTAAGACCTAAAGGCCATAAAATCAATCATGCATTCTTTCATCTGCCAAAGAGATTAATAGAAGCCCTATTTGGAAACAGCTGTAATTTTGGTACAATCAATCTAATTAATATGGATCCTGGGTTTTTAAAATGTTCTGTTGGAATGTTGGATTATGCATTTTATTTAATGACAGTCCACTGGGTGTATTTACAGCATGTTTTGAGGGAGCTGCCCTCCTCTCCAGTTCCTGCCTCATGCTGCACTGCTTTGTTGGAGGCTTATAGTGAGTGGAGCTCTATGTTTATTTTCCTTATAACCATATGCTTCTTACAGTAGGTGGTTTGTGTTATTTTGAAATGATGCATATTGCTCTATATACTTTTTGCTTTGTTTCTTGATTTTTTTAATTGAATTAGATTTTAATAAAGAATCTTATATTCAGATAATCTAGATTTGGTTATATTCTGAACATTATTGAACGACTGGACATATTTTTAATGTGTTTTAGAGGTAAATAACTCAGCAAAAACTATCCTCATTGATACTTATAATATTTTATGTTATTCCTGCATAAATTCCTATTATAGGTGAATGAATTTACATTATTTTGTGCTGCTTTTTTCGTATGGAATATGTTTGAACTTTGAAAATATATCGATTTAGAAAAACTGTCATTGTTAAAGATTTTTGGTGAAATAGAGATGTGTATGTAGATGAAATCTTTTTAGTGCAATTTCTGTAGTGTTTTGTGAGTGAAATAGAAGATTTTTTTATCGTTGAAGCACCATTAAATGAGCAAAAGGTAGCCCTTGTAGTTTTTGCTATAAAGGTTTTGGTAAAAACACCAAGACCAAATGAATGTTTGGTGCAGTTACTATTCATAAAAGTCCTATTTGAATCTTACCTATTTTTCCCTCCTTCTGTCTTTACACGCATCATATATGTGATAAGCCAAATTGCCTATGTCATGTCTAATGCTTTTGCTATTTTCCTTCATGAACATCGTTCAGTTATTTTGTTTCTTTTCGCTGGTTCTTTGGATGCAGTCTATGCTTAAGTTAATTGTTACTGTTTTCATTTTGCAAGAAATTGATCGTAAGGAAGCTAGGATTAATGCAATGCGATGCGCTATATTGGAGACTTTTCCTGAGCCAAATCGCCGTTTGTTACAAAGGTGCTCTCTCTCTCTCTCTCTCTCTCTCTCTCTCTCTCTCTCTCTCTCTTTTCCTCTTACGTGGGCCACTGTACAGTCTACTCATGTTCACACCCACACACTCTTTCCTTCATTCACTGTATGTCATCCTTGAATGAGTATTCACTGGAATAGTTATTGTAGAATAATTAAAAATTACACTTGAAAATGTTAACTGGGTTTTCTTTTGCAATTTAGTTTGCTTTTATATGTCAAAAGAATCTGTTTGTTTCGGGAAATTCTTTATTTTGTTGTTCAGGTTTATGTGGCCTTAGCAAAAAGCCTCTTATAGATACAATAAAATGAAGTTTTTGAAACTTTTCTTTCACTATCTTTATCCTATAAACTAAACTCAAGCTCACCTCATTTTTTGTGAAAATTTAGTTATCTATGATAATATTCGGTGATGAAGAATAGCCTGTTAAAGTTATTATGTCGATATGCAGTAGATAATAGTTTAAATTTTTAGCCTGACTTAACCTGAGAATTTGCATTTGTATAATGTACAATGTCCATTATACATTATTGCACAAACAAAAGCAAATACCTTAATTACTTAACAACAATTTAATTGTCATCTCTACCTTTGCAGAATTCTGAAAATGATGCACACAATTGGCTCTCATTCTCAAGAGAATAGGATGACTCAATCTGCTGTTGCTGCTTGCATGGCCCCCTTGCTCTTACGACCTCTGCTAGCTGGAGAATGTGAGCTGGAGGATGAATTTGATGTCAGTGGTGATAGTTCAGCCCAGCTTCTTGCCGCCGCTAATGCTGCTAATAATGCTCAAGCCATTATCACCACTTTGTTGGAGGAGTATGAAAATATATTTGATGTAAGAAACTCTCAATCAACCTGTATACTTTTGAATAATTGTTTTCTGGTTTGTATATGCTTCCAATTAGGAACAGAAACTTTGAATGACTCCATATATGTTTTGTTTAGCCTTGAGGTATCCTAATTACTTGGCGAGCTCAGCTTCTCTTTTTGTTGTTATGTGGGCTTCTTTTGTCTGTATCAAACATGCAAACTTACTATAAGGTTTTGCTGTGGGACTGGTCAATCAAGTTAACTGTTTGTATAATTTTTATCTTTTGATTGTATACTCAGCTAAAAAGTTGTGATCTCTTGTGGTATAGTCTGTTCCTATAATGTAGCTAACATTAAATGTCTAAAAGTGTTTATTTTTCATTCCATGATTGAACTCTGCAACCTAATTTTTGTCGGCTGTTTTCAGGAAGAAAATATACAGAGATGTTCCATGTCTGCGGATTCTCGGGTTGAAAACAGTGGTAGTGAAGATTCAACTGATGATGACAATATAGATGTGAAAGAAAATGGTTACCATGATGCAGAGAATGAAGTTGATCAAGAGACAGATGAAGATGCTGATCGTGTTCAGAGTGGAAAATTGAGTGAAAGTAGTGGTTATGCTGGCAGTGATCTTTATGATTACAAGGTTATTTCCTCTCTTCTTCTGATCCTGTCATTTGTGTCTGATGTTTTTTTTTATCAAACCTGAAATGAAATACTCTTTGCTACATAAATCTATCTGAGTAAGAAAACCTGTATAGACTTCGTGACTTTGTGAACCCAACAGATTCGTTAGCATCACATAATAGTTAGATCGTGGAAGTTTTGTGGTCAAGTGTCATTCATGCCCTTGTTCAGCCTTCTGTTTTGGTAAGAGGGAAAGAACAGCTTTTCCTTCACTCGAGCTTAAATTTGATTCTGTTGCATACTGTTTGAGTTGAAGATTAATCTACCATGAGTGTATTCTTATATTTTTCCCAATATTACTCTTTAGAGTAGACTAGGATGGGAATGACATTTTACCACAAATATTTATTAGACAATGGGCAAGTTAATAAATATGTTGGGCCTGACAGCTTTGGATTTAGTTGTTGCATTTTGGTACATGAAAGGGAATATAGTCAGTCCCAAGATTGAGTGAAGGAGAATGGTTGTTTGGTTCTTAATTAAACTTGTTGAAACCCCAAACATGAATCACTCAATGGGATATCCTTGCTACTTAAGTTGTTTCCTTGAAGTAATGTTTCGTATGACTAAAGTACACTTTTAAATGAGCTAGAGCCACTACATTGACCCTCAAAAGTGGTGTTAAAATGAGCGAAGTGTCCTCACATTTTTCTGGACTTATGGAAGCTATTTTAGGAGTTCTTGATTAGTTTTGCCCCTTGGAATATTGGTTTCTTATTAGGTAAGTCTTTGGTGGTGGTGGGCACCATGATTTGAAAAAGGATTAACATTATGGGTGTTCATTAAGCCATATATGGGTTGAAGAGAAAGCACTGAAGTTAGATATTACCAGATTTATACCTTTGGTAGACTAGGAAAGTTAGAGGAAAGAACAAAAAAGCATATTATTGCTTACAAGAAGCACTAAAGATGATGGGGAACAGGGTACCATTTGCCTTACTACATTCATGAGAGTGGAGGAGAAACACTTTGTTTCCTATACAAGGGAGGTCATTTACGATTCGTATTATGACATTATTGGAAAAGGTGTTTGAGCATTGATTGACTAAGAGAAAGGACTGGGATTGTGGACAATTAATTGGATTCATGTCAGAAAGGTTTCCAACAAAATCTATTTTTCTTCTATAGGGCTTAGTGGCAAGGTACTGAGGCAAAAAAAGAGACTTAGGTAGTTTTTATTGACTTGGAAAATGCAAATAATCAAGTGCCAAGAGAAGTGTTATGTGGCTTCAAAAAAGAAAGATACTCATGTGATTTGTATCCAAGTTATATAAGGCATGTATAATAGGATAACTGATAGTTTTGAGAACTCCAGAAGGTGAGATCAAGAACTTTCCAGTAAGGATAGATTTTTATGGCTTCAATCTTAATTTGTTAATATAGTCTTAGATGTGCTTTATATATATATATATATAATAAGATTGTTCCTATATGCATGTTTTTTTTGAATGATATAGTTTGATATTTTGAGGGAGGAGGTTAACTCTAAAATTGGCCTTTGTAGATGGAAAGTCATTGGAATCAAAGGGTTTTCACTTGAGCCGGAGTAACACAAAATATATGTATTGCAATTTTAGTAAGAAATGAGACGAAAATGATTGAGTTCAAAATAATATGGATAATATGCATACCATCGGTTTAAGTACGTAAGACTAATATTTCAAAATAGTGGATGTACCGGTAGTTAGTCTGATCTCCTATTGAGGGGGAATTTAACTTATTTAACTTGTTTAAAGTCGGTTATAGGGCCTATTAATCATTAACAAAAAGATTCAATAAAACTATCCATAATCTTAACCAAAAACAAAGGGATGCCTACTTGTGGTACTTGAAATCAGTCGAGAAAGATACAAACTTTAAATATTAGATAATATTAGTTAAGATTTAGAGGATAACAGATAACTGACTAGGGTTTATAAAATACATCTCTCACTGTGAACAAAGGGACTCAACTTGAATGCTTTGGTTTGAAGCCATTTAAACTTTGAACCAGAACAGTGGCGAAATTAATATAGATGTCATATGCCTGATACTAAATGAAGAAAATCATCAAGGGTAATTTATTATTGCCAAAGTATCTGTCAAACTCTGAGAATTTTTATCTTTTAATACGATTTGCTATACTTTATGGTATTGAAGGTTAGGCTATAATAGGACTAGAGAAAATGGTAGAAATAACATAGATGAGCATGTTATGATTAATTTAATCTTCAACTCCACAAAAGATATGATATGGAATGATTGTGTATTAGGAGAAATTGGTGGTTCGTGCATGGACAACGAAGTTCATTGGATGCCACTGGTGAGGGGATTAGATGGCATATTTTTCAGCCTGGTGAAAAGGGCTAGAAGAAGACCAAGAAAGATATTGAAGGAAATTATTAAAAGAGGTCTCATGGGGAATAATATATGAGAATTTAGTTTTTAACCGAGTTCAATGGCATTGTGTGGTCCATGTAACTAGCTTCACCTAGTGAGAGATAAAGCTACTTGTGTTGTTGCTGTTCCTTTATATGGAAATTTTATCGGGCTAGGAATAGAGACTTTATGTTGAATAATCTGCTGTGATTAACCATGTTTTCTTTTCCCTCTATCCTCTTAAATTCTTCTTTGTGATCCTGCAGGCATTTGGAGGTGATGATTCTGATGTTGGATCATCCAGCAGTAACCATGCTAAGACTGAAAATGCTAATCTGAATGCTGTTCCAGATACCTCACTGTCTGAGGATCAAAACAAGCAAAGAAAGGGCAGTGAAAACCCAGTTGATGATAATGATCCTTCGAATTTGTTGCCTTCAACTGAATCTTATCGATCTATGGGTGAGATTTTATCTTCTATGGACCCTGGCAACCATTTACCTATTCCTGTGGTTGAATCAGGTTCTGGGAAGCAAACTAGTAAAGCGAGTAGTGCTAGTTTCAGTTCTAAGCGGTCAACATTCTGGGGAAGGAGCAATGTGAGTTTTTATTTTTTTTACCATTTACTGCCTGACAACTCTGTCAGAGGTCTAAGTGAGTATATAATGTGAGTTTATTACAGGAATCACAATTACACTAACAACCATTTGTAGGACAATGAGACATTTATGTGACAAAATATTTTTGCAATAAGCTAGCAATTAAAATGTGCATACTTAATATGTTAGCAGTGAATGTACTTTAATTTTGTTATGAGGGGAAATTTTCTTCCCAGTTTTTGTAGATTTTTAATTTTTAAGGTAAATATTTGGCATCTGATAATTTGTTCTGATTTAAGCAGCCAAGGAAGACACCGTCAGTGGAATCAGTTGATTCTTCTGGAGAAGAGGAGTAAGATACTTAGCTTTGTGCCTTTTTTTTTGGTTTTATAGTGCTCTTGGATTATGATTCTTGTTAGAATTTGGAGTTATTCTTTGATGCCTTTTCATAGATTTTTTGGAAATGACGTATTAGACAATGGGTTGGCTTTTCATTAGCTTTAACAGCCTTATTTTGTTTGTTCCTTGCATTATGTGATTTCAATTTTATTCCTCGAAAGCAAATAACTTTAATACTTTTTATGTATGTAGGCTTGCTATTCAGAGGCTAGAGATTGCGAAAAATGATTTGCAACACAGAATTGCAAAGGAGGTAGATTTCTTATGCTTACTTATTTTATGCCAAATCATATAATGAGATTTTTTTTAATGGAATTGGTTCTGTTTTCATTATAGGCTAGAGGCAATGCAATTTTACAAGCAAGCTTAGAGAGAAGGAAGCAGGCTTTGCATGAGCGGCGCTTGGCACTTGAGCAAGATGTACTTACTGTTGATATATCTCCCTCCATTATGAATTCTGACAGTTTAAATTTGATTTGCTGGTTTTCCCTGTGGTCTGCTGCTTGTTTTTAATGTTGCATGTGATTTCTGGACGTTCTTTGGGTTTGGCATTCTTGAAATAACTTGCTCTGATTTTTTCTTTAGAGTTATTGTACCCTCTTGAATTCACATTTTGTAAAATATTCTTTAAAAAACACCAAAGGTGGTTTCTAATGACTTTTTATTGGTTGCTAACCACTTTACAATGATTTATGATACGGATAAAATGCATTCCACACACACTACTGATGGAGGCTTGTAAAAAAGTTATAATTTAAATTGTTACATGGTGAAAGAGTTTTCTTCATTGGGATTTTTTTTCTTTAGAATTCTACATTTGGAGATGTATTTCTATTGACTGAAGCTCAGGATTTATAATTGCTATGTCAAAAGTTATACCATATCTCTCTTTTAGTTGTATATCCATCCATTTTGAAAAAAAAAATGACAGAACGACAGTAAAAGAGAAACACAAAATAGCTAGAGATATAAAAACAAAATGATCAAGTAAAAACATTTGTAAGACTCCATTCCCCATTGAACAATAATACATCAAACTTAGCTAATTAGAAATCATGGTTCTAGCCAGGGTTGCAGTACAACAAAGATAAAATTCATGGGTATATTTCTGTCATATTTTGTATTTTTTTTATTTTGACCCCTTAATAAGTTGCAACTGATTTTTTAATATACAGGTTTCAAGATTGCAAGAACAGTTGCAAGCTGAGAGGGATCTTAGAGCTGCATTGGAAGTAGGTTTGAGTATGTCTTCAGGACAGCTCTCCAATTCACGTGGCATGGATTCCAAGGTGCTTTAATATTCTTGTAATGTTTACCATTCTTTTTCCCTTTTGGATTCTTTCTCAGTAACCTCTGTACTAAATATGCTAATGTACAGACAAAGGCTGAACTGGAAGAGATCGCACTTGCTGAGGCAGACGTTGCCAGGTTGAAGCAGAAGGTTGCAGAACTCCATCATCAACTTAATCAGCAACGGCAGCATCACTATGGGTCACTTACTGATGTGGGTGATCGATACCAACATACCCAAAATCTTCCTCAACAGTGAGTATGCAGACCTATGTTATTTCTAATAGCAAGGGGAAGAATCTACTACATAGGAAATTTATGTACAAAAGCTTTTGATGTTCTTCAAAATTCAAAATTGGTGCAGTTCCACTTGAATTTGACACCAAATTTAATTTAAATGTACTGGCATATACCAACTTCAAAAGACCAAGTACCCAACTTGAGTTGATACTCAAAAGTATTGGGTTTAGGAAAGTTTCTTAAAACATGGAGATGAAATGTTGTAATCTTTTCTTTTTCTTGGTTTCCTTTTAAATGATTCTTTGTATAATTGTATCATCTGCCCCGTGGTCTTGTTCATATCTTAGCCAAATTCTAGTTTCTTGATGCATTTCTTTAAATTTTTTTGGGACCTGCCTTTTAGTTGAAATCCATATTAACTTCTTTCTTTCTTTTGTAGCTGTTTATTTTTTTAACTTTTTTTACTCATGCAGGAGATTTCTTCAGCAAGATTTTGATTCAACCCTGGCCTTCTGTAATCATGAAAGGAAACAAAGGACTGAGGTATGTTTTACAGTCTACTTCTCAATCAAAATTTAAAGGAAAAACAGCCAGGGAGAGGGTTGAATCTTCTCTATGTCCTTAATCTAACCTTTTCAACTCCTTCCTTTACTTGAGTTGATCCTTGTTACATGATTACGAAAGTTAGTTCCTTAATCAACGCCAATAATGGAGAAAAAAATTCTTGTTCTTTTCTTTTTCATTTCGTACTCATTATTACCATGGAAAATGGTATTGGATGGTTGCATAAATCGGAAATTTATTTTACTAAGGATTCATTTCATTTGGTGTATTAGAATCTGAAATGCTCCTCCTGATCCAAAATCCTGTCACTGACTGAAGCACTTTTTTCTCTAATTTCATAGCCTGTCTATTTTTTTTTATGATAAAACTAGTTCATTACTTTTGGATGATATAGTCTATTGATTGGAGCACTCAAACAACAGTAAAATTTGCCTTTTCATTTGTGCAGGAAAATTTGGTGGGCACTGATTGGAGAAATATCAAAGGACAAGTATTGGCATCTGGTAATGGTAGTAGGCAGCCTTCTCGAAAGCAATTTATAGAGTCAAGTCCTAGTGATTCAAAAAGTACTGAGGCATCAACAAGCATGTCTGTAGATGATCTTGGTCCCGACTCTGCCTCGGTGCCCTCCACCTCAAGGGCAGCAGAGGTAAGCAATTAGATAAAGAAATGTCTTCCAAAAGTGGTTCTTATGCAAAATTCTAGTAACATCATTCATTCTATTAGTTTTGTCATACACAAGTGTCATAAGTACTTTACTTTTTAGAAAGGAGACTTTAAACTTAATTCAACTTCACAAATTTGGTTTCTAAAATAAGGTTTGTACTCATTTATATACTAAAGATATCCGAGAGTACTTTTTGTTGACACATTTTGGCATAATCTTTGTCTGCTTCGTGGATCCAGATGGTTAGGAACTGACCTAGTTGAACTGGTTTCAGGTGGGTGAATATGCAAGACATCCATCTGTAGCATCTTCAACGTTAGTAGAGTTAACTACTCGTCTCGATTTTTTCAAGGAACGGCGGTCCCAGCTGATGGAACAACTGCATAACCTTGACTTGAATTATGGTTCTACAACTTCCCAAGACTTTGTCTATAAACCGTCATCGCCGTCATGGAGTTGAGTGGCCAAATAGGTGCTTCATAAAATCTGTGTGGAAGAATTTTGGCTGACATGTTGTATATCCTTTGAGTCTATGACTTGTTGCATATATTTGTATCTCTTATGGTCTGTGTACTGCTTCATTATTCTCTTGGCTCCTATTTAATTTTTTCTCTTGTTTTGGTAGTGAAGTTCATTGGAGTTGAAATGAAAGGCTTTCCTTTTGGTCCTCAGGTTTCTCCTTTTTAATAACATTTGAGTTCTTTTGTTTCTTTAGGGGAGGGGGTGGAATTTGGTGTAATTATATTATATGTCAATAGATGGGGAATTTTGTTGTTGAACAAACATCCCAAGTGAGGAAATTTTAATAACTGTTTTGGCAAATTCTTTGTACATGCAATTGCCAGTTTATGTCACCTATGTGGAATGATTGTTGTGTATCTAGAAAGTTGCTTGTGGTGCTACTAAATCATTTCTTCACTATAACGCTCACATTATTTCTTTAATGATCCTAACCCTCAGTGTTGATGAAAGTAACTATGATATCTTAATTAATTTTGAATTATATATAAAATATAACTATATTAACTTCAACAAACAATTAGTGTTGATGAAAGTAATTATGATATCTTAATTACTTTTGAATTATATATAAAAAATTACTATATTAACTTCAACAAACAAAAATTTACCAAATTATAAAAAAATCTTTTTTAATTTGATACTTATGTAACTAACTTCTATTTAAAATGTCCCAATTTCAAGTCTATCGTCTGATCTCTAAATCTACATATCAAACCCGCAAGGTTCGCAGGTTTATCGTATTGAACTTGCAAAATAATTATAATTATACAAAAAAAAAAGTTAGTCATAGATTACTCACCCCTCCTAATAATTAACAATCATTACAATAAAGTTCGTTTATTAACATTTCAGTTTGGGTTTAATTCAGAATAACAAAATTCCTTGTAAAATGAGAATTATCCATACTCATACACTTAATTTAAAAAATATTACGAGTTAACAATGAATATGCAATATGTAATATAAACTTTAAGTATATTCAATATCTAACTTAATATAATTAAGATCTTCAATAATTCATCAAGTTCTTATTTCAACTAAAAAATTCATAAATTAAATTAATTAAACTATCTTACAACTTTAACTCAACTCGAATATAAATATCAAATTTCACTTGAAGTAAAAAGATACCTATCCTCCCCCTCCCCTTCAAAGACTAATCTCACATTATACTAAATTCAAATTTTATCAAATATTTTAACTTTTCAACTTTCAAAATTATTGCATATCCCAAATTCAGCATGAATAATTAAAAAAAAAATATTGAGGATTTTAAATAGAAAATTGAAAAGTAAAAACAAAATATTCAAGTTATATTAAAAAAATATGAAATACAAAAATTACTTCAAAATAGAATTGAAACTAAAAATGCAACTAAACCTAAAAAAAGAATGTTATTATTTGAGCAATAAGGGATAAAACAATTTATACATCTAAAGGAGAAAAGAAATATAATACAAAAAAATAAACACAATATTGTATAAAATGTATGAGTTGTTACATAACTAACACAACTCAGCCTAAAAAGAAAAAGGAAAAAAAGAAAACCACCAATTCTAAAGAAATAAAATAGATGACAGGGTAGTCAAAGGTGAAATGTTTAGAGTAAACTACACTGCAAACTTCCACCAATTCCATCTCACATTGGCAGCCTAAAAACGGGAAAAAAAAAAGAAGGAAGAATGAAAATCGTTCTATATTGCTGCAATGACATCATCTAAAACCATAATATTCCTTTTACGAGTGTGAACAAAAGCCAAAGGATGATACTTGGCGTGGAAACCTCCAAAGGTTTCTGATTGGAATAGTAACGTAAATGGAACTGACCACCACTCCCCATATCAATTGATTTTCCACCAAGCATTAGAATCAATAGGAGCCAAACAAGTAGTAAAGTGAAAACTGAAACCTTTTCCCTTTGCAATTTTCCTTTCCATTGAATGACTATCATGATAAAATGATAATCATTTTCTAACATCAAAAAGCGAACTCAATTCAGTTAGAGATCCATACTAGAGTATTTTCTTTACATTGACTTACAAATGCACTTGCTAGCAGTTATATTATGCTGTCCTAGATTCCTGTGTCAAACAGGCACTCGCTTGCCTCTATAGCGATCAAACAACTGCAAATGCACAAAAAATTAGCAGGATCAGTTTGAAAATTTCAGCATAATGTGCAAATAAAAGCAAAGGGCTTCAATATCTAGAAAGTGTGGCACTTCATATTCCCTTCGTTTTTTTGTATCTGTTTATCTAGAAGAACAGAACATTATCAATGACGTTATCTCTACCTAATTCTGAAATACTTTCACACATATCATAAATGACAGAAATAATAGGGAGATAATGTTAATTATATTTCTTAAACTGGGTGTTATCCCTCTAATTGGATTGATAAAAAGAAACAGAAGAAGCATCACTCAATAATCTCTACTAGACAGATATATAGAACCAACAATTAATGTTAGATTTCTCATCATATAGTCAACTTTCCTCTTTACCCTATGTCGTTATCAACATTCACACCTATGATGAAAAACAAGATTGATCAATCAATCAAAGTGACTAAAGATTTCTTGATCACTAATTATTGACATGTAGAACCCAGACTGGTGATTGAGTAAATACTTTTGTGAAGACTTAGATGACAGGTAAATTCATCACAAAAACATACCGATCGAATATATGGTTGTTGAACCAACCAACCAAGAACAGGAATCTTCTGTAAGAAAACAGCCAGTGTAGGCCAGAATCCACTGCGTAGTATAATCCATAATTAGCTTTAAGCATGTAAAATACTCAAACATAACAGAATTCTTTCAAATTTGCACTAAACCTGAATAGTAGAATGAATCCGTATGCCTCAATAATCATGCCCAAAATAGGCCACCCCATTATAAGAATGAAGAACCCGACACCAAATGAGATTGTTCCCTTGAATAAGAGTAGAACGTGAGCAGGGAAAATTTACCATGACGAAAGTAAGAGGCACCAAGTGAAAAGACAGAAAATGTAACAAGTTTACCTTGAAATTACTTCGTTTCATGAAGAATTGCATAGTGGATTTTAGCCCAATGGTCACGGACACTCCAGAAACAAACAGGATCTGATTTGAGCATCAATACAGGTAACAAGGCCTCAAAAAATATGTAATTAAGCAAATTCTAATGAGAAGTAACTTCTTAAACAAGTAATTTGTAAATGAATCGTACATTTCCCATGGCTAGCAATCCCTTGTCAAAGAAGAAGATAATCCCAAGGAATGTGAAAAATACACCAAAGCCAGTTAACCCTAATCCAATCTCTGTATCATGTGCCAATCACACGTATTAAATATAGTAAGATCACAAAACTGTAAATAAGTTAAGAAATAGGACAGTAGTAGATATCAAATATCTAATATAGAAAAACAACTCATGCACAGTTTTGTCAAATGAATCCTTATGCCAGCCACTATGATACAACAACATAAAGACACTAATATATTTATTGAAAACTGTATAATGTTATTAGTTATACAAGGGAAAACTAATAACATAAGATGCCTTCTTGCTAAGAACTAGAAGAAAACATGTATGATGTAGTGGAATACCATTATTAAAAATGTTAAACACAATGCCATTATTGATCAATCTCAATTAACTTCATTAGGTGATGCCATTGCTTTGAAATAACCAGTTATAAGAAAAATAATATTTCAATAAATTAGACAGTTGTGACTGACTATTACTTTTGACAAGAGAATTGGTAATCACCATTAAATTACAAAATGGCTATCATATCTTATATGTCTAGCTTCTTGGTCAACGAATTCAGTTAGAAATTATGTTATAATTTCCTTATTTCTTGTTGCTTCTATTTAAACTGAGACATACACCCCCTAAGCTTTGGTGTAATGTTTGGAGCTGTCACCATGTGATCTAGAGGTCACATGTTTGAACTGTGGAATTAAGCACTTGTATTGTAAATGCAGGGAAACAACCCTTCCCCAGACCCTGAGTGCGCAGTATATCGTTGGAGTCTTGAATTGCACCTTTGAACATAATATTCTTACACATAAGCATTAAAGATGCCAATTCACTTCATAATTAGTAGGATATCATTGTTCTTGATATAAGAATGAAAATATCATATTCCACTTACTCTTTCGATCATTCATCTCTAAGGAAACCATTTTACCAACAACTCAGAAGATCAAGCACCTTGCCTTCGCTGAAACACGCAATAAATAACCAAACTCTGTTAATAAATGTGTGAAACTCAAATCATATTCTACATGGACATATTTATTTAAAGAGCATACTGCAGCATTACCACCATAGAAAATTTTAATCCAAAAAATGATGCTAGGATACAACCAACTGCTAAAAGTTCAGCACCCATTGAACAAAACAGACGAATTATAATATTTGGCTCAAATTACCCAGCCACTAAAATATCAAAACTTTCAAACGAAATAAATCACAAATATAAGACTTCCTGTGTCCATAGAAAAGGTACATGCAACGATACAAGCAACAAAAGTTTAAAGTAGCAAAGAAACCCAATATGTTCAGCAATACAAGTATAATTGTATAAGAGAAGGGAAAACTACAATGATCCACGTATTAGAAGACTCGTTCATTTGATTTAAAACCGTACAACCCAAATTCTAGTCATTCTTAAACTGAAAGGCCACATCAGTTAATCAACTTGAACAATGCATACCACTATATTCTTCTCTAATCAATAAACTAGAGTAGTTGAGTTTTTCCAAATTTTGGAACCTCACTGTATTTAAGAGAGAAATAAAACCAAAACATAAATTTTGTTTGCACACATATCAAGTATGATAAGTCTTGTTGGGGTGGGTTACTCCCTTTACTCACATCACATCACACCACACCTTAACCCACCCCAACAAGACTTACATAATCAAAACTCAGGACCTAGGAATTAGAATTGAAGTCTCGACAAAAACTAGCACACTACTAAGCAGTATATCTATCGAACCATTTCAAATTGTAGAATATAATATTCGCTAAAAGTGTTGTATAACATATGGTCAAAAGCACATGTTTGGGGGGGGGGGGGGGGGGGGGAAAAAAAAAAAAATTAGTGGGGGGAGGAGGGAAAGACTTTTTTTTTTGAAAAAAAAAAATAT
>Ga0123342_1002886_pt1 | contig 28205 bp, 16 predicted proteins | sample Turbeawhitnodule_FD_89960 | JGI IMG/M metagenome (GOLD analysis project Ga0123342, IMG submission 89960) | Root nodule microbial communities of legume samples collected from Mexico - Turtle bean Mexico white nodule | ecosystem: Host-associated > Plants > Roots > Nodule | place: Mexico: Nepantla... | reverse complement strand
TTTTTGAAATTATAAATAAATTTATGTAATATTTAATTTTGATATTTTAATAAAATGCATGTCTAAGGGTATTTTGGTAAAATACAACTATCCTACTTAATCCCCACAAATCTCTTCATTTTGGGAAGAATGAAAAAAAGCACTCATCCTCTCCCCCATCCACTCCCCCACCCTCAAAACCCTTGAAACAAACACAAAAAACACCCCCTCCCTCCTCCCCCTCTCTCCTCTCCCATGGAAACAAACACACCCTTAGTCTTGAGAATTTGGACTAGGATTCATTCATTCTTTCTCTCTCTCTTTTTTTTTCTTTTGTTATCTTTATTATTCTTTTGAGTTTTCAATTCCAGATTCCTCTTGGCCTACTTGGTATTCTTTAATCTTTTGACTTCAACATGTTTTTAATTTTTTTTAAAATGATTTAATTTGGTTTATTCATTTAGATTGTTCTTATTAAATAGTTATATTGTTCTCATTAAAATAGACTTATCTCAGCGATTATTTCACTCTACACATTAAATTATGTGTTATTACCACACATTAAATTATTTTTAAAAAGTTTCAACCACCACATTGAATTATTTTTATAAGTTAAGACCATATTTAACTTTTAAAAAAATTAAGATCAAATTGAGCTTTTTAATAAAATTAGGATCAAATTAAACTTTAAAAAAAAATTGGAACAACATTTAAACTTTTTAAAATATTGAGGAAGAAATTGATTTTTTCCTTAATATAATATAAGAACCAAATAGTACTCAATTCTACATTATTCTTCTGTACAATTACTCATAAAGACAAACGCATATTTTATAATGATCACTCATAAATGCAAGTCAATCAAAGTACTCAACAAAAAAGGTTGTTACATTCAAATATATCCAAATGTGAAACAGTTATTTACTTACAAATTGACATAGTAATGAAACTCGATTATAAAAAGTCTCGTAAAAGGTTGATCATCTATAACACAATTGTAAAATGTAAAAACTCTATTATTTGGTTAGATGATCTAAGCACGCATAAAAACGTTTAATCATAATTACCACCAATGTTAATTAACTGAGTCTAGTGTTGATATGTTTATATCTATTCCTAAGCTTGCATTTGGTGAATGGTAGCCGCGTCAATTTCGAATCTTATAAAGGATATGTTCTTATAATAAATTTATCTGGGTAGTAATGGTTTGTTAGTTTGTAGATTTTGTTTGTGGTAAATGGTTATAGATGCATATCCGAGTCATAGATTGTGGTTATCTTCTCTGGTGATTCAATAAATATGCCACCCATTTTCTGGTAATATTGTTTTATAATGAAAAAGTGACTTAGCTGTCATCATGGAAAGTATAAATAAAGATTCCTTATGCCTTAACACGCAGAAAATTATTGAGTTCATGAACACAAGACAAAAAAAAGCTCATCATTCTCAAGGGTTGTGAAAGACAAAAAGAGACATCGCCACAGCATTGAATTTTTTTTAAGATTTCGTAATTATAGTAATTGAGTGTTTTGTTGTTTGTCCGTTTGTAAAAATACTCAAGCAAGGACGCATGAACAAATTATTTTTGTATTTTTGGAGGTAAACAAAGGGTGATGAAAAACAAACCTCAGACTAACGTTTGTGATGATGATGTGTGAAATTCTGTTGTTCAGGAATCTCTCTCCCCATCAACTTCTTGGTTACCAGAAAAAAGGAGCCAAAGGATTTTGCGTAAGATTGAAATAAATTGGAGCAGAAAGAGATATGAAACATTGGTTGTGACAAACCACCATCCATCACAATTATCACTTTCAGAGAGCAAGCAATGCCCCACCACTGCCGGTGGAATCCAAACGAAGCACACATATCTATCAGAATGAATAGTCCTGCTCCCACGGCGACAAATAAACGCACGCCACTGGTGTATCATGGTCATCCATCATTCAGTTCAAACTCTAGCTAAACAACACAATGCATGCATGAAAGTATGTAACTATAATCAGAATGAGACGGTATCAAAGAGCAGGTTATCTATCACCTGCTGCCAGTGGCTTAATAAAAGATATTTCTAATCACCAATATTTTTTACTGTACAAAAAATTGTACTCCAATTTGTTAAGGCCTCCCTCCAGGAGCCACATACAGCATGATGGGTAGTTAGGTTCTAAGTTGATTTAATTCAACTAGCTATGCTTCCCGTTTCGGGGTTTCATGAGATAGGTACACAAGTTCTCCTCCATCACGACTCGATCTAAGGCCTAAGTAGTATGAATTTGGTCTACTAGATGAACTGCAACAGAACCAGGATCTCTATCAGGCAAGACAGTTGTTGAGTCGTCAATCAATCACTCTGACGATAAACTCAAATTATCGATGGCAATGGACAGATCAGATTCCATCACATGATCACACTCCTTTTGCTGTGCATCATCTTTGGTGGCATTCTCTTCCTTCCCTTCTGCACCAGCCATACAATCTTGGAATCTGAAGCAACTGATGAGGTGGTCATTTGTTAAACCCACAACCTGCATGAAGGAGTATATGACCGTGGGACCCACACCTCGGAAACCTCTTTTCACCAGGTCTTTGCTAATAACATCGGCTTTTGGTGTTTTTACAGGAACCTGTCGAGGATATCGGAATCTGCTAATTATAGGCTTGTGGTTCACAAAACTCCAAATATACTTGTCAAATGACCCGAACTCTTCTATTACCTGGCATCAGTAAAACCTGCAAAAAGTTAGTTGCAATGATAATCATAACCATGGTGCAAATTGTGCAAAATGTAATTATGGCAGTCAAGTGAAAATAAAGCATTGTAGCGTTGTACGTTTAGAAAAGTATGAAGACTGATAGGTGACTAGGGACAAACCAGCTAAGCATGCTGGCTGGTTAAAGAATAAAAATAATTAGGATGCATATCATTGTTGTAATTTAGAATAAAAGAAGCTCAGACTGTACAGCGGCTTAATATCATGGTTTGTCCCATATGGGTCATAGAAATTGAATAAGGGCCAGGACCACAAAACCTTTATTACCTAACCTACCTGATCAACTGGCCATTAAACACCAATTTAAGTCATTCAGTTTATCAATGCATGGAGATATGGGAAGAAAATATAAAATTTTCCAATTAATTTTGCAGAAAATTTTAAGATATCTCATGGGTAAATTACATGTGTTAAAAACACTAAACTGAATCACAGAAAGGAAACTCCAATCTTGTATAAAAATAAATCAAAAAAATGTTTTAATTATTAAAATGGAATTAAATTATTCTGCTTGCCCGGTTGTTATGAATCTAATACTTTGTGAAAAATAAATGGGCAAGGATGATCACTTTTATACTTTAGCAATTAAATACCTTTGTTTTTCTTTTTAAAAAATTATTAAACTTGATTCATGTTTTAGGAATTTCTCCCAAGATCAATTGCAGAAAATAAAGAAAACTGTTAATTAAAAAAAATGCTTTCACACTTGAGAAATATGAAGTAGCTGATTACATTCCTAACTAGAATGCCTAATAAGGATAAACTTGCAGACCCCAATACTCCTCTATTTCATTGATCATAAATAAGGAAGTACGAAGTATCACCTATATCACTTGTTCACTGGACATGTTATTAAATCCAGAGACACCTAATATAGAATGATTTTATTTTAGGTATGACGGTGCAATAACACCAAGGGTGTAATCTTGTCTTTGAATGGTCCAGCAATCAACAAATAATCATGATCCAACCCTAGAGTTTGCATATTCCATAATGAAGGGTGCAAAAGTCACGAGAAAACTAATATACCTTTGATATTTGACGTGCATTCTCAATTATGGCACGCAGTTTAAGGTCAGAAAGTAAGGAGCTTGCAGCGGTTCCTGGAGCCATTATCTTCTTCTCATTAAATTTTGAGACAGCAACTGGATCAAAATCCGCAAAAACTTCCCTGCAAAGAACTTTGTTAACAAAAATAATGTAAACAGTCAAAGAGAAAATAATGGGCTACAGCTGAGGTAGCAGCTAACCAGTACAGGTTTGAGGCCAATAATGAATAATTTTAAAAATTAAATAAATTAAGAACATCTACAAAGGTAATACCTAAAGATGTGCCTTTGGCTTAGAATAGCTGGCCAAGTGAGTTCTGACAGAGCACTCGAGAGAACAAGAAGCTCAAATAGTTTCCTACACAAGATAAGGAGAGTCAACAAAAATATAATACAAGGTGTATTCCTTTTCCGGCCAATATAACAAGATTACTTTTTGTGGATCACATCACATACTTGTCATCATGTACTGGAACTCCCCATTCTTCATCGTGGAAGGTAGCGTAACATGGTTCTAATATGAATGAGTAAACTTGGTCAGGAAATAACTTTGAAAAAAGCTATGTAGTTCAGAAAACTCAAAACAATAATTATAAAGGAATTTCCAAGAAAGGTACTGCTATCAAGCTATATCAGGTTCAGATAATGCATTCACCCAGGATTCCCAATTTTCTCTTCAATGGCTGAAAAATATCAACCCAAATCTAAAAACAAAGGCATATTTCCGTGGCAAAATACATTGGACCTTCAGCTACACACGCATGCTTGTTGTACATTATATTTCAAGCAAATGAAGACAACTGAAATATCTGTGTTGATAAACCCAACTTCGCTCTCATTTCACATTAATTCATATCCTAAATAATACAATGACATACAAATGGAATCACACAATTCACGCTACATCAATATGAGCTCCAATAAGACCAGACAACAGAAAATATCTGTCGAAAGGCTTATGGTACAATGAATTTATCATCACAGCATAACAAATCTTCATACTATAAATTTGGATGGAATGAAAGAAGATGGAAAAGAATACGAACCAGTATTAGGAGTGATCCAAGCACACCTCTTCTTGGATTGTGAACCATGAGGAGGAGACTCCAACACACCATCAGAAGCAACACTCCTAGGCTTGGAAACAGAGCGCTTCCTTGTGCACCCCAGGCTATTAGACCGAGTTAATCTTCCAGTAGAAGCACGGCTACGAAACGAGTCAGTAGATGCATCAGACGAACATGAAGCATTGAGAGACAAATTACAGTACAGTAACTGCTCGTGCCGGCGCAGAACACTCGCAGAATGTGACTGAGGAGAGGTAAGAACCGTAGACACTTCATGGGATTTCTTCTCTTTGGCCTCATTGTGCAATTTCTCAGCTTTCCTCAGTGGCTTTGAAGCTGGCTTCCGAGAACTCCATGACCCTGTCTTGTTCCCACCCGGTCCAAACACAGGCCTTGCAGCCTCTGAGTCACCAACATTCATAGACCTCAACCTGGGACCTGACATTCACACAAAAAAAATTCTTCACTCCACCACTCACCCTTCAGATGACTCTTTAAGCTCTAACAATCCACTTTTGGAAGCTTAAGACCCAATAGAAAAAGCATGAGCATGTGAAACTTTTAGCGAACACCTGGCGTACAGTGACGAGGGTTTCTAAACAGATCTCAGAATTTCACCCCAAATATGCACTGAACTGAGTACCACTTAAATCACATCCAAAACCTGCAATTTGAGAGGCATTGAAACACGAAACCCACTTTCCTCTCAGACCAGATTCCGAAATCAGCTCAAAAGCCAGAAAGGTTGAAGCCGGTGACGGAAGCTGCTGACACAACAGGATCAAGGTGTTGACCCTTTTGAGCAGAGCTAGGGTTTAAGCTGAGTTGCACTGTGTAGCAGTGGTGGTTTGGGAAATGAGGCTAAGAGAGTCTGCAAAGGTTGAGATTCCATTCTGCATTGTGGAGAAGGAAGCTGCTCTCAGCACTACAACCTCACTTACACGCATTCCTCGGCAAAGTTCACGTTTTTTCAATTTTCTATTCTTTCCCAGAGAAAAAGCAAAGAAATTTTCCGGGAAAAGGGGCGAGGTTTGAGAGTGAGAATAACGGAAATGAAAAAAGATTGGAGAGAGAGAGAGAAAGGAAGATACAAAAAAACTATGGAAGATGAGATGAGAAGAAGTGAGAGAATGGGAAGAGTGAGGAAGAACAAGGCCTCTTGAGTTGAGTGAATGAATGAGTGACGCAACGCAACAACAACGTCAAATTAAAATTTTAAAACTATTACTAATATATCAAATTAATAATTGTATTATTTCTGAATTTTAGAATTTCCATTTTAATTATTCATTGATACAATATATAAATAATCATAATATTTAAATACTTGTTAAAATAGACTTGAAATGGTTCTATGGACTTTAAGCGTAATTCAACCTCATAAAATTAATTCACTTGCACCACTTATATAAAAATTATTCTCATATCTAATCGATAAAGAAAACAAATATAAATTATAAAAAGTTTTATAAAAAAAACAACCACTTTTCTTAGAATGTATTTTATTTTATAAATAGAAGTAGAGGAAGTATTGTTTAAAAGAAGTTTGGTAAGAATTAAAAATATATATTCTGTATTTTATTCTTTGAAATAGATTCATTCGTTGACTTTAACTTAGTTACCATTTCTTAATATTAACAAATGAAATATCATTATCACTTGTGAAACGCTGTCATTACAAAAATAAAAATTATCGCACTGAACAATAACTAACAGTACAAAAAATATGAAAAAAAAAGATCACCAAAATAAAATTAGCTTAGAATGGTAAAAGAGATAACTATAATTTTTAAGATAATATAATATTCCATAATATGTTTACCACAATGCAAAACTCTCACTCAGATAATTTTGAAAGATTTTTCTGTTATTTGTATTTAAAAAGGTAAGATTAGCTTTGCAATTATGATAGTTTTAGCTAATGAAAATAACTTTAAATCAACTAAAACAAAACTATGTGAAATCTCACAAAATTTTAGTTAGTTAAAATGACACTTTACTGACCTAAGATGACTTTAAAATTGTGTTTTGATGATTTTGGTTAATTAAAGTTACTTTTTAATTGGATAAAACAACATCAACCTCGCTCTTTAGAATGTTTGTGATTTTAGTTTATTAAAAGAAAATTTCAATCAACTAAAATCTTATCTCTTAAACTAAACAAATTTAAAATTATTTTTCATTAATTCAAAACATGTATATAAACATTTCAACGAATGCTCATAAACTTTTATATATCATTTCTATCATATCCAATCATAATTAAACGACAAAAAGCTATAGGACATTAAACATTGAAATTATAACTCAAATAATTATATTAATTACAAGACTATCATCAAATTTAAGAACAAACCAATTAACTTAAATTTGCTTGAATATTCAATCTAAATATAAATATTTAAAACAACAATTTATATTCTAAATTTTAAAATTCAAAATGTAATATATTTTAGATTATAGAATTTAAAATACAATATGTTTTTAATTCTATCATCCGTGATATAAACTAAAATTTATATTTCAAATGATAAAATTTAAAATACAAATTTATATTATTAATTAGACAATGGAGACTTACACCTGTCTGTTTTTTGTATTCTATTTATTGACCTATTTTTTAAATAAGTAATGTATTATTGTATAAAAATCATGCAATAAATAGATAAAAGGAAAATTACACCTACCTTTTCCAAGATTTTAAAATACGTATTCACCCCTTTAAGTCACATCATCTTTAGTTTTTAAAAGATACTTGTTATCTTTATATTTTTAATACAATGACATTACCTTTTTAATGTTTTTAATAAAATTATATTTTCTATTTTATTTTATTTAAATCAATAATATATAAACTTAATTTTAAATAAAAAACAACTACGAAACTAGATATTAAATATTTTTATTAAAATTAAAAAAAATTAGTTATTATATATTAATAATATATAAATAAATTATATTGTCAACCAATTATAAATTGTCTTATAAAAAGATATAAACTTATATTTTTGAGAAAAATCTGTATGATTAAGATTATTAACATATTATAATATTTCAATATAAGTATAAACATATCTTAAAAAATATAAATATAAGTATAGTATGAGTAATGATTTATTAATAACATAAGGAATGAGGATATTTATTTTAAAAATAGAAAAAGCGTATGAATGTTAATTAAAAAAATATAAGGAAGAATGAGTGCAAATATTTTATAATTAAATCATTCAATTCTTATATTTTAAAACTTTTTTAAATTTTTTTATAATTTTTAATTAAGTTATAGTTGATATGTTATAATTAAATAAAACAAGTACAATGAGTGATACTTTGTTAAAAACATAAAAGCAAATATAAATATAATTTTATTAAAAAATATAGAAAAATAAATATTTATTTTAAAGAAATATCACAGTAACCAGATTTTATCTTATCAACAACCAAAATATTAAAGAAAAAGTAAGTAGTTTGCCTTGAAAGTAGAGAAAAAAAAACTAGTGCCCCCATTTTATTTTATCTATCACTTAATATTTTCTCACATATGTTAAAAATAAATTATCTAGTAAATAAAACCAATTCAATAAAATATCCTTACACAATTTCTTTTTCATTATTTGTAATTGTCATGTATTTAAACAGATAACTATTACGTATTTTTCTATAACAAAAGCCAAAAAAGTACATGCTTTTATTTTTTATGAATACATGAAATACTTAGTATTGTTCTTCTACCTTGATATGCTAAAAGTGAAATTGACTTCTTCAAAAATAAATTAATCTATAAAAGTTCTTGTATAGTTTTTTATTTTTTTTATTTTTAATATACACATCAATTGGATTTAATTTGTAAAAAGTTTATTTTATTTTATTTTCACAGTTTCTCTTAAATTTTTTTATAAAAAAGTTCGTTCACACATATTCCTAAATAATTTACAACTTACAGCATAATAATGATAATTGCTAAAGAATATTTTCTTATACTTAATTGTTTTGTTACAATAATTTGAGTGATGATATGTTGATAATCATGCATTTACAATTAGAAAAAGAAATAATTTTTTATTGAAATATGAATCACACACATAAAGAGATAAAACAATTTTGAAATTGTAATGTGTGACAACAATTGTAAGTTGGAATATTTCATTATGCAATTGTCAATGTAAAATCAAAAGGTATAACAATGAACCAATGAACAATAATACACATCATAAGGATCTTACAATATATGATTCTCATATCTCATACATTCAATTATAATAAAGATAAACATTTACTCATGAGAGTACCTATATAAGTAGTTTCTTTAATCTTCTTTTTTCAATCTATCTCTTGACTATTATGTTCTTGTCACACTCTTACTTGATGACCAACAGTGAGATAACCTTCTTTGCAAAGACAAAATCTTATTTCCTTTATGTTTTACAATCTCCATCAAATTAGATTTTCATCAGGTTTCGTAATATATATACACACACACATATATGACCTTCCATTTTAATCAATAAGCCCTTTTATATTATTAAATCACATTCATGCTCAAGACCCAAACTCTATTTCACATTAGTCACATTATAATGTTACAGGATTTAATAATTATATAAAGCATAATGCGGATTTAAACTAAGGATACAAAAAATAATAAGAGTAATGGCACTTACATGTCATTTAATCAACACATTTTTCTTCCATGTACTACTATATCATTCTTTCTCCTTAATATGACTTTACAATTAAAAGTTTATAATAAGTTCAAACATAATGTTATTTTCATCGACAATAACATAATTGATTTTCCACATCATAATTTGCATGCATGCATGCATATAAAGTGAAAAACATATATTTCATAAACATGTATATCAATGAGCTAATAAGCTAAGAGTGTCAAATAACCATTAGTAGTCATATTCTCAACATGACCAGTAAATGTTTTGGGCGATAACCCTTTTGTTAAAGGGTCAACAATCAATCATAAGATTAGTATTAATATGTTCTATTAACACTATGTTTCTGAACCTCTTTCTTAACGATAAAGTATTCTAATTCCATATGCTTATTAACACCTTTGGAATACTTGTTGTTCTTAGAAAAGAAAATAGCTGCAAACAATAAATTCTCAATGGCTTGACAATAATGTTAACCACACTCCATGTCCTGAGATAAAATTTTGCAACCAATTAGCTTGAAATGTAGCATTAAAGCATGCCACAAATTCAACCTCCATAGTGGATGCAATAATGATTGTTTCACACTTTTCCAATGGAATAAAAGATACACATAATGAAATATATACTTTCTTATAACCAACAAAATTTGAACCTGTATATTCAATCACCTTAAGATAATTAGATCTCCTATAAGTAAACATGTGATTTTTTGTACCTTAAGTATTTTAAGACACTTTTTACAACTTTTCAAAAATCTAATTTTGGATTACTCTAGTATCTACTAAGCATACCACTTGCAAAATTAATATTTGGCCTTGTACATGCTTGAACATACATCAAACTCCCAAAAGGGATATCTCCATCTATTTCCGTTCTAAATCATTCTTTGGACATTATGTGACTAAGTCATCTCCTTTCTATATTGGAACAGGAGATGTTAAACATTTGTCCATTCTAAATCTCTCTAAAACTTTATTAATACATACTTTCTAAGATAAGCCTATCAAGCCTATTAATACATACTTTATTAATCACGAAATAATGTTTTTCTTAAATTCAAAGGACATAATAGGTATCATTGAACTTAATATACCATTGTCTCGAAGTTTGTTTAAGTTCATATATTGAATTCTTAAGTTTACACATCATGTGTTCCTTTCCTTCTTCAATGAACCCCACTGGTTGATCCATATAAACATCATCTTCTAAATTTTTGTTCAAAAAGGCGATTTTAACATTCATTTTATCCAACTCAAGATCATAATGAGTTACTAATGTCATGATAATTCTAAAGGAATCTTTTTTAGAAACATGTAGAAATGTTTCCTTATAGTCAGTGCCATTCTTTTGAGTAAAACCTTTGACAACAAGTTGAGCATTGTAATGTTCAATATTACCACCAGAGTCACATTTAGTCTTAAAGATCCATTTACATCCAACTCTCTCGCCTCCTTTTGGAAATTCCATAAGGTCGACATCATTTTGCATTAATGATTTAAACTCATCTTTCATTGTGTCTAACCATTTATCAGAACTATCACCATTGATGCCTTCTGAAAATGAAACTGAATTATTATCAATGCCTAAGTCATTTTCTAACTCTTGTAGATAAACCACATAATCATTTGAAATAACAGATCTTAACACTATTTCTTGTGGTTGTTACTACAGGTTCATTGTTAATCTTAGGATCATTTATTTGTTGTTCTTCTTCATCATGTTCTGATTCAACAACATGAAGAACAACAATTCTTGAAGTAGAGATACCAGTTAAAGGAACTTGTACTCCAACTTTCTTAATGTCCACATTTTGTGAAGCTTCACTCCAACTGGTTTTACCATTCTCAATGAACCAAGCATTTCCAGTTTCAACAATTCTTGTACTATGGGTAGGACAGTAAACATATACCATTTTGTTTTTGCTGGATAACTAATAAAATATCCACTAATTGTTCTTGCAATCAATTTTTTTTTCTTGTGGATTATATATTCTAATTTTTGTCTGACAACCCCAAACACGCAGACATCTTAAACTGGATTACATGTCTGTCAACAATTCAAAATGTGTCTTTTGAACTACCTTACTAGGAACCTTGTTCAACAAATACATGTCAATTTTTTTAAAAACATACATCCACAGTGATAAGATAAAAAAAAAAGAATTACTTAACTTGTTTCTAACCATATCCATTAAGGCTTGATTAGTGTATTGAGTACAAATACCTCGTTTCATAAGGAACTTAGCAAATGGATTAGGGTGTTGTCCACTTTCATCAATCATATTTTCCATAATATTCAGCACCTCTATCTGATCTAAAATTTTTCAATAATTAGGAATTAAATAAAATATAAAGATTTGATCACTTTGATAATTACAAATCTATCATACAAATAATTCCAAAAATAATATATTAATCGAAATAAAATTCATCAGTAATTAAGAATTAAATAAAATATAAATATTTGATCACTTTGGTTATTACAAATCTATCATACAAATAATTCCAAAAATAATATCATTTATCAACAAAATATACATTTTATGTCATTACTTTTATTCATCTTAATCTTTTTCTCTTGCATCTAAATAAAACAAAAATTCATGATTTATAATGTAACGGAAGAATTAAGATTTTATTATTTTAATTTAAAATCAATTCATAATCTAGCGGAAATAAAAGGATAAATAAAATATATTAGAAAAAAATACTAAATTTGTTTTATTTACGGTGTTAAGGGTGTGAATCTTAAAAGGACCCCTTCAAGAAGAACCTTACATAAACATTAGTCTCATCCAAAAGGGTAGAAACTTTTACATGGCAGCTTGTGAAAATGTTAACCATACCGTCTAACTACCTAGACCCATGCATGGTCTCTGCGTTCGCTGGGTTCTTCTGTGTATATATATATAATCTATTCTCATGCATGTGTAGACTACGAGTTATAATAATACATTTCTTTCTTTCTCTCTCTGTAATGCAACCATGGCTTCCTTCACTCTGCAACATTTTACAACACCAGTCAGTCTCAAGGGAGATAACTTTCTCACATGGAAACATCAAGTTCTTGCTACCCTTGGTGGCGTCAAACTCGTGCACTTTTTTGAAAGCAAAAATCTTCCTCCAAGGTACATTTATGATTACAACTACTACTCAGGGGAGGACACTAACTCAACTTTATTACAGATTAATCAAAATTGAATTAAACTAAGGCACTATAAACTTTTTTTAGTTATATGAATCTTTTGAACTATTATTAAAGGAAATTATCTCTGCTACTCCTTTTTGTTAAATTGAGCAACACATACAAGGGAATTTCCTGTCATAATCTTTATATGGAATAATTTAAGCAATGGAGTGGAAAACGGGAAATGAAAATGCCAAAATGCTTGTGTTACCCTCCTCCACGACCATGAGAATAAAATGATGTCAATCAATTCTATATTTGTTCCACTACTAGCAAACTGTTTCAGACAAGTTGAAGCGGTGTACAAGCAAAAATACACACCAACTGTTCCACTACAAGCCTACGTGGGGAGGAGAAACAGAAATGAAAAAGGATAAACATGGGAAGCAATGAAGTTACAAGACACCCGCCAATTAATTTAGTTACAACTGCATGCATGGCTTCTGAAACATGAATTCAGCAAGGCTTAATTTCAAAACCTATGCTCAGAAGCGTTCGAGCTGATTCCATTGCTTTCTCACCCCCAAGCTCCAGGGCTTCCCCAGTTAGTTCTCCTTCGGTATCCACAGACCATTGAGTAGAAACTTTCTTGTTATGTGGAGAATCGGGTTTCTTCACCTGTAAACTGTTCATGGAGGTGGGTGCTGCAGCTGCCACAAGAGGAGCACTTGGTGGCCCATGTCGTTTCTTGGGCACAGGCATGTCATGGTCATGTACACCCTTGTATGTTATAATGACGGCATCTGAGTTATCTACGGCAGATTCAATGTGCTTTCTAACAGGACATCCAGCAGAAGTGCATCTGTAGTAGTTCCTGAAAAAAAAATCAAGGGGTGATCAGAAGAAAAGGAATAAATTACAATTTCAATCGTCAAATTATAAAAACAAAAAAGAGGAAGTCAGTGGCATATAGAAGACAAGTAGAGCAGCTGTTTGGTTACTGTTTCAGAAAGTAAGTTATAATTGTTAAAGATCGACAAACAGAAAAATCCTGCTTTTGTTCCCATGGAGTAAGTTGTGAAGATCTCAATGGTTTGGATTTCTCTATACCAAGCTGTCCGTGGCATGGCAATACCCCACCCTACATTCCAAGTCAGTCACTTTTAAGCATAGGAGGAGGCACCACAGCTCGCACCCACCGTTTCATTTACATCCCAAAGTAGTCTCGCTGAAAAACTGCCCGCACCTAGCATCACAGTTCCAGTGGCGTAGACACGTTGGTGTGAAGATTTTTAGGAGATGAATGTCAGAATGTTATTTGGAACATTTTTCATTCACTTTTGGTTTTTAAGAAATGCTTTAGAAGTTCAGCAGCATCCAGACAATATTTTTCAGACTATTATTTTAAGAAATTATTCTAAAAGGACCTAAACAAGTTTTGAAATTAAGGTAAAAAACAAATCTTAAAAATAAAATAGAAAAGCAATTTCAAACAAGCCCTAATGACTAGCATATTGTATTTTACATACTTCATCACTTAGACATCTGTCCTTGTCCATTTGCCCATTCGAAGCAGCACTTATCAAGAAATAATAGAAGTCACAGCACTTATCAAGAAATAATAGAAGTCAAAGATCTACACCACCAACACATCTTTTACTTAAGACAAGAAATCTCATCCTCCCTGTTTTGGAAGGAATGCACTGATAGTTATTCGTAGAGTAAATGAAATAACCACAAACTAAGTCTGTAAACTCAAGTTTCGATTAAATTACTTTTGCAAAATTATGCTAAAACTCATTTTAAAATCATGTTTGACTGAAAAACAAACAAGACGGTATTTTCCTGTTTACCTTTTAAACATACTTTTCTATTTTCAAACTGAAAACCAGACATGCACTAAGCATGCAAAACCAAAAAAGAAAAATAGTTTTGCAAAATTATGCTAAAACTCATTTTAAAATCATGTTTGACTGAAAAACAAACAAGACAGTATTTTCCTTTTTACTTTTTAAACATACTTTTCTGTTTTCAAATTGAAAACCAGACATGCACTAACATGCAAAACCAAAAAAGAAAATTAGAGAATGTTAGCATCCAAATGGTTTTGGATAATAAAGAGCACATGCATGCCCCAGTTATTGACTCTGGTTGATTTTGGGAATAGCAAATCAACGTTCTATGTAATTAAGATTCTTCTTTCATTACTTGTTGCACCAAGGAGAGAGAAATATGCATATAAAAAAAATACAGAATATCTGAAACTCCAAACCAAGTTGGAAAATAGACCTTCCCAATATATTACTTGAGCTGTTGATAAAATTTCCAGAATGAATGGTTGTTCTTTGTGCAGGGAAAATATATCAGTATCCGGCTCAAACTTTGACTTACTATTTACAACTGATTGAAAGTTTGCATCCATAACAGATAGGAAAATATACAGACTCTAACTCTTTTATTGCACAAACTCAGCCAATCATTAATATTTTGGATAAATCAACCAATACATTTTATTTTTATAAAAATCACCTAAAAAATAATCTGTGACTGCTAATAATGTAGTCAAAACTCAAAAGATCAACAACAGAATAAAATTAAACTAATTTTTAATTTATGACGGTTGACTTTACTATGTTCAATGGAAGCCGACCTAAAAAGAAAACCTGTCTTTATGCAAATGAGCAACATCATTCAATTTCGAAACACAATCTGTGTCAATTATCACAAAAAGAGTTCCACTACTATATTTTCATCAGAAAATTCAAGTTATAGAAGTTACAGTTTTCTGGTTATTACTCCTTATTTGTGAGCTTTGGTTTCTTTGGCAAACAGAAGCCACAGACATACAGCAGTCTGAAATGGTATTACTGAGAAGTCCATACATATTCTCTTAAAGAACCAATAACTTCAGTTTTAAATAATACATGCTACCATGATGGATTCATCATTTCTTGGAACAAGAGAAGAAAGGGACAGACAAGTCCTAGTTTAACACAAAATTCAGCAGTTAGCCACAGCTCCTGTTTCATTAGTATTAGATACAATATTTTTTAGAACTGTTTCATTTATTAATTTAGCACTCAGTTCATGTTGGTTTTGGCTTAGTTTTCCCACAAAAACTAAAGCTCTCTAAGCAATTTTGTTATTCAGTTATTCATACTAATACAATTATACAGACATGACGGGATACATGTGTGTGCCTTCATCCTGGGTCATTAAATATAACTAGTTATTTAATGTTCAAATAAAGTTTAAACCTATACAATAAGAAACTGTTAATGAAGCTCAGCAGTTAGAATAGAACTACCACTGAAAAGGGAAGTTTAAAATATGTGTGTGTGCAAGCGCATAGAGAGAGAGGGGGGCAAAATTATTAAATACTAACCCAAATGGCAAAAAAAGCACTGGCTAGAAATAATGTATTTGCATTGCACACCATTGACCTTGCAAGCAAATAAACCCAACATACAATTTCTTATTGAATTCTACAATTTATCAGATTTTTTTTATTTGACACCTATTAAATCTAAATACAACTTATCTTTCACCCACATTGTGTAAGGATATAAACTTGTCAATGCAAAAGAAAAAAAGAAACATGCTAAGGACTGGACAAATTAAAAGGAAAAGAAAACAAAAAGGAAGCAAGATATAGACATTCACCTGGGATGCGGATTTCCCTTCACCATTTTCTGCCCATATTTGCGCCATCGGTAACCATCACCAGATATCCCCACATCCCCTGCTGCATGTATGACAAACTTGGGCTTCTTTCCAGGTTTTACAGGAGAATCCATGTCTGTTAAGTCGCCTTTCTTCATTCTGGATATCAAATTAGATGGAAGACGTTAAATATTATATCCTGCCACAGTTACAAGAAAATGGTCTTATCTTTTTTTTCTATAAAGTACATGCAAACTTACCTTTTTTTCGGTTCTGGCTCATTTACATGTTCCTCTTTCAAAATAACTTTACCATTACCACTGATACTAGATGAGTTTGGCCGTTTCTTATCAGAGCTGCAGGGTCCTTGTAGAGATTCTTTTGAAGAAATAGATGGATCGGGATCCTTCAGAAGTCTGACAGGCTGATCTGGAACACTGTTTTCTACAATAGGTTCACTGGCAGACAGAAACTTATTTTCCCTAAGAGAATTAGTCTTCTGTGGGGGATCATGACTATGCTCACTTTTATAAACAATCTCTATCACATGACCAGAATGATCACAGCATTCAATCTTCTTAGCAAAACAGTCTGAATGAGTGCACCTGTAATAGCTTCGAGAACCTGTAGGACTCTTCACTTGCTTCTGACCATACTTCCGCCAGTTATATCCATCAGATGCTGATGACCTCGCAACAGAAACAGCAGATAAGGCTTTGCCACCGGAAGGATTTTTCTTATCTACTTCTGGCAAATGTGCATTATTGGCCTTTGGAGTAGATAATTTTTGTTTTGGTGCAGTTGGACTAGAAACAGATGATAAAGATTGTGTAACAGAAGCTGGTGGTAGTTCAGACAATGGAGTTGAACACACAGACAGCTGAAGCCGATTTGTCTGAGTTGGAAGTGGCTGGGCTGCTCCTCTTTGAATAATTTCTTTTTCAGGAGGTGCAACTGTCTCCTGAGTAAGAAATTTTCTACTTTAGTGCAAAAAAAGCGAAATATATGTGACTTTCTGATGCTTAATTAAAACACAATAAAGATTGCTTTATCTTAGGACTTACTAATTCAAGAAAAGCAATCAAATGACTACTTGTTAATGTTTGTTCGGTGCACCTTAAATTCTCAGTGGGTTATGTTAATTTTTACAATCAATTTAAGGAGATTAGTTGTGCGCTTCACTTTCAAGTTGTATTGCATAATCTGAACTGTCCATACACCTGTAAATTGATACACAAAGCAAAATGCAACTCTGAACCCTTCATCAATGCTCCAAGGCTGAATTGGGTTGGGAAGCCAAATTCCAAAATTAAAAGGACTAAGTACCTCCCCCCAAAAAAATCCCTAAGTTGATTGAAGCCCAAGAGTGGTTTACAAATACCCCAGTCATACTAACACACAAGCCATACGGAACACGGTCCATCGTTGCCCATACCTAGTAGTCATACTAAAATTCAACTTAGTTATGGAAAAAGAGTCATGATAGACAGACTCGTGGGGGCTTTAGTAGCTAGAATGTCAAGGATCAATTCACCTAAATTCTTCAAGTTAGACAAAAGCTCAAGAATGGTTTATATATCTACAGTATTTTTTTAGTACTAAATCATCATCAGAGAGGAAAATGCAGTGTAAATCACAGGGATAGGAAAAGTATTCTAAAAATCTTCACAAGCGTCTTACACGAGTAATATTCAGATTCAGGTCTCAATTTTGGAACAAGCCAATTATGGGTTGCAGCAGGTACCCTTGATAGGATTTTGGATTATTGCAGCCCGTTGTTAGTTTCTTGATTTTTTTTTTAAAGTTTCAAGCTCCTCCTTATGTGGGATCCATCATTAGTATACTTCAAAAGGTAGGTGTGAACTCTTTTTTATGTTGAAACTACTAAGCATTTACTTACACTAGGGAAATCAAGAAGCCTGATAAGTATTCTCCTAGAATAAGTTTCATAATTTCTAATCTCAGGATGAAATGATTTATCCATATTATCCTCAGACTACTCATTCAAAACCAACCATCATCATCCTGAACACCTATGAAACAAAGACGAAAATGAAAGAAAGAAACAGAGGAACACCACAATTCATACTACCTTTCAGGAAGTTAAAGATTTTAAAGCTAAAGTAACACTTCCCAAACACTAGGTTCTTTAAAACAATATTCAAAGATCCAGTTAACCTATAGGTAGCAACTGGTAAGAATTGCAACTGAGCAAAACTCTTCAAACGGGTTACACTTACACTACATACCAAATCCCTAACCAACCAGAGAACAACTACTAGAAAACCCTTCAAACAAACGATCGCACCAAAACAACACTTAAAATCTCGTTCAAAATAATTAAATAAATTCCCTAAGATAAATGCTATCTAACCTTACTTTCGGCTTTGCCACTGGAATTCGACGCAGCAGAGCTCCCTTGCAAATCTGTCACATCAACCAAACAATTCACTGAAATATAAATATTCATTTCGAATATGCGTGTGTGGAAAAGAAGGCCACACACTGAACGAAATAATTACCGTCACTGCGATGGTGCTGCACAGCAAGGGTTTGAACCGAAGAGGCAACAGCACCGCCTAGGGTTTCTAAATTGGACTCCGTACGACGCTCGTCAGAACTCCGTAACTCGACGCGCTGCGACTCGGCGGCGGAGGGCGATTCGGTGAGTCGTTGTGTTTGGTTGGCGTCGTGCGGTTCTCGGTCAGAATCGTTTGGCTTGGGGTGTGGCTCTGGGAGAGCTTGGGGGCTGCGGCGCTCAGCCATGGCGCAGTAGCGGAGTATTGAGAGAGAGTGAAGGTTTGGAGCGGTTGCTGGTTTTATGGTGTGGAAAAGCGAAACGTTTCGGGTTTCAAGAAACGCCACAGTTAGTGTGAGAGAGAGTTTGCGGGGGAGAGGGTGTGTGGGTGCGTGTCTCTGACCTGCATTGACTCAGGTGCCTCTTTTCCTCACCAACAATACTTAATCAATGTTTCATTTATCAAAACTCAAATATTAATACTACACTTTAATACATATATTTAATAATTAGGGGTCTTCTTAATCACATTCCAACCTCATTCAATTCAATGTCAATACTATCAATATTTTTAAATTATTTTATTCAATTTTTTATTCTTTCAATAAAGACGTTATTTTGACTGAAACATATTTTTTTTTACTTTAATTATAAATTAGTAAAAAATAATATACTTCATTAAAAAGTAAAATATCAGTCATTTCAATTTCTTTTAAAAATTAATTATAGTCATTGATTTATTGTGTTAAGAAAATAAATATCTTTCTGAAAATAATATTTATGCAATTTTGTCAATTTCACCTAATTGAATAAATAGGTGTTAATATGTAAACTCCAATAATATATGATGGTAATATTTACATGACTTTCAAATATTGAATTGGTTCTTAAGAAATTAAAAATAAAACCAATGATATATGAGAATATCTGTAAGTTAATAAATAACAAACAATATTATACATGAAAATATTATTGTTAACATTTTATTATTAAATGAGGAAATCAGGTCCCATAAATTTTATAAATACACAGAGTTTTTAACTAGTACACCAACGAAATTAATATTATACACGAAAATATTAATAATAGACTTTAACATAGGCTAATTATTCAACCTATGAAGAGATAAATTTCACAAAAAATATTCAATGGCCTACGTGTTACTTTTTATATCTTTAAGAGATTAAAAGAGATGATTGATTTAATTAAAAGATTCTCTTTTGTTTATGAAAAACTTGTAAATTTACAACAACTTTACATTATCAGTGGGTATATTATATTATTTAAATGGTTTTAAATGCATTAACAAATTAATATTCTCATTCAACTGGAAAATCTAGTAATTATTTGAAAAATAACATCATGATGAAACTAATTTTTCAACCACTTTATTAATAAAGATACTTGTATAAACAATAAAAGGATCTATTAATGATATAAAATAGCTTATATAACATTTAACGTAACCTTATTTTGACTTTTAATGCCAAATTTTAGTTGTCAACTTCAATATTACTCTTATAATGATATATATAAATTAAAAATATGCCAGTCAACATATTTTTTATTAAAATTATAAATACATTAATGATTTATTTATTATTTTTATCAAATATTCATAAAATATCATTTTGCATTATCCTTCATCACCAAGAAAATGTCAATTTCTAAAAATTATAGAAATGAAACTAACGGAACTCACATTAAGAATAAACAAATTATTATAAATTTTTAGTTCTTTTTATATGGGTTATATTTTTTTATTTTTTACTTCTAATATAATCAGAAAATAAGAACATGCTAATTCATTTTCTTTCTGTTATGCTATGACAGAAGGTAACACACGCCGTCCGTTCCTCCGTTAATAGCACTGTTTGTTAGTTGACGCCGTCAATTCTGTAATGTAATGTTCCTGATTCTTTGACTAGCTACCTTTTCTTTTGCTTTTGCTTTTTGGAGCATTAATCACTCTTGAATCCTACGTGGACACTTTCTCTGCCTTTCTTTACTTTCAACGGTTTAATCGTCGTCCCATAAGATTTAGTCATGTCAAATATTTAAGTTAAATATGTTTTTAAATATCATTAAGATTATTAGATTCCTTATTTTTTTATAAATTTTTTTTGTTTTATTTATGTTAACTCACAACACTTGTTAAATTCTTTTATATTTCACAATATTAAGGATTTCAGAAATAGAAATAATTACATTTCACAATATAGATACAAATTTTATCTTATGAATTAGTGTTATAAGATTAAATTAAAATTAAAGTTAATTTTTTAATATATTTTAAGAAAAAATTTTATCTTCAGTCGATATAGAATTTTAATAAATATTAACGAATTATTTCATATAAAAGATAAGATACCATATCAATAAATAAAATTAGATTTTTAAAGTAAATTATAGATACAACAAATATCAACTTCAACAATGAGTGATTGAAAGAAAGAAAGAGATTGCATACATATGAAAATTAAAATGTATTCACTTTATAAAAGAATAAAAAAAACATATTTGTTGTAGGGATATTAAAATTTGTGTAATAGTAGTTATAAATTGAAAATGTTTTCAAATAAATTGAATTATGTATTTTGATTTGATATTTTTGGAGCAACTTTTATAGTTAATGGCTATGGCACTTATACTAGAGTTGAATAAAAGTTGGATTTGACATAAATGAGGTTTGGGAAGGAATATAATAGGAATAGAAGTAGTACGATCAAGTCAATAAAGTTCATAGGTGGCTCATGCCAAAGTTGATGACGAATCTGACCTAAATAAGTATTAATATTATGTTTATAGTTGCATTTTGTTATTTGATTTAGAATAATAGTGGAAGCATAATGTTAAACCAATAAATAAAAGGAAAAGGGGCATCCACTAGGAACCAGTGTCGATAAGGGGAATGGAAATCCCAAGCATAAGATTGTGCAACTTCTTTTATTTCATAACTTCAAATTTAGAAATTTAAAATTGTAATAAATTTACAAATTTAGAGTTGGATACCATTCTAGGAAATCAATTATCTAACTCACTAAAAAGAAATATTGGGTTGAGTTTTTTTTTTTAACGGATTGCAAGTTGAGTTGAGATTTTGAGATTTTTCCTTTTGTTATTACAATTATGAGTTATATTTTTAAAGTATCGACACAACTAAAATTAAAATAAAATAAGATAAGATGTTTGTTTATTTGATATTCGGGTTAAGATGTGATGGAAACGAATCAAAGACGAACAACGAAAATGAGAATGTAAGATGAGTCTGGTTGTTTCACTCTTAAATCGGTTAGGACTTTTTATTAGATCCAGAAGTTTCCTGTGGTTGGGATAAAATTATTTGGTCTTCATACTTCCAAAACTCTTGTCCTTTGGAAAGTTTTTCATGGACAACTTCCTACAAATCAACACATTCAAAATAAAGGTCTGCATATTTGTTCTATGTGTACACTTTGTACAAAACACGAGGAATCTATTCAACATTTATTTTTTTAATGTTCTAATGCTTTGCGTATTTGGAGTTGGGTTTGGCAGATTTTTCCTATTCTCTAATAAGGATGATCTTCTCTCTTTTATTAAGAGTGATGGTAGTCCTTTGGTTAATTTGATTAAGCTTGTTGTTATAACTTTTTCTATTTGGATGATATGACATATGAGGAATTATGCTCGTTTTCAGGATAAGATTGATGTTTCTATGGTTATTTCGGTTATTAAAGATTTAACTTATCTAGTGGGAAATTCATCTAAAACTTCAATGAAGAATGATATGTTAGATTTCAACGTAAGTTTTTTTGTATTAATACTTGTACTGGTAAAGTAAAGTTCTTTGTTCTCTTCCTGTTAGATGAGAGTTTCCTTCACCAGGCTAAGTTAAAATTAACATTGATGGGGCTGCTATGAGATATCCTAGTCTTGCTACTTGTGGAGGTATTTTCTGTGGGAGTATGGGGGAATTTATTCGAACTTTTTCTGCATTTCTTTAAGTTCAGACTGTTCTTGTTGCTGAGTTTTATGAGGTTATACATGCTACGGCGGAAGCTCAAAAGATGGGGCTTACTAATGTTTGGCTGGAATGTGATTCTGCTTTGGTTTGTATTGCGTTTGCTCCTAGGACTAATGTTCCTTGGATGTTTCATAATCGATGAAATATTTGTCTTAATTACTGTGGTGTGGGAAAATCAGGTTTAGGGTTACTCATATTTTTCGTGAAGGAAATGCGTGTGCTCATAAGTTGGCTAATTTAGGATTTATTCATAGATAATCTTTTCATGGGTATAATAGGCTATCATTTAGTTTGTTCTTAAAATTCTTTATGAATAGATATAGTCTACATATGTGTCTTTTTTGTTAACATGTGGGTTTTGGTCTAATCCCCATATTTTTGTTTTTTTTTTCTTTTTTTCCTTTTTAATAATATTTTTTTTCATGTGATGACAAATGATTGTTGTTATTTAGGTGTTAGTATACCTAAGATGTCAAGTTGCATAATCATGCCAATATCAAATTAAATGTAAGACTAGTATAAAAGTGAATAATAAATTTGATATCAGGCTACTCATATTAAACACATCACTCAATTCCTATAAGAACGTGGAATTATTAAGTAACATGAACTAATGAACACTTCTAAATCATACATCTAAATTTGTTAGAAAAAAATTTAATTTAATTATACATATAAAAAGGTTTATATAAATGCCAAGTTTTTTTTTTAATTTCTTATCCCTTAATTGTTTTCATCAATAAACTAAATATTTACATTCAGTTCTGAATTGGAAATATTAAATTAGGGGGAAAATGAATTTTATAGTCAATGAATAACCAATTTTCTACAGAAGTTCCGTAATTAAAAGGAGATGATAGTAATGTAACTTTTGCTAAGGCATCAGAAAAATATTTATTTATTAAAAATAATGAAATGTGTTGAGAGACCATTATAATATTGAATGCTATATGTTTTTCATAATTCTTTTAACTCTTTTTTGCAATTCCTTAACACTTATAATATAAAAAAAATTACAAAAATAATATAATTATATGTATAAATAGTACGTATTACTGACTTTATATTTATATTTATGTAAAACATAATATTTAATTATAAGTATGTGCGTATTGTAAGGAGGATAAGATTAGTCTTAGATTAAAAATGATACAATTAAAATGACACTTGAATATTTTATTTTTAAAATAAAAGAGCATATAAATAGAAAATTTAGTTATTCAAATTTCATTATAAAAGAACCACAATCTCTCTAAAAGTTTCATTTAACTTTCATCTTCCTTCTTTCTAAGATTATGACCTTCTCACTTATCAGTTTGACGATCAGAGTCCGTCATTAGATTTTGAGAGTGAATACTACAAGGTAGTCTTATTAGATTTGTCTCAATCTAGATTTTTGCATGTGACTCTTTTAGCTTCAGGATTAGTCTTTGTTAGCTCAGAGTCTTAGTGTTATAGTTAGATTTTTTTATCAGAACTCTATGGAGCAGGTTAAGCTACCCTTGAACTTTTGGTAGATTTGGAATTCTTAGTGAGTATATGCTTAAGTTCAGGTAGGGAAAACTAATTTTAAATTTTCAATAAAACTCTAGGCTAGAAGATCTGGATGTGGAGGGTGACATGGTCACCAGTCTCAAAATTTCTTACAAGATTGATTGTTTTGGTATATTAGAAGTTGATTGAAACTAGAATGTGAAATTTTATATATGGTAGATGTTATAAAATTATATTAGTTTTTTATTTGAATAAGTAAATGAATGTATTTAAATAGTTTGATGAATCACTTAAATGATAATGATTTTTAGTATTGGCTTTTTATTCTGATTTAGATTAATTATTCAACTCTAGTAGGGACTTTGTTACTTTGGTTTAATATATTTGATAAAAAACAATTTGAATGAAAATATTATGTGCTCTTGAGTCCATTTTTTCTCAAACGAGATGGGATTAACTCTGGAATGTTCACTAGTTAATTTCGTTCAAACTAAATTTTTTTGCTTAAGCCAAATTTTCTGGATTGCTTGGGGTGCATTTTCGCTCAAATTGAAAATTTTCGCTTAAGCCAAATTTCTAGGTTGCTCGCGGGTGTATTTTCGCTCAAACTAAAAAATTTTAGTCAAACCAAATTTTTTAGGTTGCTCGCGGGTGCATTTTTGCTCAAGCCAAACAAAATTTATAATAAAAAAACTTAAACTGGAACTTTGTACTCACTTTTAAAAGGTTGATTATTTCTAATTCATAATTTTTAATTATAAATTATGTGAAATTTTGCTTTATTTATATTTAATTAAAAATTCTTTAATTAGATAATTACGTGAGTATTGGATGAAATTTTGTGTGTTTTGAAATTCTAAGCTTTGGTATGACTTGATTGTGTGATTTTGGATATTTTAAAATTTGGATATGAACTTAATCAAGACATATTATTTTCAGGAAAGAAAATATCGTGTTAAGATTGTTTAGGATGTGTATTGAGTAGGGATTCGTCTAGAAGGAGATATCCCGACTCTCCTGGAATAATAGAATCATATAGATGAAGTTATTCAGGTGGTGAGATTCAAATGAGTTTCATATGAATGGGTAAGTTATTTGAAATATAACTAATTTGATTTGTTATATGAGTTAACCCGGTTGTACTAGGAGAGATGATATTAAGATGATTTATGTGCATAGTTGTGTGAATTTCACAGTGAGATAGTATGACAGGTTCAAATCTATGAGTCTAAGTCAATGCACGAGTCTTCCGGAAGTAGAGTCAAGTGTCCGAATATGTTGGAGAATAGAGATCTGACGTGAGGGAAATGTGAATGATGATTTATGATAGATACTTGATGGTTTGAGAAATTTTATGAGACTTATGTTTTTGTTAAAGTGAAATTGAAATTATATAGACTTTTTCTATTTAGTTAACTTACCCTATTGTTTATTGTGTTTTGTTTTCTTTATGATCTTGTTTTTACACGGGAGCAGATGAGGTTGCAAGTAATAGAGCTACTCAGCGAGCAGTTCAAATATGAGATGACTTTACTTTAAATGTTTTGTTTGTTTTTAAAACTTTGTATATATTAAAATCCCCAATAAGAAGAATATATTTTTGAAAATACAATATAAGATAATTGTATATATTTATATATTAATTATATATTGTTTACTTTTTATTTTATCAAAAATTGAAAAAAATATGGATGTTACACGTATAATAATTAAAGTTTTTAAATATTTTTCTGAGTTTTAAACTATTTTTATACAATTCTCCATTTTTTTTTATGTTTTTTTATATCTATTTTATTATTTATTCTTGTAAATTAGTTTCATTGATATTTGAACTTAATAAAATTATTATTTTATTTTCAAATGGGTTGTGTCATTTGAATAATAATAAAAATGATCAATGGAATAAGTTTATTGTAAATATTGGTAAAATAATTGTTGTACATAACTACAATTTTTTTCCCGAAATATCTTGGCAAAATATTCGTTATAATCTACAAGTAATTATATTGTATAATTTAAATTTAAGAATATTGTGTTTATAATGTTATTAAGTTATGACTTGCATTTAAATAACTCAAGGTCATGTTTAATTGTTTTTAATGTTGTCTCTAGATGTTTTTGAACATATTTATTATTTTAATATAATGTTTAGACAATATAATAAATAATTTTTAACCTTTTGAAAATGTAAAATGAATTTATAATTAAAATAAGAAATCACATTTCAACACTAAAATAGGAACAACGACACTTATAATATGTAAATTAATTTTTAAAAAATAATGTAAAATTTTAGTTTTTATTAAGATGAATTTTAAATAGATAAATATTTAAAATTCGATAGATAAAAGGTTTATTTCTTATTTTATTCTAATTGTTTTTACGTCTCTTATCTCTAAACTCTCGTTAAACATAGAAAAAATTAAGATTACGGTTATTCTACCAAATTATAGCTAAAAAGAGATAGAAAAATAAAACATTTCAATGTACCAATCAAATGTGTCTCGTAAGTAAAACATTTATGGTTTATATTTCATTGTTTTTTATTGTGTATTCTGTTAAGAAAAAATGTTCTTAAAGTAGGATTCATTTTTTCAAGCTTATATGAATTGTTTTGAGATTTTTGAAAATGTCTAAGTGAAGTTTTATCTATAGACACACATCAATTAAATTAAAGCAAGAGAAAATAATAGTTTCTTTTATTTGAGGGTTTGGTTGTTTAGAAATGTAGAATGTGTGATAACTAAAATACTAAATATATGCCTATAAAAATTGATATATGTACATTTAAAAACATTATTTGGAATGAAATGAAGAATGCATGTTTTTATGAATCAATTGAAAGTTGAAAACAATGTAGACAAGGTGCTTGATGCATTAGAATGATGATTTGGATGAATTATTACTAATTTTTTGGTTTTTTTTTTAATTTTCAAACTAAATATTGTTCAACTGATGTATCATCATTGAAGTGATGCATAAATGGTGTGTAATGATTACACTCATTGTTCAATATCGTTCATTATTACTTGAGTTACAATACGGGTGTTTAAACAATGACATTGTAGTTGAAACAAAGACTTGTGACTTGAGTGAGGAAGATGTAGATGAAACTTTTTCCCTTCTTGAGGCATATCGCTCAATTATTGTGTTCGACTCTCAAGCAATATGATAGATACCAAGTGTTTTTGTTACATGTTTGAGTGAGGTGCAGGAGGTCAATAAGCATGAGTTTTATATTCTTGGAGAATCATGCAGCTACGTTTGGGGTACTCAAGTGGTATCATGGTCACTTTAGCATTAGTCGAACAATGATAAAAGTTTTGGAACATGTTGGAAGAATATCAACATGTGTATATTGCTCGAACATTAACAGTGCACTCAAGCGATAAATTAGGTGAGGGGAGTACATAATTAATTTATGCCCTCTAGACAAATCTCACATAAATGGTGAGTGACCACTCAAGTAAGGAAGCTTGTTCCTAGTTATGGAACGAGAGTCTCCTCAAACAACATGTTTTCATGTGTTTATATGTGTGTTGTTATGAGAATGAATAATCATCATGATGTATACATTGATGAATTAATAGTATATGCTTTAGGCATGTGATTAATGTAAGATATGTATATGACCGAAAATGATAAAGGTGAGATCATTTACTTATGTGTGAGTAAATATGTGATGTATATGGACAATGATATATTTATGACATGTTGTGGGTATTTGGGGTGACATCAGTCTGTAAGAATATTATGTGGCACCTCACGATTATTTATCTTATTAATTGATCAATTACCATAATTATCCTATTATATTATTGGTAATTACTTGATGGACGTAATTACTATTACCATAAATAAT
>Ga0123342_1002885_pt1 | contig 28207 bp, 13 predicted proteins | sample Turbeawhitnodule_FD_89960 | JGI IMG/M metagenome (GOLD analysis project Ga0123342, IMG submission 89960) | Root nodule microbial communities of legume samples collected from Mexico - Turtle bean Mexico white nodule | ecosystem: Host-associated > Plants > Roots > Nodule | place: Mexico: Nepantla... | reverse complement strand
GATGCTCCTTATGTAGCCGCTCCACTTCATGGCCTAGACGCTCCTTTTTGAGGCTAGACGCTCCCATCATGGCTAGACGGTCTTAGTCTTGGAAGCTTGGCTTTCATAGTGTGGTGAGCTTGGACCTTCCTCCATCATTTATATTTTATTTTCTAAATTTTATGTAAAATTGTTCATAACCATAACAACAAATTATCTTGTGGCCTTAAATTCTTGCTGAGGATCATTCAAAGACACAATCTATCTCCTTCCATTTTCTCTAAAAAGTTCATAATGTTTTGTTTATGTTTGTTTGGATTGGAAAGTTGAAGACGTGGGGAAGTGGAAATGTGAAAATTTGAGAAAAAAATGTAAAAAAAAATTGAAGATGTTTGGATTGAAGTATGTTAGAGTGGGCGTGTAAGAAAAATTTATTGAAATATTTGAGTAATATGATGGTTATAAAATATTTTGAATTATATAAATAGTAAGATTACAAATGTACCTTTATGTATAAAAAAATGATAATTAACTTTATGCACATTTTATTTAATTAAAATAATTTAAAATTTCAATTATAAATAAAAGAATAAAATAATATAAAACTTAAATAAATAAATAAATAAAATATAAAATTTAAATATAATTATATTATTTTTCAATTTATTAATTTAATTTAATTTAATTAATTAAATTAATGTATTTAGATAGTTTTATTAGTTAAATTAATGTATTTAGACAATGTATTTAAATATAAATAGAATAATTTTAAAATTTGATTGTAACATACGTTTAAAATAGATTTTATATAACACTCTAAAAAATCATTTAAATGAATTTTCAATAATAAATATATTTAATTTATGAATTTTATTAAAATAATTTAAATAATCATATAAATTCCATTGCATTCTTAATATTTTTATTTTGAAATAATCTATATAATAAATTTTCATAAAAAAATTAAAAAATATTTTTATTAATCTATTTAAAAAAACATATTCACATCTGTAATTTAAATTAAAGTCAAATAAAATAAAAACTTATATTTCATCAATTTTTTTTCTTAAAAAATAAAATAATAAATTAGATAAACAACTTAACATGTATAATTAATTTAATAATATGATTATTGTATTTCAAATAAAAATTCCCATCTAAAATTATAAATTTAAAAGATATATTAAAAAAAACACATAAAAAAAATAAGTTGAGCCTAAAAACAATACACATTTGATTGAAAAAAAAATCACATAACACACAGATTCAAAAATCAGGAAAAAATATTAACATAACCGATATTAAGATAACCGATTATCCAAAAAATTTAATTTATCCAAAAATTTTAATTTAATAAACATAATCCACTATACTTGCAATTACAAATCGAATTAGAAAACAACAAATAATCAATTATGCTCCCAAGAAAACAACAAAAAATCGATTATGTCACCAACATAATCAATTATAATCAATTATTTTTCAATGATAATTGATTAGGCACACTATCATTGAATGCTCACCTGAAATCAAAGATGCACTACCAAACTCACTCTTATACAACTCTACTAACTCAGAAACCTCTCCAAGCCCCCTAAACCTATGCAAATGTCTGTAAGGAAAGTTTGAATTTGTTTGAGTGCATTCTTAGCTTCCAAGAAGCTTGTTTTTAAATACGTAAATGAGAATACTTTATTATGACCCATCTACTCTCACCATCGACACCATCCACATTCATGACTTTCAAATCGCATAGCATGCGTAAAACAATGGCAGTGTTGTCATTGTGCATGGACAGTGGTGCGTGTTGTTGTCTCTTGTGCATGGCAGATAAAGTATAAAGTTGAAGAAAACAAAGGGTAACATTGTATTTCAACCTCTCCCACGTGGCTTTCCCCTCTTTTCAACCTAAACCCACAACTTTCCTCCCCGCAAACAAACAGGGGTGGCACCCGCTCATTCACACCCCTGCTCATTCGTCTTTGTTACAATGTCACCCTCAAAAACAAACACTACCAAACTGAAGATCAGATCCATGCATTGCTAAAATCTGTACCCACAGTATTAAACTAAAAAATCACTTGGACCATATAGCATTCGGGAGGTTAGGGTTATTTACTCAACAATCGAAGTATGGACTAACCAACTTTTGCACTAAAAGAATCATTTCTAAATATGAATAAAAATAAAATACCCATTTAATTTCTTTTGAAAAGCTGGCATGTTTTTATGTTTTACACCTTGTACAATCAGCAAGTGTGGGGAGAACTATTCCTGGTCACATAAACCACCATCAGTTAGACATCAAGATATTTATCAGAAACATTGACAATATCAAGATTAAACTATACACACAACTAAAAAATTATTCATTTGAAGTTAGATTTAGATTAAATACGCAATACCTCTAGATCAGTTAAAAAAATCCCATTATCTAGTCTAAATTAGCAAAAAACTATTTGACAAAATTGAATGTACAAAACATCGGCATCATGGCCATCAAACGATGACAATAATAATAGCTGACTTCAAAACCTTAATCATGAGTGCATCAAGTTCAATGGATGAGAAAACCAACACAAACTGTATCTCGTGCCTTAAAAATTCATAAATTTTTCAGTTGCATCAACAAACTTCAAGAACTAGAACTATACTCCGTTTCTGCACGAGCATTTACCAACAGAAGATTAGATCTTCTTGCGCAGAACTAGAACTACACTCCATTCAACTCGTACTGTTCAGGAATACCAGAGAGAGTATAATGGAAAAATCAACTTGGCCTACCTTTTACAACGTAAGGTCTTCCTAAACAATTAAAGTTCACTTTGATAAACATAAAATAACTAGTTCAATCGAGCTTTCAAGCGGGAACTCTTCATTGAGTACCCACATTCTATATGAGTCTGCACAATTTATATATCAAACAGTAAACACAACAGCATTTCTACCACATCTTTCATAAAAAATAACAAGTACCAAGGGCAAATAAAAAATCATACATACATTTAATACGTAACTAGTTAGGCAGTATAGTTAAACCACAAAACCCCCACTTGCCCATCAATCAAGTCTTGCTTGGCTTCAAGGTAAGGTACTCTGAAAAGAAAAGCGGAGCCAGGTATTACTCTGTTCAATCGCATCCTTCACTTGCTCAATATGTCAATTTTCTCCCAAGTCATCCCCGAATGCAACCATGTTGCACTGATAAAAAACATCAAATACCTTGTGAATTAAATCTAAAAATTAATCAATAATACAAATTATGACAGGAATGTCTTTTATCATAGAAGGAACCCACACTAAAAATACTGCAAGACATCCTATATAACACAAATCAAGAAGCAACTGCTAGCACCAATTAAATGTCCCCTAAACAAAAATTAAGAAAGGTTGAGATTGTGAAAAGTAAAAATTTATTGAACAAAAGTGAAGAGTTTGTTTTAGCCATATAGTACAATCAAGCAAATGGGGAACACGGAAAATTCAGTCAAAAGAAGAATGATCAGTATCAAAATAACCCAGTAACAACTAAGAGCGTACAGTACAACTCCTAGAGTGAAAGTGGCATTTGAAAGAGAACATGATCACACTTTTCCTTTTCTTCTCCGCACAATAATTGAAAACATAAACACAAAAACTTAACATACTGACACAGCATTCCAGTATCGACACCTCTCTAACAGTAGATGTAGCAACTATCAAGTAGCAACAAAGTGATTGAAGAACCTGATATGTAGTCAGTGAATTTCTTTCAAAGCTCAAATTCTTCGTCCCTGAGGGCAATCTCCGCGGCCTCTTCTTCCTCCTCATCGAGCACAAAGTATTCATTCCTCTCCACAGGCCTAAACATGTAGAACATGACCACATAAAAGGCGAGGCTAGCAGTCTCCTCGGCGAGATTGCTCACCCACTGGTACTTGTACGCGGCAATGGTTTTAAGTGCAAAGACAACAATGCGTGTGAAGTACAAGTAGCCAATGACAACGATGTAGAACTGTCTGAAGAGGGTTAACTTGGCGAGGTTTCTGGCAGCTTTTCCGTCGGTTTTGGAGGTTTCCCTGAGAGACCTAATGGACCACACGATAGGGAAGATAATGGCGCAGCAGCAGATGATGTCGACGAGCAAGAAGACCTGATTCCAAGTGACCCAGTCCTTGATGAAGGGGCCGGTTTCGCCGATAACGACGGATGCGACGTTGGCGAGGAGCTGGAGGGGGATGACGATCATTAGAACCTTTTTTTCGCGCTCCTGGAGGAAGGGTTTGAGGAAAGACCAGCCGGTGCCGACGAGGACGATGACGGTAAAAAGGAGGACGACTCGGATGAACTGGAAGATGTAGAAGAGGACGTCCCAGCCGTGGGGGGTTCCGGTGGATTTGACGTAGTGCTTGTCCTCGGCGGCACAGAGGAGGTTGAGGGCCTTCATGAGGAGGAGGGCGCCCATAAGGAGATGGATCCGGTGGAGGGAGCGGCGGTTGGAGTGGCAGAGGTAGAACCAGAGGGCGAGGAAAGCGAAGTAGGCGACGGAGAATACGAAGAAGAGGGAAGGAAGCTGGGTCTGGCCCGCGGACAGGTAGTCGCGGGAGGTGTCGGGGTCGAGGTTGTAGAGCTCCGTGTGGACCGCCATAGAAACGGAAGTTTCCGGCGCGCAATTGGCGAAGAATAGGCTGTATTCGTTGGCGATTGTGACGGGGAAGGTGCGATTGATGGAGGCGGCGGGAGGGGGAGAGAGGTCGCGGAAGGTGAAGAGACTCTTGATGTAGTGCGAGTCCAGGACGCAGAAGTTAGGGTTTTGCTGGATCTCGATTAGAACTTGGAGAAGGGACTCTTCGCTCAGGAGGAAGAACCCTAACCGGGAAGGGTCCGGTTGTGACCCTGACGACGCCACGACAGACACAGAGGAGACCGCGATCAACACGTGGCCGGTGTGCGTGAACCCGAATTTCTCCAAGAGGATCATGGGGCGGGTGTCAGAGGTTATGGTGAGGGTTTTGATCTCCGCCGTGGAGGGGGACACCAGAAGGAGGAGGAGGAATGCGGCGACGACGGTGGCGAAGGCGGTTTTCCCCATTTTTGACCGGTTAGGGTTTGACCGTTAGAAATTGGAAATGGGAAAATAGGGAAAGGAATGGAGCAATGATCTGAAGATTGAAGTAAACGAGTGTTCCTTTGGGATGTTGGCGTATGGTTGAAGGCAAATACGGTCGCAGTGTCGATGATTGCAATGCGGACAAACAATTTCGCGTTCTAAACGACGTCGTCAGTACTGAGTCCTCGCGCTACCCTGACAGACAGACAATTAATTTGTTCCCAAAAAGACAATTGCTTCCTGCACCTAATCAACTTTTACTCCCACCTACGAAAATTTTAAAACCCTTTTCTACCCTTTTCACACATTTGTTTACGGATTTTAATATCTAAAAGTTATTTTTATACGTTCTGGATTTTGAAATCCGAAAAGTTATTTTCATATTTCATTTAAGTTTCTGGATGATCATATCCGGAAGTGAGTTATGAGTTCTGAATTTTCATATCCGGAATGGTGTGTTGTAAATGATGTTGAGGATTTAGATACAAAACTCATTTATGTTTGTTTACAGATCTTAAAATCCAGAAGGTCATTTATGTTGTACAAATAAGTTTCCAGATGGTGAAATCTAGAAGTGACATATTAATTCCGGATTTGTATAATTTAAAATTATTAAGAACAAAATAAACATTTCACGTGAGTGTGTTAGGTTTGATATAGTGGAGGGAGAATCAGTCTCCCAAAGATTGCCAATGAGTTTTGGAGGGGCCCAATTTTTTCATTGGGCTGTTGGCCAACGTGTTAATCGACCCACATTTATTATTTATACTCCCTTAATTGTTAAGTCAGGGATTGTATTAGGTTCATCACATTGTAAATAATATACAACTATACATGGAAAAGTCTTGCAAGTTCTCAATGAACATGTGAGTGAAAGCGCAGAAAAAATTATAATAATTTTTTATTATTTTTTATGAAAAAAAAAAAGAGAGGAGAAGATCAATGCGTGGGATCTAAAGAACAATTAAAGCGGGATTGTAAAACTATGTTTATAATGTTTGCATAAAAAATAATTAGCAATAAAAAATACTAAAGTGGAAGGGAATATAATTAATAATTTAGGGAGGTATGGTAACAAAGGTAAAAAAAATTATAAAAAAACTCTTACTCTATGTTAAAATAAGTTATTGTAAAAATAACATTCAAATTTATAGTTTATAATATAATGTGAAATAAACCTCCTCTTAAATATGTTTGGTATAAGAAATTTTAATGTATTAGAAATTGATAAAAATATGTTTTGTTAATAAAAAATATTCTTAAAATATTTGCATTGTGAAACTCAATAAGTTGATTTGGTTACTCTTATATAATTATCCAATTCGGTTGAGTTATGTAGAGTATAACAACCTAAGTAGCTAGTTAATATGTTGTATTATAGTATAGGTGATCATTGTATAGTTCAAGTTATAAGATACATGATTTTCTTTTCTTTTCACTATTAAGATTCTCAAGTTTTTGGGATTTGTAGAGTTGTGTAACATTTTAGGTCCATGGAAGTTGTAATTTTATTATGGGGATTAAAATTGTAAATATGAAATTAGGATTTTCTATAGAGAGAGAGGATTTACACATTCTATGTAAATTTGAAAGGAGTATTTTTTGTATATACAATGAGAATGTCGTATGGAAGAGTCATGTTGTTGTCCCGACATTTAATTATGTGTTGTATGATGTGCGATGAGACTAATTAATTAAAATATTGTTTTTTATTTTACAGTAATTATGAAAATTGTTAGGCTATGTACTCAAAACATGCACGAAAAACATAATATAGAAGTTTGTTATTAATATTCAAACTACTTGCATCTTTTACATTTGTACCTTGCATTCGTAGTCTCACCATGAAACTCAATGTCGTTTCATGGTCTTATTTGACTTCCTCAAGGATGTTAGAAAATGATAGTTTTTTACCTTGATGCTTTAAATTAGCCACAATCAACCAATCTACATATTTTATTTTAATATTTGTCTTATTAACCTCAGTATATATGTTACCAAGTTATGGCTTTGAGGTTTGAATAAAACAATAAATTATGGTCTTCATTTTGTCACGGTGTTTGAAGCTTTTTTCAACCATGAAAGCTTACCTCAATACATGCAAAATTTGTTTCTGAACAAACCACCACGAAAGCACTATAACGGCCACCACAAAAGCACCACGACAACCACCACCTTTCATCACACGAACACCGTAACATTGCACACACCACCAACACCAACTTAAGTCGTACCAACCAAACAACCTGCAGTTCATGCATCATCACACCTCAAACAATGACGAATAAAAAAACCAACCATAACACCAACTCAAGCGAGACCAAAGAAAGAAACAACTACCAAAGGTGAAAACAAAATCATATGACTTAACACTTTTTCAATGACAATTTCAAATGCTCAACTACCACAATTAAACTATCTTTATGCAACGTTTGGGAATCTTTTTGCACACATGGTTAAGGAACCTTGCAATGTTTATCTTCGCCTTCACTTCTTTACACATGAGTGAATCCAAACGAGTGACACTCTCACTTTTCCATTTAGGTTAACAATTCTTACCCGGATTCAAATACAACATTAAACAATAGAGTGTGGTTATTTTAAAATAAGTTACTCTGTAATGATTTATATTTTGTGTTCATATTACTTCCTATTTTATCATTACATATAAAATATAAAGATACACTAAAAATATATTAAAAAAAACTATTTTTAAAGACAAAAAATAATTAATTACTATAAATTAGATAGTATTTTATTAAAAAAAATGATATCCAAAGTAATTTTTATTATTAATAAAAATTATAAACTAGTTTATAAATTGATATAATGGTAACTAATGTGTAATAAATTAATTAGGTTTATAAAAATTATTTTTAGATGAATTTCTTAACACTAATGACCAATGTTTATTAGACTCATAAGGTTCCATATCGTTTTTATATTTTAAATTTGTTGATATTGAATGAAAAGGAAAATATAAAAAAATTAGACATTAATAGAATGAAATTGATTGCGATATATAATCTATAACTCGTGTAATGTGTAATATTGAAAAGAGATGTGTTATATTTGACAAAGTGAGAAGGCGTTATTTTAAAACATAAAATTAAAATTAATATAAATTTCAAATTTTAATTATTAATAACACAAAACGTTAAAAAAACATGATAACATTGTATTTATTCTAGTTTACACTTATATATAAAAAGAATTTCTTATTATAAATGTTTTTTATATACACAAATTTGTTCTTATTTTATCATTATTAATATTTTGATTTATTATTTTATTTTAAATATTTAAGTCATTTCCTATTTTTTAAGTATTTACTAAATAACTAATTATTCTTATAATTAATTAAGAATTGGTTTTCTTTTTTATTTTTAAAACTAATATATTATAGCAATTATCAAATTTAAATTTTAGGTATAATTACCTTATTCGTCCTTACATTTAAGGTTAATATTCAATTTAGTATGATTTTTTTTATCGACAATAAAAAATAAATAAATAAAAATCACTTTAGGGGTGATTCAACCTTTATACATGAACTCACCCACAACCTTCATCACAAGACTTACACCAAAGTCTGCCTAAACAGAACTCTCCTAACTAACCCAGAGGAAGACATCTAGGGAAAACAATCATACAACTAAAATGAATACATCATACGATGATCCTCATACAAACCAACGGATCTATGCACCAATTAGAAAAGAAAAAATTCGCAAACTGTGACTTGAATATAACCCATGACCAAACCTTTAATTGAACCAAAGCAAAAGCTTCCAATACATCCACTACTCCCCCTTTAAAAATCACCCTGTTTCTATGTTTTCAAACCTCGTTAACTACTGCGATCCAAACAACTCCCTAAACCTCATTCACCAAAGCAGACGCGTTGCTCATCCTAAACTGGAAAAAATTTAACAATGGGACATTGTGAAACACACTCAGCACGCCCAACCATGCACAACAATGGTTCCACAATAACCAAGAAAATTTGCACTCAAAGAACAAATGGGTGTTAGTCTCCTCCTCGACCCCACAAAGACTACACGTGGAGCTTGCAACTGTGATCCCGCGCCTTTTCAGGTTAGCCTTAGTGGCTAACTTGTTTTCCAACACCCTCCAAGCTGTAACTAAAGCGGTAGGTACAACTTTACTCTTCCAAAACTTTTTAAACATCGTCTCATTCTCCCCTACTCCATCCTCCCTTAGACGGAGGTAAGTTGAATTAACCGTGTACCCAAACTCCTCTCATTCCTTCCAGACCCACCTATCCTCCTTATCCAAGTCAAAATTCACACCTTGGACTTCCTGAAAAAAGTCGTTCTGCTAATTGCTTCTCCCATTCAAATAGATTCCTTCTCCAGACGAAATTCCAGACCTACTTTCTGTTGTTCAATCCCCCAAATGCAGCTATCGCAAAAGCTTTTGACACACTCAAGGAATACAACCTTGGGAAAACCGTCTTCCAACCCCTCTCTCCACCCAATTATCTTCCCCAAAACAAAACTTTCTTCCCATTTCCCACCTTCCGGATTAAGGCTTCTTCGAAATTTCGGCCCTAACCCTCCAAACTCCAAACCTCCCTCAAATCTTTCCATCAAAGAGAGTATTTACTATCTTTCCCTCCCTCTCTCAGACTTTTCCACCCCCATACTTGGAATCAATAATCTCCTTCCACAAATTACCCTTGTTTGACCCCAACCGCCATAGCCATTTACCAAGTAACGTCAAATTGAAAGTCTTTAAGTCAATAATGTCAAGACCCCCGCCTCGCGAGCTGCACACACCTTTTCCCAAGAGCCCCTAGCGAACTTTCTTCCATCGGATCTCCACCCCCATAGGAAATTCCTTTGGATTTTCACGAGCTCATTTGCCACCACCACCGACATTTTAAATAAAGATAAGTAAAACAATGGGATGATAGACAATACTGACTTTATCAAGCAAATCCTACTTGCCAAAGACAAAAATCTGCCTTTCCACCTGCTTAATATTTTCTTCATTTTAACAACCACTCCATCCCAAAACGCCCTTCTCTTATGGCTCCCTCCTACCGACAAATCCAAGTATAGAAAAGGGGTTTCCATCACTTCACAATTAAGAACCGCCGCAAAGCGCTGCATCATTATCTGCTCGACCCCCAAACCACCTATCTTGCTCTTCATAAAGTTCACCTTGAGCCCAAAAGAGAGTTCAAAGCAATCAGAAGTATGGTGGTTTTTAAAAAAAATAATTTCGTCCCTATGTTTTTTAAAATGTATCCAAATTGGTCATTTCCGTTAAGTCTCACCTTACAACGTTAAATGTTTCTTATGTGGCAAAGAGAGGTAGGATTGAGTGTTGTGTGAGATGTGAGGTGTCAAGTGATATGGATTGACACGGAAAAATCATTTGGGAAGCTAGGGTTTTTTTAATTGCAATTAGGATGGCAGCAAGAAGATGTTTGGGTGTTCTTTAGGCCATCTACCTCTGCAACAACCACACACTCTATTCTTGGAACCTCGTGGTTGACATCTTGGGAAAGAATCTCTTCTTTGACGCGATGTGGGACGTTATTAAGTCAATGCAGAAAGAAGAGTTACTCTCACTGGCCACTTTCGCCTCTGTCTTATGCCGTTTTGATGGAAGGATGGGAGGGAAAAAGAGACAAGGGTGTGGTTGGTGTGAAGGAGACTTTTGTCGAGATGGGGATTAAGATTGGATGGGATCCTGCCAATGTGTCTGCTTATGATTCATTCCTCTGTGCCCTTGTTAGAGGGCCTGATGGATTGCTTGAAGCTATTAAGTTTGTTGATTCAAGGAGGAATAGGAAGTGTTACCCTGGTGCGAGGTTCTTGAAGGTTGCATTGGATGAGTGTGTCAAGTATCATGATTTTATGATTGCTCAGTTTTTCTGGGAGGTGTTGGTGGAGGTGGGGAGGGAGTTGCAACCCTCCATAGAGATGTAGAATTTGATGATTGCTTTGCTTTTTATTGTGGTGATACTAATGCTGTGAGGAGGATGCTTGATGAGATGGTTTACCGAGGGGCATTTCCTGATGTGGTGAAGTCGCAAGCTGATTCATAATCTAATCCGATTCTCTGCATATCGAAACGTCTTAACACCTTCCTATTTCTTCATCACATCCTTCACCTGCAATTCAAATTCGAATAAGACAACTACAAATTAGGGATCCCACATCTCTCTGCCACATAATCTGTCACATAACCTCTCTCTGCCACATAAGCAACATTTGACGTTGTAAGGTGCGACTTGACTGAAATGACCAATTTGGATACATTTTAAAAAATATAGGGACCAAATTGATTTTTTTTAAACAACCACTATACTAAATTGATTATCGACCCTAAATGTAAGGACGAATAAGGTAATTATACATAAATTTTAAATATGGAGTATGTACCGATCAGGTCATCGGGTGTGATGACGTGGACAGTAAGTGACTACGTGGGGCGTGCTTAGTGGGACACGTGGACAAGAGAAAGATGAATGGTCAAGAAGTTAACATAGTCGCCGTTTGTGGAAGTGGCATTCTTCAGCCTACATGGTCGGTTGTCGCCAGGTTCGTATCATCGCTGTGTTAGATGATGGAAGCTCAGGTGGTTAGGAATCGCCACAAGAGGTACATCGCCGGATTTCCCAGTAAACTTGTTTGAAGCTGTTGGAGGTTCAGGCGTGTAGGTTCAGTAAAGATGATAGTTACATCAGCATGAAGCATGGAGGTTAAGTGAGTTGGAGGACACAGCTTGCTCATCGATGACGGGATTCCCAGAGTAGACATTCGTCGATGGCGAGGTTCCCTCAACTAGAACATGCATGGCGTGGTGGGGAGGAAGGTGGCACCTGCGACAAGCGATATCACAGAGATGATGTACTTTGTTGCATCCGATACTCGCTTTGTCGGGTGGCATTTCAGAGCGCGTTACGTGATAGGTTACACCTTGAATAGGAGATTTGGCCGCATAACAGGATGCTACATAAAAATGACGCTCAAATTACCCCAACCCAGATGCTGACACGTGTAGGGTTGGATGCTGCATAAAAATGACGCTCAAATTACCCCAGCCCAGATGATGACACGTGTAGGGTTGGATGTTGCATAGAAATGACGCTTAAGTCACTCTAGCCCAGATGATGATACGTGTAGAGTTGGATGCGAGCCACGCGTCCAAAGTGTAACTGTCTGGAGAGAGAAAATACCTAGGTATAAAAGGTAAACTTAACAGAATTGGTGGAGGTACGTTCATTACGACTCTTTTTTCTGGTTGAGAACACTTGAGCAGGGTTCTACAACTTAGTTTTCTCTTAATTTTTGGGTGTTCCTGTTACTGACTTGAGCGTCGGAGCGCTACCGGCCGCAGAGACACCATACTGTGTTTTCAGGTTCTCAGAGAGACAAGCTGTGGAGTGGACTTGAAGCGCACGTGGTGTTAAAGCTGGTGAGGAAAGATCGTGACGAGGCATCGTTCTTGCACTTGGTCAACCGGCAGGATCAGAGTAGTTTGTCAAACGAGGAATCAAACAATTTATTAAACGTGGAATAGTTCTCACTACATGAAGTTTTTTTTCTTCATATTTCTAAAAAAATATAATTTTTATCTCTTCTTATCATTTGGTTTAGTTGTTATCCTTTTTTATCATTTGATTTTTTTTATTTCTAAATTTAATTTTAAATTATAATGCTTACATAATAAAATATTATAATTAATATAATTATAAGCATGTGCCCAAAAGAAAGATAAATAATTTAAAATTTTAGAATTCACTTTAATAAAAAAATCTTATAATGTATTTATTTAGCTTAAAAAATTAATAATTTATAAATATTAAAAATTTGGAAAAGGGTACCTTAAATATTATAAATAATTTTGAATATATCTTTCATTAATAACTATATTTATAAATATTAATATTTATATAATATGTTAATATAATTATTTGTATAAAATTAATTTGTTTTTAAAATAAATATTTTTTTATTTCACTCTTTTCATTAGATTTATCATAAAAATAAACACGAAATTAGTGTTATGGTTGGAAATCCACATATGGTGAGATTGAGTAACAAACAAGACTTTATGTGAAAAATTAAATAAAAAAAAATAACTATAATTTGTAATGCATGTTTATTTATATTTTTTATTTTTATCATAAATTTATATGTATTTACTATTTAATATAATATATATATATATAAATACTAAGATAATATAAAATATTATTTAAATGTTATAAATATATGTATCATAAATTTATTTGTATTTATTATTTAATATTAACGGGAACACAGGTACTCTCATGTATCCGGATTTTATATATATATATATATATATATATATATAATATTAAAATTCGAATAAATAATGTTATTATTCGCACACTTATATTAACAATATAATTTATAGTATATTATGAATAAAAAATGCCATTATATAATAACAAATAGTGTAAGTGAAATATTAACATATATTTATCTTTATGTGTCAAACATAAATAAAACGAATAATACCAGATTTTGAGATAACAAATTATCTTTATAAACCACATTTTTATCGAACGAAATGTCGAATAAATGTCAATTTCCTTCCTGAAACAATATTTTTCATATGAATAGTATTGTTTCTCCTTTCTCTATAATTTTTTCTTCGTATAAATATTTCATTTGTTTTTTAAAATATTTTTTGGAATTTCCATTGGTTAGGAAAATCAAACGTCGAATTATTAATCAACCAAGAAAAGAAAACCACTTACAAAGACTATCGTGGGGTGCGTGCTCTTCTTCTAGGTCTTGTCTTGAAGAATGAATCTTTTTATCTGATGGAAGTGAGATGAACATAGGAGTGGAAAGATAATAAAAATGGGCAGAGAGAGAAATAAGAAAGTGAGTTATAAGGAGTGTGTATTGTGCTTAGAAGTCTATGTTGGGACGAAGAAAGAAATGTGTGGAATGAAAGAGTATGTAAGAGAGACACAGAGAGCATGAAAGTCATGTTATTGAGTTTCAAGAGATTTGAGGAAGAAGAGAGATAAAATGAGGAAGAGCAAAGAGAGAAAAATCGTAATAAAATGATAATAAAATCCAAAAATTCAAATTGAAAAATAACCATCCATAAAAACTAAGAAAACTCAAAAGATGAGGCTTATTAATGTCTGGCTGAAATGTGATTCTGCTTTGGTATGTGCTACGTTTACTACTAGGACTAATGTGGGAAAATCAGGTTTATGTTACTCATATTTTTTCGTGAAGGAAATGCGTGTGTTGATAAATTAGTTAATTTAGGAGTTATTCATAGAGAATCTTTTCATTAGTATAATATACTACTATTTAGTCTGTCCTTAGAATTCTTTATGAATAGATATAGTCTACTTAAGTATCGTTTTTGTTAACATATGGGTTTTGATCTAGTTCCCCCATATTTTTTTTTAATAATATTTGTTTTTTATGTGATGACAAATGATTGTTGTTACTTGAGCTGTCAGCATAGAGATGTTAAGTTGCATAATGATATCTAATAAACTTTTGTTTAAAAACTAAGGAATGAAGATATTTTAAATTCAAAACTGCTTTTGATAACTGTTTTAATATTTACAAAATTACAAAATAATCAAAAAATAAAATTTAAAATTATATATATAAAAACAGTTATATAAGATAAATTCCTTTTATATATAAATATAAATAAATATAAATATAATAATGATAAAAATAAAAAATGCAAATAGAGTATGTGTTCTCACTAGTTAATATAATTTGTATTATCAACTTATTAGAAAAATAATTTATACACATCTATAAAAGTTACTATAAGTAATAAACAAATGACGATTGAAGTTGTTTTAAGAAAAGCTGTAATTTAAAAAGAAAAATAAATATGATTAAATTAGATTTCTAAATCATGTTTTAGAAGCCATCACTTGGTAGGATTTTTTACTGGTACCATTTACTAATTAATTATCAAAATAAGTAAAATTTTAAAAAATGATAAAGATGAATAAATCGTATTAACATGTATAATCAGATTTTAAAGTAATTAATATTACCTTTACGCAATTTATTTTTTTTAATAATTTTTATTCATTTTTCATTAATTATTTTATGAAATTGTACGAAAAATAATAAAAATCTTTCACTTTGTAATTATAATTTTTTAATGTAATATTATTATTGAAGTCGTGTTTTAATTCATCACTTTAGCTTGGAGACTTAAATTAGAACACAAAACTTTTTTAAACAATAGCTTTTCTAATACTTTATTTAAATAAATAAATAAAATTGTGTTTTGAAAATACAATTCAGTCATTTTGAACTAAAGTGGTATAATTTTAAACTTTTATATTTTATATTTAAAAATTACCTCCAAGATATAAAAAGAACTGATGGTTTATGAAGAAATAATATTGTAAATTTGTAATGAATTTGTTGTCCAAATTATCATCAAAATTTATTGCGAATGGGAAATTGAAAATTTGCACAGTGAGAAACATAGAACATGGACACACGTTAATTAAATTATAATTCCAACCTATTTTTTTATCTGCTTTTTTTTCTTTTGATCTAAACCTTCACCTAACAGATCACATGGTCAACGCGCGCGTATTTAAAAATTGATAAAATTCCTCCACAAGCCATAAAGAAGTAATATTCGAAAAAAAAGAGAGAATAAACCTTTGCTACATACAAGTCATGATGTTTATTATCACTTTTGTTGCATAAATCCTGATATATAATATTTTAACTTGAATTCATTTAATATATTTATGAGTACTTAAATCCAATCAGAGTTTAACTAATTGGCATTATCAAGATTGAGTGGCGTAAGAATTAAAATAAATTTATTTTTATTTTTCTAAAAACTCTTAAAATCAATGAAAAATAAGTGAAAAGATAGTAAAGAAGAGAGTTTAAGACTATTCTTTTTTTTATGATAATTTGTAGATTAACCTTTTCATACATATTTTGTAGAAAAATATTAAAATAAATATTTTTTTATATAACAAAATTAGCTTATATATATATATATTTTAACAAAGACTCTTTTTCATTTAACTTATTTAAAGATTAAGATGCATCCGCTTTAGTTTATGAAAAAAAATTTAAATGCATATATATTCTGCTTTTGTTTGCTTATGGAAATATTTATAAAAAACATCCACAAATACAACCTTACTTTAAACAAAATTTAATAAGCTTTTATCTTAAGAAAAAAAATCAAATTATATTTTGATTGGATTCGTGTATAATTTATATTTAGAACGTGGAAATATTTTTTAGTTATTTATTTTAAAATGTATTTCAAAATAATTCTTAATTCTAATTTATATCTTAAATTCTGTCATTTATTTACACACAACAGCGTTAAAATTAGATAATTTGAAAAATTAAATAAAGATTATATAATTTCTACATTGTTAAATGTTGGTGAATGGTATTCAAGTTCAAATAGATAATTAAATGAAAATATAAAAAAAATAACCAAAAATAATTTTTTTAAATCAAGAGTGAAGAGTATGTTAAACAGACCATGGAGGGGGTGGTTCGTCCATGCTGAAGCACAAAAATGGACCAAAAATGACGAAAAAACCCCGCGTTCGATTCGTTATTTATGCATTATCCGCGAAGGTAATTCTGTTATTATGGCTGCGAAAATGGAGTAATTGAGGATTATCGTGGTGGGAGTAACTATTTAAGGCGTTGAGTGAAGGGTTGTTTCTGAAACCGGAATATTTCTTTCTGGAATCCAAATCCTCCACAAGTTCAAACTTTGAACCCTCCACGAAAACGTTCACAACGACCTAGGACAAGGAGGTGGAGGATTCACAGCATCATTACATAAAAATAAAACAAAAGGGAAGAGAAACTGGAATCGCCATCAGTTTTTGAGTCCACTGATTTATTCTGAATATGTAAGTACCACCCTCTTTTTATATTGATGTTTCTGTTTTCAACTTTGGATTTCAGTCACCCCTTCATTGCTCTCTTAATGGGTGGGAAAAGTCCTTTTTTTGTGCATTAAATTAGCCATTGTGTGTTTTTTTTTTTAAATTGTTATTTTTTAAATAAATTATATTTGTGTTTGCATGCAGTGGTGGTGTTGTTGATCAGGAACCGTAATGCTGATCAGTGGAAAGAGACAAAAGTAGGAGGAATAATTTATGTATGTCTTTGGGGTTACATTTTGAAGTTTGTTTTGTTCTTTTGACCTCTCTCTTCCTTTGAGAAAGAAAAATAAAATGAATGTGGTAGGAAAAGTTGGAAGCTTGATATCTCAAGGTGTGTACTCAGTTGCAACCCCTTTTCACCCCTTTGGTGGGGCTATTGATGTGATTGTTGTTCAGCAACAAGATGGGACATTTCGGAGTACGCCTTGGTATGTTCGGTTTGGTAAATTTCAGGGTGTTCTCAAAGGTGCAGAAAAGTATGTTAAGATAAATGTTAATGGTGTTGAGGCCAATTTTCATATGTGTCTTGACAACTCAGGGGAGGCTTATTTCTTGAAGGAGGTGGATGATGATAAAGTGATTGATTCAATTGAGGTTGTTCAAGATTCCATTGAAAAGAAGAATGGCTGTTTAAGTAATGGTCATAGACTTGATCATAGCATCTCGGATTCTGGGGTTCTGAAGTTGAAAGATGGGAGTGATTCCCCAGTTAGGCGTGTGCCTCAAATTCAAAGGGCAGAATCTGATGTTGATAGGAGATTTTATGAATTTCCAGATGATGGATCTTCTTTTGAAGAGTCAGTTGAGTTGTCAGAATACGACTCTAATTCATATGGGAGCCTAGAGGGAGACAATTTTGCAGAGTCACAGGGTGCACATCCAGAGATGGTCTTGGTGAGTGTTGATGGTCATATATTAATGGCCCCTATCTCAGAAACAGAGCAAACTGAGGAGTCTGTGCAGTTAAAAACTCCTCAATTTCATACGGGACCAAATGAAGAGACTGACTTATGTGAAGGCAATGGAGAGTTTGGAGCAAATGCTTGGGCTGCTGATTATATTAGTCAGCTGGATTCTCAAACAACTGATGTCCATCCTAGATGTTGTAACATTAATGGTGATGATAAAACTTTTAAGCTCTCACACGAAGTTTGTCAAAGAGAGGAGGTACATATTAGTCAAACACAGGAATCCTTAGAGATTAAAAATCCAGAAGATCGTGTGAAAACTGATTCAGTAGTGGTTGCATCAGGTATCAAGAGGGAGAATGTTTTCAAAAGCTGTTTAGAGCTACAAGATTTCGGTCAGCAGGCTGGAAATGCTGCTGATTTACAAGATACAGGTTCTTCATTCGAGATTCGAAATTCAGCAGAGGAATCTAATGCAAGTTGTTTTGTAGTTAATGAAAATGAACAAGAGAGGATTGTGCAACCTAAAAACGGTGATGATTTATCACTTCCTAGTTCTTCTATTTTTTCTAATGGCAATGGATATCCAAAATCAGAATTGGAAATTCAAGAGGTTGAGAAAAATGCATCCGGAGAAGTTGAAACTGATCCTGGCTATCGTTCAGTTACTACTGAAACAGAACAGAATAATGAACGTGTTGTCAAGTCAGTATCAAATAATGAGGTAGATGAGAGTCAACAAACCCCTGCACTCAAAGCTGTTAGGCCTACATGTGAGGTAGTGGAACCTCAAATAGAAACTTCAAATAAAGGGGATCAAAGCCACTTGGGTTTGGGTAAGACCAGTGCTGCAAATGCGTTGCAATTGGATTCTTCAATTATTTATTTAATATTAATGCACTGTTTATTTATTCTCATTTATCTATTAATTTGCAGGATTTGAGATTTCACTTTGTGGTCATGAACTTAAGCTGGGCATGGGTTCAGTAGCTGCTGCTGAAGTGTTTGGAGCGTATCGCATTTCTGCAGTTGACTTCACAAGTTCTGCTCCATCAATAATTAAAAATCCAAATCTTGTTATCAAGTTTCAAGAGAGATACATGACGTGGGAAAAGGCTTCTCCTCTTGTTCTTGGAATGGCTGTTTATGGTTTAGATTTACCTGTTGAGCCCAAAGATACGATTCCTGTGGAACAGGATCATGGGTTGAAGTCTAGGGATAATGATCTAGGATCATCTCCTGCTGGGCGCAGATGGAGACTTTGGCCTATTCCTTTTCGAAAGGTCAAAACATTTGATCATACTAATGGCAATGCATCAAATGAGGAAGTGTTTCTTGATTCTGAGTCTGGATCTTTTGCAGACCAAACTCCAACATCCAGCACCCAGGGGTCTCCTCGTATTCAATTTCTAAGAACAAATGTTCCCACTAATGACCAGATAGCTTCCTTAAATCTAAAAGATGGTCAAAATTTGGTAACATTCAGTTTCTCTACAAGGGTTCTCGGTACACAACAGGTTTTGACATTCATTGACTATGTGTAAGTTATATACAATGGTTTCGGTTTTTTTTAAGAGGGAAGTTTTAATTGCATTACAGGTTGATGCTCATATTTATTTATGGAAGTGGAACGCAAGAATTGTTATTTCAGACGTTGATGGAACTATTACCAAGTAAGGTTGCTAATAATGCTTTTTAGGCTACTTTATTCTTTTAACGACTTACATAGATCCTACTTCAATATTGTTATTTTTCTCTGCAACTCTGTACTCTGTTTGGATTAAATTAGATGTAGATGAAATCCATGTGTGTGTCCATAATGCAAATTTTGGTAATTGTTGATATTATTTAGACTGTTTCAAAGTGAAAGACAATGAAGAAGAGAGGGGCAGGATCTGCTTTGAAGTATGAAATTTCACATTTGTAGTTGTTACTCGTTTTGGAGTCAGGTTTTCTATAAGCTTATGGTGCATTAAATGACTTTTAGTCTGAAGCATCTGTCATTAGCTTGTGCACATCCTATGTAAAATTCTGTTGTTGATCCTTTGACTAAACCTTGTGGAGAATTATCTTCGTTTTTCTATTTTTTTTGGATTGTCTGCCTGTGATGGTAGTGTTAGGAAGTGCATCATATACGAAAAAGGTAGATAGAGAGAGAAAGAAACTATCCTTATTGATGAATCTTTCTCTGGAACAATTACTTTAAAGAGAAGATAACATCTGAATGAATAGCTGGTTACTTACTCCTTTTACAAAAGCCACGTCAACTGGGGTGACTGTACAATAATTGGGCTAACTCTATTTCTCCTATGGTATTGCTTCTTATTAGGAGGTCTTACAGATTGCACAACTTTCAATGTTTTTTTAAGAAACTTTTACCCATACCCAACTTGTCTTTGTTATTATAGATTAGGACTGTACAAAAAAAAAAGTTGAATTAAACCTAACCACTCTTGAAAATTGCAGACAATATACATGGTTTTTAGGTCTAAGTAGTTCCACTCCTTACAAATGGTCTGGCTATCCGGTTTTAAAAACCAATTATAAATAACACTATTTTTAAATCAGTTTTGGACCATTTTAAAAATAAGTTTTGGTTTTAAAAACTTGTTTTGAATTAAAACCCAGTTTTGAACCAAATCCAGTTTTGTTCATAAACTGGTTAAATAATTTGAATCTGGTTTGGTCAATAACCAAACTAGTTTTGAAAAAATTAAGTGGTTTGATTTAAAATCCAATCTACATATTCTGTTTTAAATTGAATATGGTTTGGTTCACAAAACCATGTACAACCCTGGGCTATAATGTTCATTCACGACAAAATGATGTTAAACGTAATTGCATTTGCTCTTATGATTAGACAAACATGTCTGAACACGGAGGTAATAGAAGTCAGTTGCATTATAATTTGTGAACCACAGTAAAAAAAGATTTGTGTTTCCTTTCCTTTTAGGTCTGATGTTTTGGGGCAGTTCATGCCTTTAGTTGGCAGAGATTGGACGCAATCTGGAGTGGCCAGGCTTTTCTGTGCCATTAAGGTATGTATATTTTTTTTATTTGTACAGATCTAACATATGTTCATTTCAATTGGGGTAGGATTGTTATGGCAAAAATTTAGTGAGGTAAATGGAAACAGATCTTCATGGGATAGTTCTGTAAGAAGATTATTGTACAGTGGAATGTGTAATTAAATTTCAAATTCTTGTTGCTAGTTGTTCATTATGTGTCTCTTAACATAGATGTGTACATTATTCCCAAATTTTTGGTTTGAGTTTGTACAACTGATGAGGGACTCTTATTAGAGACAAAAAAAGAAAATTCAGTTGCTGGGTAACTTCTATTTACCTCTAGGGTATTCTATTTTAAGGATGAATTGAACTGTGGCCTAGAAAACCTTATTGCATCTGCAGTGATTTAAAGTACACTCTCTTTGGTGAGGTTTGTTTTATAGATCTTACGTAAATGTAAATATATATGCAGCCATAAATTTGTGGGTTTAGAAGGAACTAAACCTTCCTCCTTTGAGCCTGGACTTGAGATTGCTCGGCAAATGAGCCTGATGCCTGGTCAAATATTTTTTGTTCAATCAACATGCATAGTCTGGTGACTAGTGTGACAGTCTGCTTTCATTACCTGTTGTAAATAGCGGTTCATCAGGATAAAAGTATCTTTAGGGTCTCCGTATTGATTAAGATAAAATAGCTTTAGAATCTTCCTATTTATTTATGCATATTTTGTTTCCTTTTTTTTAGAGAGATTGGTTTTTACAAATACAGAATTTGAAAATGTAATTGGTGTGATTGTTATCAATAAAATTATTTTTTTTTGTTTTCCTGTGTACTTCATGTGTACTTCAAGTTTACCATACATGATACATCATTTACTTTCTTTTACTGTTTCACTTTGCATTTCATAAATATTATTATTAAGAATTTAAGATTACATACCTATGAATGTTTATCTAAATTTGTATCAAGGATCTTTATTATAATACCACATGATTCAATGATTGGATTTTTTTAATTTTATTTCTTTGAAAATTAGTAAATGGATTAAGTGTCCAGGACTTACTCTTTCCTTTATTTATTATTATTATTATTATTATTATTATTATTATTATTATTATTATTATTATTATTATTATGCAATTTAGGACTAGGATCCCTTATGTTATAGAAGAAGAAAATAAGATAAATTGAATAAAACTTATATAATTTAAAATCAACTTATCCATCTCAACTTTTGAACAACTCTTTAATCTAACGCCTCTGAAAGAAGAGGCGTGTAAGTTAATTTTCATTTATGAGAAAAGTTCGATTCATTTTACTTTTGTATTTTTTTTATCCTACGAGTTTTTTTTTTATATGTTTATCCAAAATGCCTCAGATTTCTGCTTGCATTTATTTCCATTAGAATGAAAATGTAACAATTCTAATGGTTGTCAACATAACTTTACGATCTGTCTAATGTAAAATGCAGTCGCAAGCATGGTGTTTTGGTGAAGTCTATTGTCCTGTTGATTTATATCTCTAGAAGATTAATTTCTAAATACTTGATCTGGATTTTTTGTCAGGAAAATGGATACCAGCTACTTTTTCTGAGTGCCCGTGCAATTGTCCAGGCATATCTAACTAGAAACTTCTTGTTTAACCTGAAACAGGTATTTAAAAATCCAGGTTTTCTGTGACTAATAATGATTATTTATTTCTGATCTTAAAATTATCCTGTACTTTTGAAGTATTTTTATCATCGTACGATCTTTTTTAGTGTTAAGATTATGTTGCATAAACTACCTTATTAGTATTGTGGAGGAGGATCAGTCTTGAGATTTCATTTCTTGTCTGCATATTTGGCTACTCAATAAAGATACTTCAAGGTTGCCATAGGAAAAGGTGGCATTATGCTACCATGGGATTTAAAAATAATGTAACCGGAGGTGCTAAAAAATATATGTTTGAAGGAATTGGCATTAGAAAAAGAAGAAAACAGTAAAATCTTATCTGTGATAAAGCAGAATGTTCACAGTTCTCGTGATTAGGACTTTTTACACCTCGTCAAACACAAAAAAAAAGAGTTAAATAACATTTTAATTAGGAAGTTGAATCATGTATTGCCAGACATTTGGACTTTTATACTACTCAGATTTTAAAATTTATTATCATGTAAATTTCATTAAAGCACTAAATGCAAGTACCTGGTCTGAACCAGAAATATATATTTTTAACCTTGTTTCATATCAAGAGGGTTGGTCCCTTCTTTTTTTGGCAATTATGTTATCATTTTCTTACACCTGTTGATGTCTCTGTATGTTAGGGAGAGGAAAGAGTCAGTAAATATTTCCATATTATACTCTCTTTTTATTATTATATTTGTTTCTTTTTGTCCTGAATAGAATTGCTTAGTTCTTGACAATGATGGTCTCTGTAATAATACTTAAGCTGCATAAACACTGCGTGTGTGCAGGATGGAAAAACCTTACCAAATGGACCTGTTGTTATCTCACCTGATGGATTATTTCCCTCACTTTACCGAGAAGGTGGGGGCACTTCTAACCCGATATTAGTTGTGATGGATGCTTCAATTTTGTTTATGCATTTAGTTGTTAGCTATGTTATAAAATAAAAATTTCGTTTTCGAGCAATGCACTTGTGTTTTTTGTTTGATAATTCTGTCTTTACGAAGTCTTGTATACTGCTATGAATATCATGTATTTTAGTGTTTTTAGGGAAACAGCCAAAATTAACACATCCCACTGTGACATACATTTTGATGTAAAATCTATATTGAGATAACCTGGATACATTCCAATTCCAATTATATTCAACTGTTCAAAATCAATTCTATCAAAATCAAGTCTACTCAATTTTACAACAAACAAGCTCGTAATTCTTTCGTCACCCAAAAAAGGGAGCATATTATTTGTTATAATTGCAAAAAAAGGACAGGATCTGGAGCATGGAATTCTATAAAATGAACTATTGTCTGGGTTGTTCTAAGATTCATGAACTCTGATAAACTAAAGTGACTGCATATATATTGAGCTCGGATTTATGTATTGATGAATTATATAAGTCTTAATCATATACCCACTCTCCTTGGCTTTAGCATTTGTGTTGTGAACCTGCTATTCTTTTTTTGTTAGTCCTTGGAGTTTAATTATCTTTAACTGATCTGTGTTGCACCATTGTAATCTGTATTATTATTTTGGTAACTAAAATATTATAACCATGAATTGCTTGTATTTTTATATGTTTATTATGACTTGTCCCTTTTTTCGCGGAGGTGGATTTTTATGTCTGACATGTTATTTTGCATGTTTAATGATGGAAGTGATACGAAGGGCACCACATGAATTCAAGATTGCTTGTTTAGAGGTAACTACCTGAACACAAAGCCATGTCACTATGATATATAACATGAAATGTTATTGGAAGGCATCTTATCAACAATGTAATACATATGACCTAAAACTATTGTTATGCAGGATATCAAAAAACTTTTCCCTTCTGACTATAATCCATTCTACGCGGGATTTGGAAATAGAGATACAGATGAACTTAGTTACAGAAAGATTGGGATCCCGAAGGGCAAAATATTTATTATTAACCCTAAGGTGTGCATCCTGGATCATATTTGTAACAATTATAGTTACTTTAGTTCTTGTTAACCAGCTAAAATGCCTATGAAATAACAGGGTGAGGTAGCTATTAGTCACCGAATTGGTGCAAAGTCGTATACATCATTACATACCCTTGTGAATGACATGTTTCCACCAACTTCTTTGGTCGAGCAGGTAACAAATCAGCTCCTAGCTCCAAGTTAGTGGAATAGAATCTAAACCTCACTACCAATAAAATTGACTTTTGACTTCTAAAATACTGCAGGAGGACTACAACTCATGGAACTATTGGAAAACGCCATTGCCAGATTTAGATTAGTTCATTGCTCAAGATATTCAGTTCCTTTTGACAAGGATCAATTGGAATGGAAGTTGAAACATCCTAGATGTTAACCGAAAAACCAGAAATTCCTCCTACGCACAACCATAATTGATCAGAGAGTATCCTTCTATATTGTTTCATTGATTGGGATGACCATGTCCCTGCTGTTCATTTTTATCTGGCATTAAATCCTGATTCATTATAATCCTCATATCACCAGAATTGTATAACATTGGGCTTAGTTATTATGCTGTGGTGCACTACACCTAGTTTACTTTTCAATTTTCATATGGGTGATTAGGGAATAATGACATAGATGCTTACCAAAGCAGCTTCTGTAGTTCAAATTATGGGTTGGGTGGATGAGGTGTATAAGTACTAAGTATTTCATGCCATGATATGGAGCTTCAAGTCTTAATTCTTGGCCTGGTATTGATGTTTATCTTTAGTTAAGTACTGAGTTTGTATTTCATGCCATGATACGGAACTTCGAGTCTTAAGTCTTAACCTGGTATTGAAGTTGATCTATAGTTAAGTGCTGAGTTTGTATTTTCATGCTATGATATGGAGCTTCGAGTCTTCTTGAGTCTTAACCTGGTATTGATATTATCTTTAGTTAAGTAGTGAGCTTGTATTTTTCATGCCATAATATGGAGCTTCAAGTCTTAACCTGGTATTGATGTTTATCTTTAATTGGTCTATCATGCAAAAAACATTAGAAAACCAATTGGACCTCATTGGATTTAAGTGCTGGAACAGTTATGAAACATGAAAGCCAAGGTTGTAAACTCTCTTGTTTGACTGGCTATACATCATCTGGAATTGTATTGTGAAAAACTTAGTTGTTTTCCTCAATATTGTAATCTCAGAACGGACTACTCAATTGACTTATGATTTGCTTAGCTTCAATTGTGTATCCTATTCTGATGACTCTTCTTTTCTGTGTCCTTTCCCTTTTTAAACAATTAAACTAGGTTTTTCTTCATTGAGTCACATAATTGTGTTCAAGATAAGAGGAAGATTAGATAAGAGTATATAACTTATTTGCTAAAGTTACTTTTCCTTTTATAAAAGTTAATTATTTAAGAAGAAAATCAATAAAAAAAATTATGTTGTGAAACTATTACAAACTTTTCCTTTTCCTTGGAAGATAACCAGTTCATACGTAAGATTATACCTAATTGTGACAGAAAAAGCCAAATTAAATTGTAAGAAATTTCTTACTAACAATTAGTAGAGGACAATCTAGATAAACGTTATTAGTAATCACAACGTAATTTACCTTTTGGTTATTGGAGAAATTCACCATTCGATTTTTTTTTTAATTTCCTTAATCCATAATTAAACCTTTTTTTGGACTATAACTTCCAACAAATTGTGAAGGTTTGTTTCTTCTAAATTCAATTAAGCTTTGTGATTCAAAGTTCCTTCGAGTTTTTGGTGGTTTCTTAACAATGTTGCAGTCATATATTTTGAAAACTTGTACCACTTTTATCAATTTATTGTTCCTTATATTATTTGTCACATTGAATTATACAAATTAGAACCTATATGTAAAAGAGAGTTCTCATAGTATCAATCTAATTATAACGGTTTAATTACTAAAGTAATTTATGAACAAGAGTAATATAATTATTCTATTTTTACTTTACATTTAACCATTTAATTTGTATTTTTTTTGAAGTAAAAAAACATACCACTTTTGATACTACACAGTACCTTTATATATTTTTATTCAATATCTTTATTATAAGAGGTTTCACATGTAATATTACATATTTTTTCTTACTTACTAGTAAGGTTATAATTTGATTACATACTCCCTAAAAATAAATTAGAACATAATATATAATTGATTTAATTACTTGTTATATTCACAATAACTGAATAATATATAGGAACATCATTTTAAATAATTATAGTTACAGTGAATGTGTAATAAACCAATAATATGAGGTTATGTCATATAAAAAATAACATAAAATAGACAAATAAAATGGTATGACATAATAAGTGATAAATATGTCCTCTTCCCTTATCTTTAATTTTTGAAATGATAATAAAAATAAAAGTTGAAAATTTTAGAAAAAATTAATATCAACTCAATTTTTTTTCAACTGCCTCACTGTTCTCACCATTTCTTTCTCCAAATTTTCTTTGTTGCGTTGAGGTTTAATGAAAGAGAAGTGACACAGGCCAAAACTCATGATTTCTTTTGGTTAAATTCTAATTGATTCGTAACCTATATTTTTTCCCTTTATAATTGATTTTGAATGCTTCATCGAAAATTTATAAGATTTGGGGTATTTGATAAGGTTTGAGAGAGATAGGTTCTGCACAGTACATGTACTGCACCCTTATCTCTTCTATATCACTCTAATAGTTATTGGATATTGTTTCATTTATATGATATATTAGAAAGTTCAAAATAATAAAATATTTACATTGCCTAATAATAATAATAATGTAATTAAAACATTGTAGGAAAAAATATTGTACCGTAAGGGATGTAACAAATCTTCCTTTGTTACAGAAATTTTGCCCTAATTTTTTTTGAGATTTTTTTTTTCTTATATCACTATATTCATTTGATGTTGTTTCACCTATATGATGACATATGAAAAAGTTCAAAATAATAAACAATGAGAAAATATTATACCCTAAGTTTGGGATGTTACACCCAAGGTTTTGAATTTTGAGGAGTTTTGATCAGCTTGTTTGTGATTTGGGTACGTATAGGGGTGTGGGAATTGGTATACATAAATGTGCTCTTCATTTATAAAGAGTAGATTGGTAGGGATGAGTTGTTTGATATAAATTTATTTAGCAGCCACAAAAAATACTTAGTGTATTAGTAAAAAAATATTTTGTGTATTAGCCAAAAAATTCATCATGAATAACTGATGTCTAAACAGTATTTAGGTTTTTAGTTATGAATGAATGTGTTTCAAGTAATATTTGAAGTTTTTAATTAGCAGTAGCTACATGCATAAATAATAGTTCAAGTTTTAGGTAGGAGTGACTTAATTTTTGGTTTGTAACTTTGTTGTGGTAGTCTGCCAGTGAAACTCAATTGATTGAGAATAGGACACAATTGTTGGAGATCCCACATCGACTAGAGATAAGGACATTTCATAATATATAAATGGGTACAAACCTTATCCCTATGAGCCGGTTTTATGGGGTTGAGTTAGGCTTAAAGTCCACTTCATGATATGGTATCAGAGCCATTTCGAGTCTATCCTAGCGAGTGTTTGTGTTGGGCCTATCGTGCCACCCGCTATCGGGCCGCTATCGGACCACCCAAAATATATAGTCCCACGCACGAGCTTCT
>Ga0123342_1002884_pt1 | contig 28215 bp, 7 predicted proteins | sample Turbeawhitnodule_FD_89960 | JGI IMG/M metagenome (GOLD analysis project Ga0123342, IMG submission 89960) | Root nodule microbial communities of legume samples collected from Mexico - Turtle bean Mexico white nodule | ecosystem: Host-associated > Plants > Roots > Nodule | place: Mexico: Nepantla... | reverse complement strand
CAGTTTGGTTCTCATTATTATGGTTCTTTGAATATGGTACATGATATTCATAGTGGAAGAACATCTGGTAACAAATTTTTTCTGCTGAATTAAAGTAAAAATAGTGGTTAAATTTTGTTTTCTGTACAGGATCCAAGGCAACAGGTGCATTTATACTGACAGCAAGTCACAATCCCGGTGGTCCTCATTGGGTGAGAATTATTGTGTGTCACTTTAATTATTTCTGGATGAGATAAATTATATTAATGAGTATGATTATATCCAGTATAGTAATTTAATGTGTGGATCTCTCTCATGTAATTACACTATTATTTTTAAAATGCAGGGAAGAGTTCAGTGACAAGCTTGATCTATGTGAACATTAACATAGTGTTTTATGTAACCATGAAAATATTCCAGACTGTCCCTTCCTAAAAATAGTCTTGTGGTTTTAAAATTGTAGTTTTTCTTAGATATCAACGAGACATAATTAAGTTAGCATGGTCAGTATTTCCAAAGGTAACTGTAGGAGTGGAAAGGAGTTTCTTGGGTGGTATTATACTACTGAGATATAATTGGTTGTAAAATTAACTCCAAATGATTGTAACTGTCACTTTTTTCCATGTTGTAGGATTTTGGGATTATGGAAAACGGTGGACCTGCACCAGAGGGAATTACTAACAAGATATATGAATTCACTGCAACAATTAAGGAGTACCTGATTGCTGCATATCTTCCAGATGTACTGCTCAAGACCTGGCTACAAATTTTCCACTTTTCTTTATTTATATCACCTTGTTTTTAATTGAGGTATTTTTTTTTGTTCAATCTAACCCAATTTTCCCATTCTCTGATTGTTTACCCTGGTGGATATCACCACAACAAGCCGAGCGGCCCAAGCCATTGTCAAGCCGTTCAGGTCCAGGCCGATGTCGAATCGAGCATGTCAAAGTCGATATTTAGCTGAGCAGGTCCGGGTCGATGTCGAGTCGTCCGGGTCAAGGCCGATTTTGAGCTGAGCGAGCCAAGGCCGATATTGAGCCGAGCAAGTCCGGGTCGATGTTGAGTCAAGCAGGCCTGATCTGAAGTCGAGTCGAGCGGGCCCGAGACGTTGTCATGCCGAGCGGACCCAGACTGATGTCGAGTCAGGCTGACCCAGATCGATGTTGACCAGAGCGGGTCTGGGCCAATGTCGATCCGAGTGGGCTCGGACCGATGTCGATCCGAGTAGGCCCAGTCTGATGTCGAATCGTACGGGCCCGGGCCGATGTCAAGTCGTATGGGCCCGAGCCAATGTCGAGTCGTACAGGTCTGGGCCGATGTCGAGTCGTACAGGCCCAGACGATGTCCATTCGTACGGGCTTGTACCGATGTTTAGTCGTACGGGCATGGGCCAATGTCGAGTTGTCCGGTTCCGGGCCTGATATCTAGCCGTCTGGGCCCGGGTCGATGTCGAGCCGAGAGGGTCGAGGTCAATGTCGAGTCGTCTGGTCCTGGGCCGATGTTAAGTCGTCCGGGCCGAGGCTAATGTCGAGTCGTCCAGGCTCGAACCGATGTCGAGTCGTCCAGGTTAGATTTTGACATGTCTCGATCCAGGTTGAGCCAAGACAATCCGAGCCCAGGTTGAGTCAAGTCTGCCCAAGTCCACGTAAACTTGAGTCGTACGGTCCTAGGCCGATGTCGAGTCATACGGGCCCGATTTGTTGTCACTAGGTCTAAGTCGACTCAACTTGGAGGCGGACCAACTCGGCTCGACATTGGCCCGGGACCGCTTGGCTCAACATTGGCCTAGGACTGCAAGTCTCTACATCGACCCGGACCCAAACAGCTCGACATCGGCTCGGGCCCGAACGACTCGACATCGGCCTGAGACTGGACGATTTGACATCAACCTGGGCCCGGACGGCTCAATGTTGGCCCAAGCCCGAACGGCTCGACATTAGCTCGGGCTCGCTCAGCTCAACATCAACCCGGGCCCGCTTGGCTCAACATCGACCTTGGACTGCTCGGCTCGACTTCTACCCGGGCTTGTTCGGGTCTACATCGGACTGAGCTCGCTCGTCTCAATATCGACCTTGGCCTACTCGGCTCGACATCGGCTTGGATCTGCTCGACTCGACATCGGCTCGAGCCTGGACGACATGACATCGGCCCGGGCCCGGACGTCTCGGCATCGGCCCGGGCCCGGACGACTCGACATCGGTCCAAGCCCGGACAACTCGACATGGGCTTAGACCGACTCTATTAGACATTGGTCTTGTCCAACTCAGCTCGATATCGGTCCCGACCAACTCTGGTCGACTCAATATTAGTCACTCTGGTCGACTCAATATTAGTCACTCAGCTCGACTTGGCCCAAGGTTGACTCGGAACAACTTGGCTCGACTTTGACCCATACCGACTCGATTTGAATTGGGCCCGGACGACTCGTCTCGACGTGGACTTGGGTCGACTTTGCGCAACCTAGACCCAAATTGTCTTGGCTCAACCTGGATTGGGTCAAGTCAAAATCTAACCCAAAATGCAATTTGGGTAATCCGAAAATGTATCCAATATATATCTAATCCATATTCAATTAAATAGATTGGATTTAAAATCTAAAAATATGAATATAAATTTAAAATAAATCATTTAAATAGATTAAAACTAATATGGATTTGGATAATTATGGATTGAATTTTGTAATCGTATTATGTTGATTGTAATTGTATTCTGTACCTTTTTCTCAAATTGACTTTTGTGGATAATATTCCTAATAATTCTCCAAGTCTAAGAAAATAATATTTAGAGGGACGTTGCTCTTTCATACGATATCGCACTGTCTCCCTGTTTTCAACTGTTTCATACTTCATTATGCTTCTCCCTCCACCACCATTTATCCTCCTCCACATTGTTTTGTACCTTTTCTTCATCCAACCATCTCAACTGTCAGAATTTTCTTATGTAAACAACTCCCTACACCAACATGTTCTTCATTCCCATGAGTCTCCCACCCAACTTCTCATGTTACTTACTTCATGTTGTTGTATTGACCCTATATACAATTTGAAGAAACTCTCTATGAATCTACCTTATTTATCCCACTAGAATTTTACTTTTTCCCCATTACCTAATCTTCTTGATATGATATTATCAAACCAGGTTTTGTCCTCCACTCGCCTTTCTTGAATCCTTCCATAGAACTGAGCTTCATTTTTATTTTCATTAGCTATTTTAAGTTTCTTCAATAACCTTATTTAGAGAGTAGCACCTTCACTTCTAAACCTCGAGCTCTCCTTGGGCAACACGTGTTCTTCCAACTACCCTAGTATATCTTCCTTGGCATGCTATAAAAACTTACTCTGAATTTCCCATAAAAACTTTAGATTCTTGGTCATTTTCTTTAGAATTAAAAAAAAAAAAACTAACGGAAAAGAGGTAGGGATATCAGTATAAATTTAATTAAACACAACCTTCTTATAAAAGATAACCTTATAAAAGATAACAAGTTACACTTCCAATGACATAATTTATCAGTGGCTTTTTTAATTATGGACTTCTAGAGTTCCTCCTCTTTATATTAGCCCCGATTGACAGTACAAATAATTAAAAAGGAATTTTAGAATTTTGCAATTTAAGCTGTCAGCAAAGTATTCAATAGTTGTCTGATGCAACGTAAGGATTCCACTAAACATTCTAAATTTACTCTTAAATAATTGACTTTCAATCTTGATACTAGTTTAAAACTTAACATGATGCACTACATTTAGCCTCCAAAAAAATGTTAATACACTTGTATTTTATTATATGAAATGCATCATACAAATATATACATATATATAATATTATTTGATAATTGTTTTTTGTTTGTTCCTAACTTTGTATTTAGTTTCATGACTATCATGCACACTACTAGAAAATTATTAAATAGAAACTAATTTTAAAGATAAAAAAATTAATTAGATAATATAGTGATTAAATTAAATATTATTTTAGAAACTAATAAAATTTTTGGGTATCATGACTACAATACACACTACTAGAAAATTATTAAATAGAAACCAATTTTAGAAAAAAAAAATTAGTTAGTTATATAGTGATTAAATTAAATATTATTTTAGAAACTAATAAAATTTTTGGTTTTTAAATTAATTTCTATTACGGATAAATAGTTTCTAAATTGGTATTTAATTAGTTACCAAAGTTTTAACTACCAATTATTTAGATTCTAAATTTGGTAGCAAAAACTTTGATAGCTAATTAGATACCAATTTAAAAACTATTTATCAGTAATAAAAATTAATTTAGAAAAAAAAAAATCTTTAAAATAGTATCTAATTTAGTTACTATAGTAACTAATTATTATTTTTTTTTAAATTAATTTCTATTTAATGATTTTCTGGTAATGACAGTTATATAATTTTTAAAAAAAGTCATTGTTATAATTAATATTATAATTAATATAGAAAGTCGTTTTCTCCATAATTGACATAGAAATGATTGGTTTTAATGTATAGATAGTTATTTTCAAAGATATTAGAAAAAGTGTTGAACGATGCTAAAATAGTTAGATTTTCTTTTTCATTTTTAGGTGTTTGGCATAGATAGGTCCCTTAGCTAGTTATTTCCCACGTAGCAGAAGTAGGAAATGCATAGCTCTCAATTATATATCTTTGGGAGAGGTAGTGTGTTTGACCTGTAAACCAAAGCTAAAACCAAAAGGAAACCTTTAAACATGCTAGCTTGGGTTGAAAAGAAAGGAAAAGGGAAACTAAAGCTTTTGAAAGTGTATCTTATTTTTTTGGTGCATTGAATTGGATAAAAAGTCCTAACCTTGACTGCCACAGTATAGAGTTTTCAACTCGTTGGGTGGTTTAGTTTTGATGGTATTTGGGACCCAACTGACATTACAAATCCTCATGATTAAAGATGTTTTTGTTCTGCTTTTATAAACAAGGGTCTTTCGTAGGTCTTGTCTTTGTTAGATTGCCATGAAATCAACAAACTAACACACAGCCACTCAAAAAACAATAACAATTCATTAAAAGCATGTGCTGGCACACTCTTAAATGTTTAAGGCTTCAAGAGTAATTGAAAAATGGTTCATTAAATCTTGTCCTTTGAATTTCATGAACTGATTTTTAGTATAATGAGATTGCGTGTGAGCAATTGCAGGCCAATAATATGCATTGTGCTAAAAATGGCTGAAATTGCATACATAGTTGGAACCCAAAGCACATGATTGAGCAAACAAGTAGGAGGTACTTCACCAAAACACATGATTGAACAAAACATATGAAGTAACATAAAGCTTAGACTAAAGTGAATTTAAAGAATCTTGTTAAAAGCTATATAATGGAGTGTAGTAGCAGACACTATTAATGAAGTGTGTTACTTTTGACCAATGAATGTTGCTGTTAAACGTAACCCAGGAGGTCAATGGGGAAACCCATGAAATGTATCATAAGCTTGTAAAGTTTCGGAATCCTATGTCAATTGATGCTTTAAAAATTCTACTCATTCTTTATCTGCTTTAAAAACCACAATGCTTGGTTTTGATTAATTAAGCAAGGTGATTAAACCCCCTCCGTTGATCAATAAAATAATAGACGAAATTGATATTTTAAGTAATGTAAGATAAGTTTTACTTTAGTGCCAAAGGATTTTCCTGTTTAACCAATCAAATATTTGCCGATTGGTTAAAAATAAATTACGTAAATTTGTTCTTTTGTAAACTAGAGAAATGTACTGTAATAACAGAAATAACAATCGTTAATTAACTTATTGTATACTATATATTATTAGTGTATATATTATAGGGATGACAACAAGGGTGGGTCAGCTTCTAGTCAACAAAAAGTATGGGGCGGACTTAGTAATTCAACCTGTCGATCCGTTTAAGTCATTCTCGCATGATTCACAGTCCGCGCAGGTTGGCAGCGAGATGAGGTTGGCTACTCGCGCTAACCGGTAGAAAAAAAAAGTGAAAATTGTGTACTTATATCAAACACATATCTATTTTCATTTTAGGGTTATGTTCTAGTAGTGTAATGTATTCTATATATCTTAATATGAATTGAAAATACTATTTCAATCAAACAAATATTTGAATTATTCTCATATTCTTATTTTTAAAATATAGAAGAGAAACAGTTCAATAATGTTTTTTTCAAATTAGTTAGAACCATCATTTCTATTTCTTTTTCTGTTTATTGTGAGAGTAAGATCATATTTTATTTTGATTTTCTACCATGACCATATTTCTACCATGACCATAGTGGTGTAATTGTTTGATGTGTGGTATGTTTTCAAATGAAAGAATATTGATGTTTATGTTTTATTTTAATTAAATTATTGATGTTCGAAAGGAATAAAAGAATATTGATGTTTTATGTGTTATATTAGTTAAAAACATAGGTTCACTTTTTTATTTAATTATAATCAATTTATATTCAATTATTTTTTAATTATTCAATTTTATTATTAATTTTTTAATAACAAATATTTTTATTGAATTTCTAAAAAAAAAAAGAACGGTACACGGACGACTGTATATGGAACCTTATACGGGACGAGGCGAGCCAATGAACATGGTTTTCCATGTTCATTTATTGTGATGCATTCAAAAAGAAATACCACTCACACCTAGCCATAAATTGCATCTTTATAAATTTGGGAAAGTTCATTCTGTTAATCAAATTAGGAAACAATAATCACCTTTGTTCCACCTTTCCACTACTATTGTTACGAGAACTTACAACGGCACTTAAAATTTAACCTTATCCGAAAATATTTTCATGTGTCAACAAAGAATAAAATCCTTAAAGAAATTCATATTTCATTCATAAAATGATGAATACTTTTTATTTGAGAAAATTGTAAATAGAAATCGTAAAAGGAATTAAACAATTTTACTTTGATTTAAAATAATTTTATTTCAACATAAAACATTTATAAATATTAAAAAATAATTTAAATCTAACCAATCCTTATAATTTATAAGGTTGAAAACTAATAACACTCACACATGCTATAAATTGAGATTATTTATAATCCATATGAAAAATCGAATAAAAATTTAGACATAAAAAATAAATTAAATATTTTCATTCACTAGCTCATATGTTTATCCACATAATTCTATCTTACATAACTTTGCTCCATTAGAGTTTGCCCAATTTAATAAATTGGTCTGCATGCATAAGTTTTTTTTTTCAATGTTATATATAACATGGGTAAATATGAATAAGATTTTTTTTTCTAATTCTTTAATATAATATATAGTTATTTATATGATGAATACAGTTTATTATTTTTATCAATACCATTACTTTTAATTATTGAACACTGACTTAAAAATTAAGGAATTTAGTTATTAAATTGAAGTATTGGCTACTATAAATTATTTGTATTTTTTAATTTATATACTAATTAAGTATAAATTTAAATTTTATTCTTGTTTTAAAAAAATATACCTTTTATGTATTTGTAATAAATAATAAATCTTAAATTTTCAAAATAAATTATTAATTATTTAATATTATTTTACTAAATATTTTTGTTTCAATATTTCCAATAATCTTATATTATTTATGAGTTAAGATCAATAACTTTTTAAATACATTTTACTTTCTCAACTATATCAGGATATCTTTTTAAAAACAAAACGGTGAACAAAATCTATTTTTATTTTTGTATACATAGATTCACATGCATTGTGACTCTATGACTTAGGTTATATCACAAATATTATAAATTAGAACTTTTTAACGAGGCAAGTGCTCAAAAGTCGAAAATGGCAAACATATTCATAACAAATTAAAATAATTTAACATCATTTCTCATAAAAATTCTAATAAATATTAACTATCTTAAATAAAGTTATAAATTTTCTGAACTTAAGAAATTATCCTATTTCATGTTTTTTAAACAAATTTTAAAACACTCTCCATTGCATAAACTCCCTTTCAGTTGGATTAGCTCCTTCTCTTCACAAACTTTTTATATACATTATATCATAATTTTAAAAGAGCAACAAGGTTCAAAATAAAAATCTTAAAATTTTGAAAAGTTTCAAGAATGATTGAGTGACACTTTGACATAAATCGAGAAAAAAAATTCAAGCAATAAATTTTATCAAGAATTTTTTTACTTTAACCTTTTAAAAAAACTGAACTTAACAATTAATTTTAATAATATATAATATATTAATATTTTAGATTATTAAATAGATTTTTTAATATCAAAATATAGATTTTTTAATATCAAAATATCAGTACCTTTTATGAATTAATGTATTATATGTAAATTTTGAAACGTTTTACATCATTCAAAATATTAATATTTATTATATCACTTTGTCTAATTAAATATGATATATGTATAAAATATTATGTACTGGTTTTACTACTTTATTTCTAAAGGTCTCCAACATTACATAATTGTTTCTAATAGTTAATCAGTTACATAGTTAAAAAAATTTTCCTAATAAACATTATTGACAAGTGATTACCTTCTTTATCTATTTTTATTATTTTTAATTAGTAAGTTTTCTCTTCTGATGTGCAGCTTCAGCCGCTTCCTGCAGCATATAATTAATAGTTTATATTTAGTGATGAAGATAATTATAAAAATTAATATATAAAAAAAAAACATGAAATGTAACCTAACCTTAAATTCTGGGATTACCTGATTCTGGTGTCTGCAGTGCTGCTATATATTGAACACACGATTCAATGTATTTCGGTGTTATCCTCCCGGAAAGCAATCTCTTTCTGATGAGCAAATAGAGTATAACTCTTACCGATGTCATTGTTGGCGTAATATCTCCTTGAACTCTTATCTCATATAAGTCATAATTACCTTTTCTCATATAAGTCATAATTACCTTTTTTAAAAACTTTTGGGGAAATTTTTGGCTGTCATGACTGATTCTCAATTGTGTTAACAAACTAGTGACATCTTCCGGACTTTATCAAAATACAACTACAATTTCATGTAATTGCGTACAATATCGTACAATAATTACGTATAATTTGATCATTATTATTTTCTTAATAAGACACTTTTCATTTATTTGCTAGGTTATTTCAAAATTTATGCAATTATATATTTATTATTGAATATAATAAAAAGTATTATTTTAACATTAAATTATTGATAATATCATGTTTTTTTTAATTTTTATCTTTAGTTAAAAAAAAATATCTAATAAATATTTGGATGCATACAAATGTGAGTATGAATATTTACATTATTGTATTGCAATGAAGATGTGACACAAATATACAAATTCTAACGTATTTCTTGTAACCCTCTATATGCATTACCATCTTTTTCTATTTAAGATTGGTTAAAATTACTATTTCTAATTAATAAATTTTCTCTTTCGATCTCCAGCTTCAACCTCTTCTCCCTGCACAATATAATTAATAATTTATATTTAGTGATGAGGGTAATTATAAAAATTAATACATCAAGAAATCATGAAATGTAACCTAACCTAACCTTAAATTATATATTAAATACACGATTCAATGTGATCTGGTGATATCCTCCCGGAAAGCATTCTCTCTACCGAGTGAGTATAACTCTTACCCAATGTCATTGCTAGTGTAATACATCCTTGAACTCTTATCTCATACCAGGAGTATATTAGTTCAAAATTGCCTTTTTTTTAACTTCTGGAGAAATTTTTGCCTGTCATGACTGGCTCTCAATTGTGCTAACAAACTAGTGGTTTTTCTTCCTTTTTTTTGAACTAAAGAGGAAAGCCTCACTCATAAATAAAATCATATAAGTTATAATAAATAGATAGAATATGGGTTTCATCCTGTGGATTGGGTGAAACCCGTGTACAAATATATTACTATAATGTCTGTGTTCCAACTCATATAATATATTATCATTCCTGTAGTAGACCTTACTAACCTTAGACTTTTTATCCTTTATTCTCAATGTTAAAATGGTTGATTTTCATCCAATTTCGAAAACACTCCTCAATTTTTCTTCGTTTAAGGATATGAAAACTGCCTCATACATGCCTGGTAGAAAAATCGTCTGAAGTGATACATGTTCCGAAAGTTTATCAAAAGAAAACTACAATTGCATATAATTGCGTACAATATCGTAACTATGTCCAAAATTGTTGATTCGAAAGCACTACTTAATTTTTTTCTTGTAAGGGCTGTTGGAACTGTCTCATACATGCCTTGTGACAAAATCTTCTGAATGTTCATCCAAGTTTATCAAAAGACAACTACAATTGCATATAATTGTGTACAATATCATACCTGATAGCTTGAGCTCTTCAACTTGCAGTTTTTGAGGTGGAATTGGCAGAAGCATCCATGGATTGAGGTGGAATAAGGCTCTCCTAAGAGTTGTGTAAGCCTTAGAGGTGCATGAAGAGTAGGAGAGTGAGAGAGTTCGGCCAACTCTCTTTGTATGTGAAAGGTTTGAAGATTATAGACCTAAATCTTAAGAGATTTTAGGCAAAGGAGTAAGAATGGCACATTTTGACAGCATTTCATTACTCAAATTAATCTTAAGAATATATGAGGGAGACTCCTCCTTATATAGGCTTGGAGGACCGGAAATGAAGAGTCAATGACAATGGAATGCTAGCCAAATGAAATGCAAATGTGACGCCTAAGGAGTCACATGGCAAGCGTAAACCAAAGTGATGATTCAAGCGCCTAAAGGTGACCGGCCTAAGTTAGATAGAAGGTTCTAGTGACCTTAATCTAACTTAGGTTGGTTTTTAAGAACCAAAATTCATCCTAATTACATTTTACTAAAGAAAATTCATATACTATTTTGACAAGAATTTAAAGACTATGCTACGCTTGATTTTGGACCTCTTGGAACATGTAGGTAAGTTTCTCTATCATCAGTGGCAGTGTCTCAATCCTCATCAAGCCTCTTGGTCATTGCCCTTGTAGTTGACCCCCTATGTCTTTGTGTTTGGCCTTCCTTTGAAGTGGTGCTTGACCCTCTTCCATCAATACCCAATGTTAAAATGGTTTATCTCCGTCCAGATTTCGAAAGCATTACTCAATAATTTTTTTTTCTTGTAAGGGTTGTGGGAACTGTCACATACATGCCTTGTGGCAAAATCTTCTGAAGTGATACATCTTCACCGAAGTTTATCAAAAGACAACTACAATTGTATATAATTGCGTACAATATCGTACCCAATGTTAAAATGGTTGATCTTCGTACAAATTTCGAAAGCGCTACTCAATATATCTTGGTTGTGGAAACTTCCGCATACATGCCTTGTGGCATCTGAAGTCATCTTCATCTGAGTTTATCAAAATACAATTGCAATTGCATATAATTGCGTACAATATCGTACAATAATTGCGTATAATTTGATTTGATATTTATTATTTCCTTAATAAGACACTTTTGATGTATTTGTTATGTTGTTTCAAAATTTATGCAATTAAATATTTATTATTGAATATAATAAAAAGTATTATTTTAACATCAAATTATTGATAATAACATGTTTTTTTTAATTTTTATTTTTAGTACAAAAAATATTTAATAAATATTTGGATGCATACAAATGTGAGTATGAATATTTACATTATTGTATTAGAATAAAGACACAAATATATACGAGTTCTAACATATTTCTTGTAACCCTCTATATGCATTACCATTTGTTTCTATTTGAGATTAGTTAAAATTATTATTTCTAATTATTAAATTTTCTCTTTCGATGTGCAGCTTCAGCTTAATTAATAAGGATATTAGTGAAAAAGGAAAATTAAGAATTGTATGGTATAAAGGAGCACTAAGATTACTAGTCTTCGTCATACTGGCCTCTTATGGTTGGACCAGCACCAATAAGACACAGCTTACTAATTTTCCATTACTCAAGAGTTACATAAACAACAACATGAACAAACTTGCATAAAATTATGATAGTATTATTTTTTTGAGTTTACTTGCGCTCCATGTTTTAAGTTTCTTGTTCCTATTAGGGGTGGGCATGGATTGGATTTTCCAAAATCCAATCTAGATCCAATCCAAATCCAAATAAATGGATTGATTTGGAATTTTTTTAAATCCATTTAAAGTGAATTAAATTTACATTAAATCCACTTTGTTAATTATATTGAATCCACTTTGTCAATTACATTAAATCCATTCTTATATGGACATAGACTAACTTGGTTCTAATTGGGCCTAAGCCAACTCAACCTAGACGTGCTGCACAATATAATTAATAGTTTATATGTAGTGATAAAGATAATTATAAAAATTAATATATCAAGAAATCATGGAATGTAACCTAACCTTGAATTTTGTGATTGTCATGATTCTGGTGTCTGTAGTGTCGTTATTTATTGAACACAGGATTCAATGTATTCTGGTGTTATCCCTCCCGAAAAGCAAATCTCTTTCTGACGAGCAAATAGAGTATAACTCTTACCCAGTGTCATTACTGGTGAAATACTTCCTTGAACTCTTATCTTATACAAGAAGTATATTAGTTCATAATTGACTTTTTTTTTAAAATTTTGGAAAAAAAGTTTCTTGCCATGACTGACTCTCAATTGTGCTAACATACTAATGGTTTTTTCTTCTTTTTGAACTAAGAGGAAATCCTCCCTCATAAATAAAATCATATATGTCATAATATGATAAATAGATAGAATATGGGGTTTCACCTTCTGGATGTGGTTAAACTCGTGTATAAATATATTATTTTAGTGTTGGGGTTTCACCTTCTGGATGTGGTTAAACCCGTGTATAAATATATTATTTTAGTGTTTGTGTTCTCACCCATATAATATATTATCAATATTCCTGTAACTACCTAAGACTTTTTATCCTTTTTTTCCCAATGTTAAATCTTCTGAACCGAAGTTTATCAAAATACAACTACAGTTGCATATAATTGCGTAATATCGTACCCGATATTAAAATGGTTGATCTTCGTCCAGATTTCGAAAACACTACTCAATTTTTCTTCTTTTAAGGACTGTCGAAACTATCCATACATGCCTTGTGACAAAATCTTCTGAAGTGATATATCTTTACCGAAGTTTATCAAAAGACAACTATAATTGCGTACAATATCGTATAGTACCAAATGTTAAAATGGTTGATCTTCGTACAGATTTCGAAGGCGTTACTCAATGTTTCTTAGCTATGGGAATTGTCCCATATACATGCCTTGTGGCAAAATCTTCTGAAGTGATACATTTTCACTCAAGTAATATCGTACAATAATTGCATATAATTGGTTTTAAAACATTGGTAGCTAATTAGATACTAATTTAGAAACTATTTAATAATAATAGAAACTAATTTAGTAACCAAAATTTTTTTGTCTCTAAAATGGTTTCTAATTTAGTCACTATAGCAACTAATTATTATTATTATTTTAATTTGGTTTTTATTTTATGATTTTCTTGTAGTGATTGGTATATAATTAGATACCAAAGTTTTAGTTACCAAATACTTTAGATTTTAAAATTGGTACCTAAAATCTTAGTAGCTAATTAGATATCAATTAGTTAATTAGATATGGCTTAGTTAATTAGATACTTATTTAGAAACTAGTTTATAAATTTAGAAACTAGTTTATAAATTTAGAAACTAGTTTATAAATTTAGAAACTACTTTAAATATCAATATTTTTTAGTTTCTAAAATAGTATATAATTTAGTCAAGACTAATTATTATTTTTTCTTTAAAATTAGTTTTTGTTTAATAATTTTTTAGTAGTGATAATATTGTTGGTATTGAAGTTGATGTGGAAAAGAAATTTAGATGTGAAACGTATCAAAGTCCTTCTTAAACTTTTGTATAGAAATTAGATCATTTGTGTACAAAAGATTGAAAGGGAGTAAAATTTACCCCGATTTTCTTTTCTTTCTGTAACTAGTATTATAATTATACTTGTTTAACAGAGAATGCCGCAAGGTTCTTGAAGACTTGTACTCTGTTTTTGTCTTACCTGCTATTGTAAACATTTTGGGGGATTAGTTTTCTATATGGCTATCTTTTTGAAAGACAATACTTAGATAGTACTAGGTCTAGTTTTTTATAGAATGTTGGAAGGTCCATGCTTTTTTTAGGGTGAGAGAGTTTTTTTATAAGAGTTGAGTTATTTCTTAAATATTTTTTTATTTTTTTATTTTTTTGATAAAAAAGATATTATAATTATAACTATTAGTGTATCATACAACATGAATATGAGAAAATTTAAGGTGGTCGACTACTATTATCCATGATCTTAATTAATCTTTACATAAAATGTATTTAAATTTTTAATTTATGAAGAAAAATTATTGACATTTTTATTTTAGATATTAATAGGAACATGATGCGACTCTGTACGAACAAATAGTGCCATTACTACCAAATATATAGATTTTGAAGATTGCAGCTGGGTTTTGAAAGTTTGATCTGTATCGTAAGTATTAAATTGAGCAAAGAAAGAAAAAATAAAAGCAACATAGTATGAGTTATTCTTGATTTCAAAATGAGAAAGCGCGCGTGTTGAATTGTTTTAAAAGAGTGCTATTATTATACATGCATGCATAGGCATTGTTATACGCAAACTGGTTGGTAGTGGTCCTTATATTAAAGAAGATGGAGAGTGTGACATTGAGTTTTACGACTACAGTGGTTATTCCTTGGACCACGTCCCCACTGTAAAGCTATATATATGTATATATGTGTGAGTATATGTGAGAGTTAAAGAGAGAAAGAGAGAAACAAAGAGCATCTTTTTCTGAACACATCTGGGAGAATTAGATAAAGAACGCTTTGCACCAAATCACAGTGAAAACACATTAACACTGAAAAACTACATGGCCTAGCTGCTGACTCATATACCAGAATCACTCGCCGCCAACAAAACCTCAAAAATCATAACTCACCTAAACCCTCCTAGCTGGAAGAACATCAAATTCAAAAAACCAAAAATAAATATCCGCATCAGATCATGACGATGAAGAAAGTAACATGTGGAAGCAAGAGACCCAAAAAAAGTAACTGTCACTGGGAAATAGGGATAGCCTCTTGATTCTCTCCTTGGACAGCAAACCTGCAAATTACAAAACAAAGGGTCATCAGAGAGCCATAGCATGATGAAATTATTTTGATGATGAAGATGAGATTACAATTACCACATCGATGATGAACTCTACGATGAATAGGGAGGCCTGCCACTACTAGAGTCCCTCGGTGCATTGCATCTATAGCACTCCATTCTATTCGCGAAGTTATGCTCGTTGCATCCAGACCTTCACATTTTTAACCACATTACTGTTTTATTTACTCATACTTCTTTTTACTTTTTATTTTAAATCATCCTAATCATAATAACAATAATTATAATCATCATAAACAAAGAGACTAATTAATGACTAAAAAAATATAATAAAACCCTTAAATTTGCTTGGTACTATAATAAATACTAAACGAAGTGATATATATGTACCTGGTGCATATCCAGTCACCGGATTTCCAGCCAGGGCGGGCGGAGGAGCCGCCGCCGAAGCCGAAGGGTCTCATTCGGGTGATGTCGACGTCGTATGATCCGGTGGAGGAGTCCTCCTTGGAGACACCGCACTTGAAGCAGCTGGAGCGGCTGGCAAAGTTGTGGGCTCCACAGTTTCCGACGGTGCAGTACCAGTCACCGGGGCGAACATCAGGGCCAGTGGTGAAGCCAAACGAGGAAGAGCCTCTGCCTCCGAAGCCGCCGCCGTAGTCGCCACCACTCCTTGGCTCCCCGCATCGCTGGCATGATTCTCTTCTCTGGAAGTTCAGGTGGTTGCATGTTCTGCAGTTCCAATCTCCTGGTCTGCTCATTTTCCCTTCATAGTTTCCAAATACCACCATGCATATATATATAGTTAGTTAGTTAGTATTCAAACAATTCCTCGTGTGTTTCTAACAGATTATTAAATCAGAATTACACAATTTCTCTTTTGAGAAAATATAATAAAACTTAAATCACTTGGTGGTGCATGTAACTAAACAATGTTAACGTAGAAGAATGACAAAGTGCAGAAGGAAATATGTGCATGGGAAAAGAGAAAGAGAAACGTTAAAATTGAAAAAGGAAGAACACTTTGAAGTGGGGAAAGAATAACATTCACCTCTGGAGAATGAATGAGAGTGAAAAAAAATTGAAGGTAGTAGTGAGTGAGTGAGTGGAAGTAGCTCAGGAGAGATGTTGTTGAACTGTGGTTATGGTGCAGATGAGTGCAGAGGCTGGGGTGGTTTATATACTGCCAATTAGGGCCTCGAAAATCGGGCAGATCGAAGTAAGTAGCAGGCCAGTGCAGGCAGAGCAACCGGTGGTTATTTCTTGTTTCCTTCAACTCAATGTGATATCATCATAAACTAAATTTGGTAAAAAGGTAAAAGGAATTTTTCAAGTGCCACTCCATACACACCATACATATTAATTGTATAATAAATAACACATTACAGAGATATACAAGATGTGAAGTACACAGTTTTGTGTGTGTATTTTATTTATATAGATAGATATGCTAACAAAAGGGGATGTTATAAATAGTAAGTTGTGCAAGAATTGATTATGGAAATTATAACTAAGTTCAACTTTGTCAAGCTGCTCTTTTTTGTCCCCACATAAAGCAAATTAGCATGCATTGTAACCTCTAAACACCACAATGGGCATTGCCCGTGCCCTGTCTTTTAAATGTTGTAGTCCATAAATGATAGCAGAAGACCTTTTTGACTGTGGATATGTGTTAATTGGACCCTCATTTATAGTGAAGTGGTGGGGGAAAGAAAAGAATCACGATAAAATGGTCCTTATTATTACCTTACGATCACCCACCGCATGGTCTCTTTTAATTTTCCTCTTTTTGATGTCATTGATCAATGAGAGGAGTGGATAAGAAGGAGGGAAAAATTCATTGTTTATCACCAGACAAAATGAATATTCCTCATACTTCTAGGAAAACCTTAATATCAGAGATTGTTGACCCCAGTGCGTAGTGGACCAGCTTATTCCCATATTCATAAATAATAATTGTCAAGGAGGTGTCATGTCATCTCTTACTTTCAATATTATACTTTCAGAACCTGCCCTGGAGTTATAAGCCTCGTCACAAACTATGCATGCATGGTAAAAATCGCTGCTGCTTTTCATTTTTCAATATTCCTCTTTTGTACTTGGGACTTAATTTCTTTATGGCGTAAGTCAAAAGGATTATAATATCACATAAACCCTCTTATGTAATCTTCTCTATCTTGATATTTTATATATTTAACTCAACATTTGGCCTATGGCTATACCTACCTACTACCTAAATCTTGTACTATATTTCCCCTCCCTCTTACTAACCTAATTAATGATCAGCATCATTTTCCACACCCCCTTTACAACACTTATTAAAAAAATTTCTCACATACAATAAAATAATTATATAGAAAAAGAAATATATATATATATATATATATATATATATATATATATATATATATATAGATGTCATTTAATCCTGATGTTTAATTAAAGTGGTCCCGAATGCAAATAGTAGTTCATGTTTGGAGAAGTGTTGGTTACACATGCAGAACTTTATCCTAACCCAACCATAATGAGAGTGTTATAGTAATGATAGTGGCGACGAGATTTTGGACTAGGAAACATATAAATCTGTGTTAATGAATATTATAATGAAAAAATGGAGGATCACTCGTGCATGTCAGATGCTGAAGATCTAGAGGGTGAAATTATGTATAGCTCCAAGACGTAGGCGATGTTAAAGTAAAAGTTGCATGGGCATTACTTCAAGGAACGTCCTTGGTTCAAATTATTGCACTACGATGCCACTTAGTGAAAGAGAAACGATTCTCATTGATGACTAAATGTTGATTGGAATTGAAGGAATAGTTCAAAAATCAAAGCAAGGAGCAAAACTTGGTAGAGTTTCGATAAAGATAGTCGAAGTTGATGATGATGGAAGAGAAGTCTTCGAGGTTCAAATTTTGACCATCTTTTCTTTTTCTTTTTCCCCTTCGTTACACTGATATGGCTTTTTCGCTGTCATGTTCTTTTCATTCCTCATTATCGCATATTCTCTCACTCTTTTTTCCTTCTCTCTCTCCGTGAGAAAGAAAGGAGATTAGCTACAGTGAATAACAGCAAAGAGGGAAAAACATATAGCTCGAAAAACCCCAAAAAAAATAAAAAGAAGGAAATCTTAAAACTAATAGAAATCACCCACCATTTTTCTTGGGGAATGGTAAAGAAGGCTGTAGCAAGCTGTGAAAGCAAAAAGAAAGGGGAGGGAGAGTACTGATTCGATTCTCTTATTGGGAAATGCTTCCATGCATCACCAAACCCATCTAACGTATACTTCTCTATAATCTTTACTTTATCTTTTAATCTTATCTTATTATATATATATATATACACCACAAACAACAGATATATCTATCTATTTTATTCTCATTTCCTACACATCAACAATTTTCAAATTTATATCAGAATATCAGAAACACAGATTATGTATATGTATGTGAGTGTGTGTACATATACTTGGTTATATCAGTGTTATAGCAGAAAAAACAAGGAAGAGACAGAGACATTACATGCACTTTGATTTGAGAAAATTTCCAGTTTTACAGTATCATGTAAAGCGACAAATTACCGTATGTAGTACAGTAGTTTTAACTGTTTCCGAATTTGTCTTCATATGATTTATGGTACAACACACACAAACCCAATTATGAATATTTGAAAATTTAATTAGAATAAGAATGTATGTATTATTAGAGCTACATATATATAATTCGTTTTTTATGGTTGCATGCACGTGAGTTGGTAGAAAGACATGAGTGACGCCATCAGAATGATAAAAGTTTTCTCTTTTCTTTTACTTTTTAGACCTCCAATATCTTTTATAATATGCTCTGAGAGTCCCCAAATGTCCATCTTCTTTGATTATATATATATATAGAAATATTTTGTACATGTAAAAATAATAATGGAATTTTTTCACTTAAACTCCAACAAAGAAGATTATTATATAAAGATAGAAAAAAATTAGACTTAAAAGTCGTTAAATAAGTTGTGAAACCAAATTTTGAAATTATTAATACATTTCAATTAACAAGAGTATGTTAAAAAAAATGAGTAAGAAAGTGTTCAAATATTTCTCAAACAAATATCCTCGTCGTTTTGGTGTATATGTATTCAATATTTTCGATTTGATATTTGAATAGGTTTTGTTGAATGGTGGATTTATACCTATAGTAAAGTTTGTGGGTTTTTTTCAAATCTCACTAATAATAATCAATTAAAGATTACTTTTAGTTAACTACTCTATACCAATTACATTGGTATTGTCTCTTGGGTGTTCGTAAACAAGGTAAGTGTATGTTTGCTTTACTCAAAATTAATAAATACAATATTATATATAAAAAAGTAAATTTCAATATTTAATTTTAAAATAAATTCTTTATTAATAAAATCAAAATATTTAATATTCAACAATTCTTCCTGTACCATACCAATTTGAACATGCACTCTGTCACTTTTCAAAAATTTCAAAATTATCCTTTATTCCAGAATTGATAATCTAGAATTTAAAAAATACTGAAAAAGTAAATCTGAAATTCAAAAATTACATTTTAAAAAAGAAAATCTAAAACACAAAATCTCAAAATGCATTCCAAAAAAGAATTTCTGGAATTCAAAAATGTGTTCCAAAAATCCAAATCTAAAAATGTATTACAAAAATCTAAATCTAGAAATGTATTTTAGAGAAGGGTTCCAAAAGTATTTTTTTTTATCCGCACGTCCTCTTTTGTTTAAGATTATTTTTGTCATTTTGCATGAGTACTTTTATCATTTCACTTATTTAAATAAGGGTAAGTTGAGATAATAGGGTGTAACTTCAAATTGATAAGGTGAAGGAAGAATTTGCCAAACATTAGACTAAATAGACTCTATAATGAAAAAAAAAAAAAAGCATTCTAATTCATAAATTTGCTTACTAACCCATTTTATCCAGATAAAAAAAAATCGAAAATATTTTAACATTTTTAAGAAGAAAAAAAATGTTGACTTATTAACATTTAAGTAAAAGAAATTCTTTTAAATTGACATAAATTATTTGGATAAAGTCCTAAATTATATATTTTAAAAACATAATATGCACACATTCCTCCACCCACGAACTTATTTGGCTAGCAAGAATTTTATGAAAAAAGAAAACATCCTTGAAGATAAGAGCATAAAAGAACACTATAACTAGGCCAGTATCCTTTTTGGTCCAAACAAACTCTATATCATAAATAGCCCAATTTTTGTTTCATTTTTAGGGACATTTGTTCCTAGACATTTCTTCTATATTTTCATTGATATGAAAATTTTCATTTTGTCTTTCTTGAATTATATAATTCAGAAATTATGCGACTTTCTTCATTGAAAAATGGATTAGTGGTGGCTCAGGTTGCACTCAATGTTCGTAATCCCCTTATCAAAAGTCACAATAGCCAAAAAAACGATGACATCATTAATGAAAAAGCTCAATATTTGATGGTGGGTTTTCTTCTTGATGATGAATAATATTGAAGAAGACAACTAAGATAATGGAAATCATTCAAATTGTGCCATCAGAAAGTCAAAAATACTTTTGAATTATACAATATAGAACTCTTTACACAATTAACACTGATTTACTCCCAAAAAAATGATGAAATGTTTAGTCTGTTAAGAATTGAAATAACTGAACCAAGAATTGGCCAAGGAAATAGTTAACCTCGTCACATTTGCTTATAAAATTAAAAATTGACTTTATTTAAGAGAAAATATGAATACAGAAAGCAAGAAACATATCCATGCCCGAAAGAAATAAACAAAATTTGGTGGGTGTAAAGGAAACTATCCAAGTCATGTCCTTCCACCAACGCATTCCAAAATCCAAAGCACTAAAGGTTAAGACCATTTATTTAGTAGCATGAAAATATAAAAGTGAGAAGGAAGCAGCTATACCATTACCAATATACCACTATCTATTCTCTTTCATTCGCCTAAATAAAACTATGCTCATTCAACTTTTCTTCTCTAGTTCAACCGAAACCCCTCCAGTCCCAAATTTCCAGTTAGCCACCTGCAAACTTCATCAGTCTCTTCAGGGACTGTATAGTGACCCAACCTGCAAACCAACAGTATACTATTCATTACACTTTTCTCATCCACAAATATCATAACTCATAGCCTTCACAACAAAGCACCATACCCATTGTAGCTCCTAAACATAAGATTGGGGAATCCTGCTGAACTTAAGGTCATTGCAGACCTCTCTCCATGTTCATATGCAACCACATCATCACCTGCAAAAACAATCAAACGTTCATCAGGAATCAAATCAGGACTATCCTCCATGATTCAAGAGTTTATCATATCACTGCTAAGTCTGAACTACAACAGAAAATGGAAGCAAAGTATACTGCAGTAACTTGTACAAGCTCCCATTGTAGAAGTTCACAAAAAGTGTCAAAAAGTTTAATCAAATGAAGATCTTGACATGGTGAATTCAAGAACTGGTGAATTTCAGACTGCTAAGTGCAACATGTGAAAAATCAGTACAAACTCAAGCAATGAATTGTACAGGTGAAAACTGTTCACTTTCCCATTAAGTATTAAGTACTGGTCAAGAGTTTTGACAGTGACTCCTACAAGGCATTTGCTCGCTATACATGTATCAAGAAGATGTTTAATTCTGAAATATTGATTACAAAAACAAATATAGGTCTCCTCTGAATGGAAACTGGAAAGGAAAAGATTCCCAATGATAATAATTTGAACTTCAAGCTATAATGATACAGGATAGAACTTATGAATACCTTTTCCATGGCAGAGAAATAAGGGCAACGATGCTGCACGCCTTATGCCATCACGTGATTGTTCAATTTGGTTCTTCAAGGTCCTGGATCAATTACAAGCTTCTGGTGGATTACATAATGTATAGCTCAAGGAGAAGGAAGGAAATTATTGGTGGATGTGTAATATTAGTAGATCATTTGCATATTCATTATGGCAAATGGTAGAAACCAAACCTTGAACAAGGAAGCCAGCCACTCAAAGAAACAATAGCACTTAAGTTGATAGGGTAAATGTTTCCATTCCTATAGTGCCCCAAAACATGGCATGTAGCTGAGTAAAGTGCAGTTGCAGCACCCATGCTGAAGCCCCCAATACCAAGTTTGACTGTACGTTAAACAGTAGAATTTAAAGTAAATTACAAGTAACTTGAATTTAGTTAAAACATTCCCACAAATAAAATATAAATGAATAACTGTCTGTGCTCTAATTTATTGATTTACTAAATACTATTTCACTCAATATGTAGAAGCATATTAATCTAAACACCTTATTGGTAGCAAATGTGGAAGGTTATTTCAAAACTAAGCTATGGACTCGTAAGCTTGTAATTTTTCTTGTTCTACCATCATACCAATTTCTGTGCAGATAAATATGAAATTGAGAATATTTTGCTGCTCCTACTTAAACAAATGATTGTGGTGCTTGTCATTCCTCTATGTACTAACAAGGAAATAGTGAAAAGATAAAATAAGTTGTTTTCCTTACTAAAAAATTCTCTATCCCTTTACAATACTTGTTTTCCCCCAAACATGCATGTAATTAGACAATACTCACAGAACCAATACTTGCCAAAGAATGCTCAATAAAATGAATTTCTCTATGGATAACTATGTTGAATTATTATATGGAATCTACAAAAGAATATAGAGACCATAAACATGCTGATTACTTCAGTAATATTCAAATATTTCTGATAATTTCATTGAACACTTCTAAAATACCTGAAAACCCTTTACTTTCACTTTACATTGTCATGAGCAATAGCTCACTTCATGTACCCATCAATATATATGGCTAAGGAGATTGTAAAAACATAGATTAAAAACGAGCAACGGTCAGTATGGGGATTTATTCTGTATTTGCGATCTTAGCACCAAGTATCATGTTTTCCATTATGGCATTTCCTATTATAGATTTAGTTAATGTAGTGGATTGAGAATGGACCCTCTCGTGTTCAAATTTCACACGACTAGGTCATGTGCAAGTTTTGTGTCAATCTTCTCATGATAGATATTAAATAAGCTGGGCCATATAAAAATTAACAAGGAGAGAGACACATACAAAACTTGTAGATGACCTATTATAATGTCAGGGATCCTTTCCGTTAATGAAATATACCCTTGAGCAAAAAACAAATGCCAGATCATATCAATAGGTTTCTTGAGTGATCATGGAAAACCTACTGTTTGGAGGCTCTGTTGACAAAAGATTGGCAACATGTGCTGCAGAAGCATCTAAACCCTCCAAATCACTAGGAGCGTCTTCTGAAATCTCCCCAACATCAAACCCTGGTAAGATGCCTCAATCAAATTAGACTATTCTTGACAGTTAAAAAGGAGCTGGCATCATAGTTCTACATCAAATATACTGCAGTGTAGAAGCAAATTTTGTAGTAAAAAAGAAAATGGTAAACAAACAATGGTGTTTGCAAGTGAATTACGTATAATTTCAAGCATTGAATCTTACAAGCAGTGCAAGGAAATCCACCAAATATAGCTACAGGCCGTGTAGGAGCAGTTGGGCAAATCCATTTAATCTGCAACATAAATTACAAGAAAACAGATAGTGACTGATTGAGTAACAGGACCCTCTTTGGATGAGCTTGTTTATAAGCTCCTTTTAAAAGAGAAATATAAGAAGAAAATTGAAATTAGTCTTTTTTATAAACTATTAGTTCATTCATTGGTTAATTTGTAGAACCTTTCTCATAGTTTCTCTAACTTTTTATTTTTAACTAATGCATGAACTAAATTTAGCTTATGAAGACGTCACATTTATTTTTTTCTTCTAATTCCTCTTTCCTTAAAGGAACTATGGAGAAGCTCGTTCAAGCATTCCAAGTGTTTTCCAAATATTGCATATTAGCATGTGGTGTGCAACCTTATATGTACAGTAACTATTGAAAAAAATTCCAAAGTATGCTTATTCTTACATTTGGAAGAGGAAGAGATTCCAAGAGTTGGGACCAGCTGCAAAACAAAATAAAGGTCCAGTTTATTCACCATAGGCTAATCTAACTAGCTATACAAACAAGTTAAACTAAAAATATTTAGGACTATTTATGTTCTAAGAATTATGCTAGTGCAGATTAAATACACATTAGAATTACATCACCCCTACCTAATTCTGGGCCACACATTAATAAATGGCATAATTTGCATCATATTAATACACAGGCCCTAATCAACCTGATTTCAAAATTCACGAAGATCAAGAGTTTATTACATAGGCATTGGGACTATTTGTATCTTTGTTTGGTGATTAGTACCTAATGACTTTAAATTTTGGTAACAACATAGCTAGTCAAGTGGTCCCCTTTCTATTTTTTGGCATATAAAAATCTCTAGGTTTCCTTTACTGCAAACTTTCAAGCTAGAAGATTAAGTAAAATTAATTTTATAATACTTTGGTGGCTAGTACCTTTGTGTCAATCAATTGGCAAGAATCTCCCAAAAGAGGATATGGAGTCTAGGAACTTATTTAATAAACAAACTTCACCAAGATAGGACAACATATTGGCATTCCCTTATCCCCCCCTCTCTTAAATTTATTAAAAGAAATCAAATCCACCATTTCATTGAAAGCATAATCTCAAGCATGAAGAGAAGGTATCCACTCAACTGAGTTTGCCAATAGAAAAAAAGAAATAAACCTATACAAATATTAAAATTCCAAACATCACCCACTCCAAACTGTTCAAGCATGCAAATTGACAAGGGCGGTTATTGAGAAAGTACATGTGAGTGTATTGCTAAGTATAATTAGCTTTATTTTTCAAAATATAACCTTTTAATTTCATTTTCCAACCAGCTCATAAAGAAGAAAACTTTTCACTTAAATAAATCTCGAGATGTATTCCACTTCTAATAAAGATAGCATCCCTCATTAAACCATATGACTGTATAGTAGATTCAAGTTATCGATATACCTCGAGCCATTGTCACCAAGGCCATGTAGCCAAACTATAGTAGCCTGGTGTTTCCCTTTAGGTCTGACCACATGGGTCCTCCCAAATTCAAATGCCCTTCTAGAACTTCCACTACCTGAAACGTGGCAGCAGTAAAGTTCATTTGAAAAATGCCAGAAATCCAGGATGATATAGTAGCTAGAAAGGTTCACTAGTAAATCAATAAATGCAGAGTGCAGGAAAAAAGGAATGGAAATGTGGAATCACAACAGACCAGAAGTCATTGAGGAGCTGTTGTAGCTCATATTTTCTACTCAAACAGCTAAATGCTCAGGTCACTGCCACAATGCTTAAGATGAGCTTCTGCAATGAAGAGCACCAACATCAGCAATCTCTATTTATACCCAAATGGGAGGGTGGCAATGGAAAATAAAAATATGAATGAATCTGCATCAGCTACCCTGCTTACAACACTAGCTAAAATCTCGTTGAAAATTGACAGAAAGTGAAAGGCACTTAAGAAAAGGAGATAGAAACGGATGCAGCCAAAAAAATCTTCTTTTAAAAAAAGTCTTAAACCTTTTGTGAGCAAGAATCCACAATAAATGTAGCACAAAAATGCAGAGAAGGAGCCAAGGCAAGTATTTTACTCTGTAATACACAAAGAGAATAAGATTGGAGAATCTATTCTCATAGAAATTGAGTAAAGCGAGGAAAGCACTTGGCCTAAGACAACAATAAGAATATTTGGTTATTATAAAAATCCATTTTTTTCAGCCATTTGCCATCTTGAATTTTCCAAAAGAAATTATGTGCAAAATAGCATTAAGTAAATGAAGTTGAAACCTTTACTATGGAATGATGTCATTCATAGTTGGTGGTATGAACTTGACGGTACATTTCTCGTTTATATGATAATATATACACATATATACCAGAATCTTACACATAAAAAGAAATTAAAAGAAAAAGAAGATTGAAAGGTGAAAAGGAAATGGAAAAAAGTGAGCAAAGTTTTGTTCTTTGCACAAACCTAAACAACTCTAGCTGGTGAGAAACAAACCCAAAAAAGCACAAGAGCTTTTTTCTTTTCTCCTTGATTTGTCTTGTTGGCTTCCTCGTTCCCACGACTTTCCCCAGCTCTTATGGTTTTGTTACTTCTCTCTTCACTCTTCACACTTACAACACAAAGCCCCAAGCATATAGAAATAGATGCTTATTTTCTTACAACCATTTCTTGACCACAATGCCCCTTACTTGCTACTCATCATCACATTCACACTTAACATATACTTAAACTTAATTTCTATTTATTTACTCTGAAATTTTGATGAAATAATTGTTTATTTAAATGAATCGGAATGTGTTTATTCAAAAGTGAATTACTCCAAATTATAACTTTCAAAAGTAAAAGGAAGATTATTTTTTTATTAAAATATGGATCAGTGTGAGAAATTGAAGAAATTTAAAAAAAATTAAACTGATGTAAAATAATATCTTTCTATTTAAGTTTATTTTGATTGAGATTATGTATCATACATGAAGTAAAATTGGTACAATCCAATTTTTTCCATGACACATTAAAATCATTAAATTTAATATTATGTTTAGTTATATCATATAGAATTTATAAGTAAAATATACCACTATTTCAACTTATATGTTGCACTAAATCACTTTTATATAATTTAAATTCATATTCGATAAATTATTTGAATATTTATACAATATTACATTTAAAAGTATGATAAATAAATATTTGTGTACATAAATTGTATTTTAAAGCTATGATTGACAATTAAATTATGATATGAATTAGGTTTAGTTATTGATTATTTATGTTCAAAATTTATTAAAATCTTTTTTTTATTCAAGGAAATTAAACGCGTATGAAGAATTTATAATAATTAATATACCATACTCAAATAACTGAGCCAGTTATTATTAAAATTTATTTAGAAATACATTTAAAATATGATATATCGAAAGGAACATTCCACTCAATATTTAAGAGATGTTTCTTTTTCAGCCTTTACAAAAGTAGCGTATAAAATGCACTTCCATTAGCATTACCTTAGTCTGAGTGAAATTAAGTTTGAAAATCTCAGACACAATCTTTAAATTTGAGTTATGCAGATAAGAAAAAAATCAGCTAAGAAAAATAAACTATATTTATAATTGAAATTTAGTCATAATTGGTTAATATTTCATTTGCGTATAATAAGTGGTAAAAAAATCACACTCCATATTAGATCATTTTAACAATGCCTATCGAAATGATGAAAAATTGTGAATGAATTTATTTAAATAACATCAATATCATGAGTATAAAACTATGATATATATATATATATAATATTATCTACTAAATTATGAAACTTTATTATCAACATGTAATTATTTACAAAAACTATTTTTTTTACAGAATACCATAGTAAATCGAGACAACTACAAAATAAGTTTCAATTTTTTTTTCAAAATACCAAGATTTTTTCAAAAATCTAACCTTTTAAATTAACTCCAAAATAGATCTTGCCACATGATAATCTCCTTCATTATTGTAAATATTTTTACTTTATTAGTCAGGTTAGTTTAGAAATAATAAATACACAGAAAGTTTGGAAACGTATTTATGGGGTTACTTCATTTTAAAATATACATTTTTAGTTAATTCTTAAAATATATGGGTAGAGACAAATTAGTGATGTCGAATATATGTGTATCAAAAGGAAAATGACTTTTTTACACTCATTATTTCAATATACACCCCATTAAATATTAATATTTTAATATTTTTAATTTTTTTAATTTTAAAAATTATTTTAATATTTTGTATTTTTTTTATATTTTTATTAAGAAAATTTTTTATTTTTTTAAATTTTTTTATTATAAATATTAATATTTTGTTGTAAGTGTAAAGTGGAGTAAGTGTTTATCATCCGTATAAAAAACATCACTCGCTTACAGAGTACAAGTAGGTAAGAGTTTTGTGAGTTTTGAATCTGACTTAAAAAAATATTTGAATTTTACCTTTAAAAGTATAGTTTCACTTTCTAAAAATTTGATGAGAGTTATCAAGAGATCGTTACAAAATTGGTAGAATTATTATATGTTCGTCTGACTTGTTGATGATTATTTTTTTTATATTACTTTTAATATATGCCTTCTCACCATATATATATATATATATATATATATATATATATATATATATATATATTTTTGT
>Ga0123342_1002883_pt1 | contig 28219 bp, 15 predicted proteins | sample Turbeawhitnodule_FD_89960 | JGI IMG/M metagenome (GOLD analysis project Ga0123342, IMG submission 89960) | Root nodule microbial communities of legume samples collected from Mexico - Turtle bean Mexico white nodule | ecosystem: Host-associated > Plants > Roots > Nodule | place: Mexico: Nepantla... | reverse complement strand
TTGTTTTTTTTAATTGGGTAGAATATATATATTTTTTCATGATTTTATATGGTAAAGTGAATGTTATTTGATCATGTTTTTACCAAATTTAGAGATTAAAATGAAATTTTTAGTAATTTTAAAGATTAATATTTAGATGTGTTGCACTTTTAGTTTGGTTTTTTCATCATTCATGATAAAAAAAAAAAAAGCTAGCATCAATTTCATTGTCTAAATATTGGTAACACTAAAATGGATTTTTTTTAAGAATAGTTATTCTATATCTAAATTGGGTTATTAGAAAAAATGATAATATAATAATAATGTTATAGTATTATCTTGCATTTTTGCTCGTTAAAACATGTTCGAATTTTTTTTATCTCGTGACGTTAATTTGATTCCAAAACACGGGTAAGTTATGAAATATTTGTAAATGAAAAGAATCATTCGAGAATCAAATTGTTGCTAAAAAAGTCTTTAGAAAATCTGTCGAATGACAAAAGTTGGATTTCCTCTATTGCTAATTTGTTGTTTTGTAGTGAATTTCTTACTTGAATTTGATAAGAATCACGTTTAGCAAATCTCTTCCATGTTTCATTTGCAAGCATCATTTGTGAAGTTGTATTTCAATTTCACACACTTAGTCAATATTTAAGACGTAACTTATTAACTTAGGTCCATTCCATGCACTATTAGATTTTGACAACACACAAAAAATATAGTTAATTTATTTAGTTGTTTTCTTAGCCCTTTAATAGTTTTTCGAAGTCTAGGGTTGAATCTCTACATTTGTTTCTTGGGAAAAAAACCATGATTGAAAACCCCTATTGAAGATTAAACTATTGTAAAACATTTGATTAAGAAAGTGATTAACTAATCAAAAGATGGGCATGGAAACAATGTAAAATATAATATCCTAGTTGACATTAAATAACAAATTTTCTCTTATAAAAGAATGGTTTGAAAGGTGGGTCATAGGTGGGACTAGTAAAATGCAAAGAAGCAATATAAAATTGATTTATTTATTGTATGTGTATAGTAGTACTATAGGATAAACACCCAAAAGAGAATTTATGGATCACAAGCATTTCTTTATTAGAATATCAAGTTTCACTAACATGGGAACATATTCTTCACTAAGTCTTTTCCATTTATATGCACCACCCTTGGACAAGTTATTAGTGAAATGAATTTTTCATTGTAAAAGGTGAGAAGAGTGTTCCATCACTTTTATATTTTACAAAGAATGTTTGGCCGTATATAGACAAAAATTGAGTTTACACTACTAAAAGTCTCCTTATAGTGGTAAATAATCTTTTTAGTCATTTGACAAAACATTGTTAAAGTGTTATAATTTTTTTTGTAACATTAATAATGAGTTTTTTAGGTTTTAATCATAATTACCCTCATATTCATTTTAAAAGGTGTTTTTGATGGATTAACAAAACAAATTTTATAATAACATGTGCACCAAATGTAAATTGCAAACAAAAAAAAATCCCATGAACCCACAACTCTATGTTCACTATAACCCTACACAATCAACACAAATATATGTTTATGTCATGTTATGTTCCTTGATCATGTTTTGATATATGATTGTAAATGATGATGTTAATTGAACAAACAGGACAATGTTGGGTGGGGAGTGGGGTTGGGAGTGCTGTCAGGAGTGTTGGGTTTGGCATTAGCACTCTTCTTGTTGGGAATCAAAAGGTACAGAAAGGAAGGCCCATCAGGGAGCCCATTTACCAGGCTGGCCCAAGTCTTTGTCGCCGCCTCACGCAAGTGGCGCGTGCACTCCACGCACGGCCTCAACAATTATTGTTATGAGGAGGAGGAGCATCATGAGCCCCATCATCTCCATTCTCAATCCAAAATCCACACTCTCCTCCATACCCTTCAATATAGGTGGGTGCCACCTCTTCTAACTACTAGAACTCTCCACATTTTTCTTTTCCATCATTCTATAATACTTTCTTTTTGCTAACATTTTTTGTGTGTGACTAGAGAGAAATAACATTTTTTTTATAGATCCACCTTTAGATCAAAAGGGTTCTTCAATAAGAATTGTGATTTACTAAAAGTCATTTTTTTTCTTCCATGAAAGCTATGCCTTACTATCTCATGCCCATTTGAAAACACTTAACTAGCTTCTCCATGTGGTTTATGATTAAGTAGAAGTGGAAGGAATGATGATGAATTTGTGGTGGGAAGAGTAAACTAAGTTCATAGAACATGCATTTTAGTGTGATCAAAAGTCATTGAGCAACTAAGTTGAACTTTTTTTGTTAGATAAGAAGAATAAGTATAATCAAGATATACACATTGTGTTTTCTATAATAAAAACTTTCGTGCTAGATGTTAGATATTATTATGCAACTTGACATCTGAGTTAGGTGTCAGATTGACACCTCACGACTCACATTCAAATTAAAATAAATGTTAATAAAATAAGGGGTGCCCCTCTAAATCAAAGTTTCAACCATTGTTTTAGAAAATCAAATGTGTTACACAATGAAAAAGTGCACCTTTCTCATTTTGAAAAAGTAGAATCCTTTGTCAAACACACATGGTGAATGCAATTATTATATGCACACCACATTTTTCATATCTAATGTTAATAAGTAGGTGTCTCAGTTTCCCTCTTCTTTTTTCTTTGCATCCTTAACACAAGCACTTCTGTGAACACTACATTTTATAATCACAAATCAAAAGCATTAAACTAAGCATTGCACATGTTTCAACCCAAGACTTTAACATAGACTTGGCCACTACCCAAAGGAAAAAAACATAGACTTTAGGATTATTTAATGCATTCTACAAGTATCTTATTAGTTGTACCACTGATGGAAGAATTATTCCCATCACACACACTGAAAATCCAATTGGAGTCAACTCTGAAACATGAAAACTGATGGGGGCCACATGGGTTTGATCCATGGTTGGAGTTGATACCAACAACTCATTGTGGAAGAAGGACACTCTTTTTCTTTTTCCCTGTGTTTTTGTTCACACTTTCCATTACCACATCATTGCTGAGACGAAAATGGATGAAACTGAAACAGGTTTTTGGACAAGGCAGCGATGATTGATGAAGTTGATGCCAAAAGCAAGACAAGAGACCCTTGGAGGCTCTGTTCAGTGACACAAGTTGAGGAAGTGAAGCTTGTCCTTCGCTTGATTCCAATATGGATAAGCTGTTTGATGTTCACAGTGGTGCAATCTCAAGTGCACACATTCTTCATCAAGCAAGGAGCCACAATGGTGCGTTCCATAGGGCCACATTTTCAGATCCCTCCAGCATCACTCCAAGGCCTTGTTGGAGTCACAATCCTCTTTGCTGTGCCATTCTACGACCGTGTCTTTGTGCCACTAGCAAGAAAGTTCACAGGCAAAGCCTCTGGGATAACAGTTCTGCAGAGGATTGGTGTAGGACTTTTTCTGTCAGTTCTCAACATGGTTGTGTCAGCAATTGTGGAGGCCAAAAGGGTTGGTGTTGCAAAGGAGCATGGCCTAATTGATGACCCCAAAGCAGTGTTACCAATCACCATTTGGTGGCTGCTTCCTCAGTACATGATCACTGGAATGTCTGATGCATTCACAATTGTGGGGCTGCAAGAGCTCTTCTATGACCAAATGCCTCATTCTTTGAGAAGCTTAGGAGCTGCAGCATACATAAGCATTGTGGGGGTTGGAAGTTTTCTTGGCAACATTGTCATAGTTGTTGTGGAGACTATCACATCAAGGTCTGGTGAAAAGTGGCTTGGTGACAACATCAACAAGGCACATCTTGATTACTTTTACTGGGTTTTAGCAGTGTTAAGTGCTGTTAACCTTGGCCTTTATGTGTGGATTTCTATGCTTTATGTGTACAAACAAGTTGATGAGGGTCATCATCATCATCACACTGCAGATCATCAGGGTTCTGACCATAAGTATAGAGCAGGAGTGTGAGAGTGATACAACAAAAATGTTAAGTCTAGGTAACCATTCTAGTTCCAATAAATATTAGTTCATCTTGAATTTCACTGAGAGGGTTTAGTGTGTGCTCATGTTCTATATAGAGAGTGAGTGAGAGAAGGTAATTTAGTTCAATCTAGTTATATAAATATATGGTTAAAGGCTTTGTTAATCATTGTATAAAATCATGAGTTAATATATAGTTTAATTCTGAAAATGGCCATTTCTGATTGTTCAAGTGAAACCCTAATTTGCAACAAATAATCTTTGGACTTGCATCTTCAAGAACTCATGAGAAAATATCATATGTTATAAATAAAGAATTAGTGTGTTTGAAACTATACCTAAAATGTATTCATCATGTAATATCATTTAGCAAAGTTTCTTTCCACTAATAAAAAAATCATTAAATAATAATTAAATTTAAAAACGAAAAACAATTAAATTAAATATAATTTAAAACACTTAAAAAATTGTCAATAAATATTTTTTAATATTAATAAAAAATTATAAATAACTTTTAAATTAGTATATAAATTAATTATCAAAATTTTAAGTACTAATATTTTATATTCTGATCTGTCTCTAAAAATTAACATAGACTAATTTAAATTAAAATAATAAGTAACTAATTTATTAAAATTATTAATAATAAACTAATTTATAATATTTAAATGTTAATTTAAAAATAATTTTATTAATAATAAAAATAAATTGATAAATGTTAAAAAAATATAAAGGAATCAAATCTGACATTGGTAAATTTAAAGTGAGGGTAGCATGAGCATCTTTAAGGGATACCTTTAAGTGGCAAAGTAAGAGATAATTGAGCAAAGAGACACACCTTGTTCCCACACCTTTTTTTATCTATGTGCACCCAAAAGCATATAAAAAAAGTTTATACATATCACATTGCTTTTTTAAATTATAAATATAACTAATCAATTTAATTTCTAAAACTATAAAAAATATTATTTCAATATCTAAAGTTATTAAATGACCCGTATTTTTAAAATAATGTCCTTATTTAATAACATCAACTATCTGATGTGGTTTGTACCCCTTATATATTATATATTATGAGATATCTTATGACGTCGAGTCTACCAACTCGTAAGACTATATATTATAGATTATTCGATAATGGCTTGATAGCGGGTGACCTAATAAGTCCAACAAATAATTGTTAAGATAAACTTGAAATGACTTTGATACATATTAAGAATTGGACTTTAAGCTTAACTTAACCTCATAAAACTAGCTTATGAAATGAAGTTTGCACCCAGTTATATACTATGAAATAGTATGATATTTAGTAAACTTGGGATTTTCAATAGGAGTTAATCATGACATTTATCTAAAATGGATATTTATTTAGCGACGTAAAATGTATTTTTGTTGAATGAATTTACGTGTTGAAATATGATTATATACATATGTGTATAATTTTGTAAAATTAAAGTATGGTTATATAAGTTTAGCTTTTAATTATGTGTTTAATATTTAGTTAATTCTTTAAGTAGTTTAAGATATGGGTGGTTTATTGAATTTAAGAAAAACATATGAATAAAATTATATATTGGAAATTAGTTTATATAGTTTATAAATTTAGATCACTAATACTTAACAGGTTTATAAAAGTTTCATTATATATATTAATTCATTATCGATGGTTATGATAACCTTTAAAATAAAACTCTATTACGAAGTTTATTTTTTTATGGATTTAATTTTTAAAAAATAACATACTTTTTTATAAACTAAAGCTAACATGCAAAACCTAAAGTAAAAAAGTTAGAAAATTCATAAATTAACTTGTCTATAAACTAATTTATCCTATAAAATATATTTTTCTGCTTACCAAAAAATGTGGTCAAAATATATTTTGAATTAACTAGGAGGAATGAGCTTGCTCACTTTTTTCCAAAACAATTCCTGAAATTTAAAAATTATCATTTTTTCATTTAAAGTTAAAATGACAACTATTTTAGTATAACCTTCATGAATTAAAATATTTTTTTATTATTACTCATCTCAAACTCAGAAGTAAAATTGACTTATTTTATTCCAATTATAAGGTTAATATTATTTAATTATATATTATTACATTTAAACAATATTTTTATATTCTACAAATTAAACTCTTGATCCTATTTTATTTTATTTTTTCAAAATGAATGATACAATGAATTGAGAAAGAAATTGAACTGCGTTGACCTATTTCTCTGCCATAAAGTCTGTCCAAAAGCAAAGTGCAGTCTCTTCACTATAATGACTCCCACGTGGGTGTTGTTGCCACGTGTCAGGTCATTTATCCACGTGTCAGATCATTATCTACGTGTCAGATCACTAGCCACGTGCACATAAGAAATAAACCCCTCCATGCATCATGCACATGTACCATGCATCATGCCCATGCACCATGCACATGCACCATGCATCATGCCCATGCACCATGCACATACACTTTCTTCATTCTTTTGTTTTTCAGGAGAAAAGTTTCTTTAACACAATAAAAAAAACATACATTTAACAAATACTTATAATAATATAATAATATTTTGAATTAAAAAATAAAATAAAAATGAATATAATAATATTCCTAAAGTGAGAGACCTTTGAGAAGCACATGGACAAAAGTGTCACCATCTTTGTTGGCCACATGTCACCACACATTAATTTATGCATGGAGAATATTTTTTAAGATATCTATAAAAAAAATTCTATGCATAAAGTCCTATAAATTTATAACAAAATTTCAATAAATTTTAGTATAATGTTACAGTTATCTAAGGGAACTATAGGAAAAACATAAAAAAAAATATATTCTTAAACTATATTTTAAAAATTGTATTGTAATAGTATTTTGATACTTTCAGTAGTCATATAACTTAAGAGTCCAGGTAAAAAAAAATTACAAATATTTGTTTAGGCAAATTTTAAAGTAAAATTTTAAGTTTTAATATAAATAATATCTCAAATATAATAATTAATTTTAATGATATTATCTAATAGAAAAAAAAAATATTATTTAATTATATTTATATTAGAGTGAAGGGTATTACCTCTGATATTATCTATAAACAAAAATAAAATAAATTTAAAATAAAGAAAATAACTTATCTTCATTTAATTATTAATATTCTTTGAAATTTTTTTTTTCTTAACTGTAAGGTCAAACATTAATTTAATTTACAGTATTTAAAAAAACAGTTAAAATTATTCCCATTTGAAAATAAAATTAGTATGATTTTTTCTCATAAATAAAACAAAGATGGTAATATTTAAGAGATGATCAACTTAGTGTAATTTGGAACAAGAATATTGAAAATGTATATCTTAATTAGGTTTTTTTGTTCACATGTAGAATAATAAGAGGAGTTTCATACAAAGTTCAGATTTTTTTTCCTGGGTTTCTGTGTTGTGCTCTATTATACCATCAAAATATACTGATTTTAATATATTTTAAAAAATAATATATTTTAAACCTTAAACTCTAAATTTTAAAATATTAAAATTGATATATTTTAAAGAAATACTAAAAAAGAAACATAAAAAGTCCAGAAAAAAAAATCTAAACTAATAATGTATTGCTTTCTCATGAAATGTGAAACTTGTTGGAGATATTTGATGTGGTGAGACCAAGGTTTAAGAGATATTTTCATGGTGTTTCTTTTGAGGAAAGAACAGAAATTGGTGGGAAACATTTAGTGAATATTTCAGCTGAATGATGGAAAAATGTCATAAACTCATAGTGATATGTTTATGAGGATAAACACTGAAGTAGGATGTGAATTTTTTTATTAAAAATCAATTAAAAATAAAATATTTTATAATATATAAGTGAATTTAAAATTATAATATTTTATAATATTATTTTTAAAGTTAAGTTAAATTTAAAATTTATTGATTAATACAATGATAGTATGATCATATTTTAATTTAAATAATTTATTTAATTGGTAGGTCAATATAATCCAAAATTTATTTAAGATTGTGTATTATTGGATTGAAATTTTAAACTTGATCTCAAAGGAGGATCAAGTTTTTTTAATTCAACTTACTATTTTTTTTTTCATAATAATGAGATGTATATGAGAGATACATGTGAAAATTAGATAATTTCAATAATTAATTATATGTATAATTAATTACTATAATCAGTTATTATCAGAAATCACTTTTTTTATAATGGTTTGATAAAAAATATTGGAATATGATTAATTTGACTTAAATGAAAAGTAATAAACTTTTACACAAGAGAAAAATAGTATGGGTGTATTTTGGTTAGAATAAGATTTTTATTATTATAATTTTGCTGAAAAGTAGCTTTAATATGATTATTTTCGTTTGGATAGAAAAAAATATCTTTAAGAATAAGAGTGTGTATGAAATAAAAAGGTCAAAATGTTTGAAAAAATATCATAAACTACAAGTTTTTATTTTCATAAAAATAACCTGTTTAAAAAAAAGTATTTTACTTAATTTAAGTTAATTTCTCAAACATCATCCAGCTTATATACTTTATTTAAAACTTTATAATAAGGATTTTTTTTTTTGACAATCTTCTCTATATATTTATAAGAACTTGAAAAATAAGTAATCAAATAAAATATTTTTTTACAAGATAAACATTTATGAAATTTCAAAAAATTATATGCGAGAGCTGATCCTGCAACTCATTTTATATAAAAATTCATTTTAGATAAAAAAAAAAACTCATCATATTTTTCTTTTTATTTTATTTTCTTTAGGAGTGTTCAAGGAGAAGTTTGTCTAAAACAATTGAAAACAAGAAAATAAAATTTCCTAAACACACACTATGCATAAAGTTGAAAGAAATAAAATGAAAAGTAATCATAAATTACAAAATTCGATATTTATGAAATTAAATCAGTTTTAAAAATATTTTAATTAAATTTAAGTTAATGTTTCAAATAGTAAAACTCATGAGAAAAACTTCCTTAAAAAAAATTTTAAGAGTAGCAACTTGAATTAAGGTTGGTTTTTGTTTTTTGTTTCACAAGTGGTTTATTTTTTTTATATATTTGTTATTGTTGATAAAAAAAAATTAAATTAAGGTAAATTTATATTAGAAAGTTTTTTTTTTACCAAGAGTATTATTCTATGATTTTATTATTAATTAAGATATGATTTTGTGTTCTAAGATATAATTAATTCACCTTCTAACACTCAACTACTTTTATGAAACTGTTTTAGTTGACTTGTATTTATGGGTCAAAGTGAATAGTGAAATTGGGCTTAGATTGCCCAATCAAGATCAAAATCAACCTATTTGTACTGTTCGCAATTAAAGTTTCTAATTATTTAAATAATGTTCTAGTCTCTTAATTTTGGATGAATGTACTTTTTATTTTTAAAATTAACAATTGATCTTTTAATTTTTTTTAAAAAATTTTGTATATGTTTCAAACATTATTAAAAGTGATCATTTACTTAAAAATGTTTTAATATAAAAATGAAATGATTTTTTTCTAAGTTAAATTAAATTTTGATTCCTTTAATTTGTATATGAGATAATTTTAATTTATAAAAACATTCTTTTAATTTTTTTTCTTATTTTTCATTGTTTGTAGAATTTTTTTTCCTATTAAATCTGAATAAGAGAATTAGTGAGCATCACATGGATCATCATTGATTTCAATATTACATATAAAAATTATTAAATAGTAATTAAATTTAGAGAAAAAATAATTAATCATTAATTAATTAAATTAGATATTAATTAAAAAATTATTGATATTTAATATTATTATTAATAAAATATTATAAAATTATTTCTAAATTAATTTTTTAAAAAATTAATAGAAAATAATTTAAAATATAAGTAGTTAGTAGTTAAAACTTTAATAGTTAATAATTAAAAACTACTTTATAATTTTTTATTAATAATAAAATTATTTTAAATACTAATAATTTTTTAGTTTATAAAATATTTTTTAATTATTTTAATTTCTAAAACTAATTTTTATTTAATAAATTTTTTAATGTTAGGAATTTGATAAATAATTGAATAATATATTTTAGTTAGGTACATAACACTATTTTATAATCAATTCATTATCTTTTTACCATATATATGAATCAATATACTTCTCTATTCTTTTTTGAACTCTATGCTTTTGGTAAGACTTTATCAAATGATGAATTTGACTCATGCATCATTCATTCAAGGAAACCATCAAGATTTTTTGCACTATCTACTTCAAAACTTGCAAGAAAAAGATCAAAGTTGTGAGGAAAAAGTATATTAAAATCTTAATAGTGGAGGTGTCAGAGTCACTGAAGATGTGATTTAATATTCATGCATTTTCATTTTCTGTATTCAGAGATCTGCAGAGATATCCCTCCATTGATTTTGTGGCAGATTTTATCTCTATCTTTATGTTATTCTACTCTGGTTTTGGTGCCTAGAAAGTCAAAATATCAAATCCATGAGTTAATGCAAGCCAAACAAGGACTATAACTTTTGCAATGCAATACAAATTGTCTTGCTTAGTTTGGTAAGCTTTGATTCAATCTTGTAATACCATGAATCTATATATAATGATGTTATTTTTACATTGCTTAGTGATATAAAATCAAATGCTAAGAGAGGAAATATGTCTCATCTTATGTGTGTACTTCAAAGTTTGTGAGACTATTGGTTATTATTTTTAGAATATGAATCTTATAATTAAAAAAAAATAAATCAAATTAACATGGTGTGATGAGAACCCTTTTCCTCACAAATGATTAAAGAAATTAAAATGGTGCTACAAAGGAGGAGTTTTAATCTAAGAAACAAGTTAAAATTGTAAAGGGGGTGAGAAAAATTGGTGAAAATATAACTTCAAGAAAACTAGTGGTTGCAAAGACCAATAATGGATAACTAAGGGATTTATATAGTTTTGATTAGGTTACATAGAGTTGTTTTGTATATTTTTTATGGGTTTGATTTAGTTACATTATTATTAGAAAATTATTAAATAGAAATTAATTTTAGAAATAAAAAATATTTAATTGTTATATTAACTAAATTAGATAATATTTTAGAGACTAAAAAATTATTAGTATTTAAATTAGTTTTTATCATTGATTTAGATATCAATAATTTTTTTAAGTATCTAAAAATATATCTAATTTGATCAATGTAACAACTAATTATTTTTTGTCTTTAAAATTGATGGTCTTTGCGGTGCATGTTTACTTTTTCTATTTAATGAATTGTTTCATGTAATGACAAATGATGATTAAAGTTTGATGAGCTAGTCTAATCGAGACGTCATATTTCATCTAAACCCTAAAAACTAAATCTTAACATGAGTTTATAAAAAAAATTAAGATATTGTATACCCATTATTTTTCGTATAGATTTATGAAATTGGTTTTTCATTTCATTTCATGATATAGTAATCTCTATTTGCATAGTTCCATCCACCATGAAAGGTTACCATACCCTACATCACAAGTTAATACATTTATTTACCATTGGGCCCAAACCCAATACCATATGATGATTCTCAAACCCATGATGAAGTGAATTACTAATTCTTTTTAAGCTATTGAAGCCTTTTTCTTGAAGAAAAAAAAGAAGAAAAGGAAAGCATCATCACTATAAACTTAAACTTGAAATTATATTATAATTAACAAGTTGTTTTTGTCTTTTTGCATGATAATATGTACATAAAAAAGGGGAGGTTTTTACATTTATTATTGTTTTGTCCCATTGTTAGCACATAAACATTTTTATAGAAAAATAACTAATTGGTTGACCCCATTATAACAAATTTTAACTCATTATTTGGTAGCATCAACAACAAAATCACATGGTGCAATAAGCTATAAATATTTCAAAAAAACTACTATTGAAGAGGACAATCATACTAAGTTTATGAAGCTTAGAGATGAACTTGAGTAATTAAAAGTTAATCTATATAACCTTATTATTTGAAGAATCCTCACATCAAAATGTTCCACTTGGAGGAACATTGAAGAGCCACTTGAATGACCTATATTATGAGATCTTAGATAAAACCAATTAAAAAAATCATTAAATAATAACTAAATTTAGAGACAAAAATAATTAACACTATATTCATATGATTACATTAAATATATAGATTAGATTATTAATAAAAAAATTAAAATGATATCTAAATTAGTTACCTAAGTTTTAGTTACTAATATTTCAGATTCTAAATTAATCTTAAAAAATACTAATAGAGATTAATTTAGAATATAAAGTAGTAAGTAGTTAAAACATTGGTAGCTAATGATTAGATACCATTTTATAAATTTTTATTAATAATAGAAATTACTTTAGATACCAATAATTTTTTTAATTTATAAAATGTCTCTAATTTAGTCAAATAGTAACTAATTATTTTGGTCTCTAAAACTAGATTTTATTTAATAATTTTTTTAGTGATACTTCATTATCACTTGAAATTTTAGGGCAATGATCAATGGAGCATTTGCTCTAAGATTTGAACCATTGAAAAAACCATGAATGAAAATCTTAGAACAAAATAAACCAAAGTTTCAAAGAATAAAATTGAGAGAGGGAGGAACATGAAGATGTGTTGGTGTAGTAATGAAACAAGACACAATAATTGGGCCCATCAGCTTTACAAAGTTACATTTACATTTTAGGGAGTTTCTATTTACACTTACCTTTATTACTTTTACACTCCCTCTTCCTAATAATTCATTTTAGGAGTTTCTAAGAAATAATAATTCACAATTTCTAAGTGTTTTTCTGTAAATTTTTATTCGTAAAATATTTATATAAATAACATGGATATAATAAAATTCTTAAAAGTTCACAACTATTTCCTGCAAATAACTTTTCAAAAAAAATCTACAAACATTTTTTGAACGATAACTTTAAGATAATTATTTAATTATCGCAAAAAATCATGTTGAGTTTTAAGATAACTTCAAAATAACTTTAAGATAATTATTCTCATTTCACCACTTTTGATGATAATTCACGATAATTATATAAATAATTATCGCAAAAAATCATGTTGAGTTTTTAAGATAACTTTAAGATAATTATTCTCATTTCACCACTTTTGATGATAATCCACGATAATATATAAATAATTATCGCAAAAAATTATGTTAAATTTTTAATAAAATAGTTTTCTTTCGCTTTCTTATCGTTAATTTTCATTATGTTGTTTCGAAATTCTTTGCAATTTCATTGTGATCATCCATTTCACCTAAAAAAAAAGTTGTAATTACTATTATGCTATTGTGGATGTTGTCATCGTCGAAATATTTTGATTTTTAATCACATTTGATCAACGATATAGATAATTACAAAAATTTTATTACAATTTTTTCTAGTAATAATTTTTTAATAATATGAGTTTTAGATGTAAAACTTGTTGATTTTTCTTAAAAAAAAACACTAAGAATATTCGACACTAAATAAGTTATGAACAAAACTCATATAAATATTATCATTTAATTCAGGATATATTAAAAAAAAGTATATTTATAGATTTTTTTTATATTACTTATTTTGTTCATTTCTATTCAACTCACATTTTACTCTCTTTTTTAAATCATTAGAATGTTTTCGAAAGTGATTTGCAAGGAAATTTCAGTGAGACAAATATCTGCACCTAATTAATAAGTCACATGGTGCCACAATGATCTTGTTTAAATTATGTATTTTTTATATGAATATTAATATTGGGCCACGAAGAGAATAAAAATTAGAAACTGAGAAAGGGTTGAAAAGTCAACGACATTATAAGGAAAGAACAACATCTTGACCAAAGTAATGACTTATTATTTTAACAACTTCATTATAATTTGGTTTCTAACTATAGTAATAGTATGATTTTAGTTTATCACTTATAGCAAATGTTGGACTTATTGAACTAGTAAAATCAGATTAAAAATCGTTACCTTGAACCTATACTAAGAAAATAATTTAATATTTAATATAAAATAATTGAAAAGAAAGAAAAAAAAATCATATTTATTAAGATTCACAAATTGATATTATTTATGAAGTATTATTGATTTTGTAAAACTTAAAATTAATTTAGTCATTTGTATCAATTTATATTTTTATATCTCACTTTCATATAGTTTTTTTTTATCAACAAAGGAATTAATAAATATGAAACATTTTAAGGATGTTTCAATCCTATCACAACAACAAAAATTATGATTTATGCATAATCCCAAAAAAATAAATATCTAGTAAAAGAGGTATCTATTGCCCAATCAGCTATCAACAACTCTTACTCGTCTATAGGAAAAATTATACTATTACTTACTGTTTAGATGAGACTTTCATATAATTCGTATTATATTAATTTTTTGATATAATTATCCTTACATTTAGAGGTCAATATTCAATTTACTACAGTGATTTTTTTAAAAAAATTAATTTGGTTCTAAGTTTTTTTAAAATGTATGTAAGTTGGCCCCTTCTGTTAAATTTTTATCAACAACGTTAAGTGTTGATGATGTGGCACACAAAAGAGCACACATGGATTGTGAAATTAGACAAATTTATAATGAGATTTTGTGACATGGCAATTTGGCGGTTTGAAAGATTATTAAACATGATAAAATTGGGAAAAATAGATTAGGGTTTGTCCATTTGAATTCTTGATTGTGGTGTAGTATTGACAATTTGAATTCTTGATTTCTAAACTTAGGTATTCTTCATTTTTGTGATTGTGGTACATTGTTGCCGATTTGGATTATTGAATTCAAAAGACAATTTGAAGATCATCTTAGGTTCATCTTAAATTCAAAAGTCTACTTGAAGGTCCAAAAAAATATCATTATGAAGCAAAACCAAAAGCAAAGATTGCAAGTTCCCTCATGGGTCTTCGTTGTTGGTCTCACAATCACCGTTGTTCGCATCCAAGTTTTTCTCGAAGGTGTCACGCTCTTCACAAAGAAAAACATCGAGGATTGAAGGAGAGTGGTGTTGTGCATCATCGTCGATGGTTATTCTCATGTTTCCCTTATTTTGTTAATCTCCTTTCCTCGATTTCATTATGCCTAAAAGTTAAAATATAAAAAATAAAAATTGCATATAAACTAATGTCATTATATGCGTTATGTCATCAACACTTAATGCCGGTTGTATAAACTTAATAGAAGAGATTAAATTGTACAATTTTAAAAAAAATCTTGAGACAAAAAGGTAATTAAACCTAATTTTTCATTTTGTATGTAAAATTGCTAATATTTATTGAAAAGATTGTATTTTATTAATTTAACATAATTATTAGGATATATTTAGATTATATATATATATATATATAATTTTGAAATCGTTTAATTGCGGTTTAAACTATGAAATCATAAAGTAATATCTTGAAATGGAAGTTTAATTTTAAAATTATAGTTTAGAACAACTTTTAAATGATAAATAGACTAAAATACCATGTCTAAGATCTATAAACGATCTCATTATAAACTTAGAATATCTGGAGGTAACAAATTAGAACTTGAGATATCTAAAGTTGCCAATTGAAATTTGAAAAAATAATATTGCACATTTGTAATTAATTCCTGAAAAACTTAAATAACACTAAGATTTGAATAGCTAACATTGATATACATACTATTTTAATCAAAGTTTTAAATTGCTATTGCAAATCACTTTTTATCATAATCTTTGATATCACAATAAATCACAAATAAAATGCAACTAATGTAGCCGTAATTACATTCACATGAAATTAAAGTTGCAATTGAATTTGTGCTTGCAAATCCTTTATAAAATATTGATTTTAATTGAATGTTACAATCTTTGCTTAAATTTTCTCATTCAAAATATTCAACTGTAGTTTGAATGTTGAATTGCATGTCCAATTTTCTGTGTAAAAATCATTCAAAAAAAAATTAACCTTATTAAAATATCTGTTATTTTAGATAATAAAGATTATTCAAATTGTGGAGATTAACCTACCCACCACATAAAGAACGAGATAAATAAAATATTAGGTATAAATTATATTTCGTAATTTTTGCATTGTGAAGTATTTTTCAAGATGTTTAGACAAATTTTTATTAGAGATCGTTTTTATTTTCTATAAGGGTTTAGGTATCCTAAAATATCTTCATTATTTATTATTTTTTATTGATAAAAAAAATAAAGAAAGTATTACAAAAACAACTGTGATAACAACTAAAAAAGTTAAAAAAAAAGTAAAATAAGAGGCATGTTTGGAGGATTATTTTTCCCTTGAAAAATTGTATATGGTTTTACTTCAAGAGACCAAATTGTCCTTTAAAAGTTGTGAAGGGACAAAGAAGTCACTAGAAAATTGTATACTTTTTGGTAGCCCTAGCAATTGAGGTTAAGGGAAAAGCACTAAACAGTTCATGCACATGCATGGATATGTGAGATTTTTTGTGTCTCTGAACAATGTCTTTAGGTACCATGAAAAGCCAAATGGAATGAGAATACAAGTATTAATATTATTAATTAATATTACAAACTCACTCACTCCAACAGGTGTTTATCATTGGCAAAAGGGTCAAACCAAAAAAAAAAAAATCCAATTTTTAAATTTGGTAAAATTTCACCACCTTCTTTGCTTGATGTTGAATTCAAAAATTCAAAAAAAAATTCAAAAATAAGATCCTTGAGATTCTGAATGAAATCTGTGGGATATCGCTTTCCAAACAGTCAGATTTCCTATGAGGATTATGTATCTTCTTGATCATGATAGGTTCCCATTTAAAATGTCACACTCTTTGTTCTTCATGCACCACATCTTAATAATCTTCATCTCTATTCCTCTTCTCTGTTCTTTTCTTCATCCTTTTCTCTTCTCAGTTATCATGGCTGTGGTGGCTTTAGAGACTCAGTTCCATGTTTTGGCTGTTGATGACAGTCTCATTGACAGAATGTTGATTGAGAGACTCTTGAAAACCTCTTCCTTCAATGGTACACTTTTCTTTTAATTTGCATTTTTGTTGTTTTCAAAAGGGTCTGCTGCAACAAATAATAACATGCAGATTTTCATAATATGATTAGAGAAACATGTGACATGAACATGCATGTTTGTGCAATCATTTTTTTATCTGGGGTTTTTGGGGTAATGAATTTGATGACTGATATTTGATTCTTGAAATTTGTTGAAATCACAGTTACCACAGTTGATTCTGCCACCAAGGCCTTAAAGTTTCTTGGTTTGGTTGAAGATGAGTTGAAGACTTTTGAAACTTCTGTTTCATCAGAAATTCATCAGGTACAAATTCTGTTGAAGATTACACATCAATTACTAGAAATTAGATCATTTCATTTTGTAAATCTCACCTTATAAACCGGTTTCATAGGTTGAATTAAACATTTTATAAATTCTTTAATTAATCATAATATATATATATATGATGTGAATAAGTTTGAATTGATCATTGATTGAATTGTTAATGCAGGATGTAGATGTTAACCTGATTATAACAGATTACTGTATGCCAGGAATGACTGGTTATGATCTGCTGAGAAAAATCAAGGTAGGATTCTTGGGATATTTTCTGAGAATTTCTTAAGTTCATGTCATTTTTGTTTAATCTGATTTCAATTTCACTGAGTTCTGCTACAAAACATGAATGCATCAATGAAACTATGCACTACAACAATTTGAATTTGGTTTTTCCTTTTAGGAAAGCTATTTAAAATGATATGATCTTATTTCTCAGAATCAAATTATGTGAATTTTCAAACACTTTTTTTTTAGTAAAGAATCTGTTCTGACATCTGAGTTGGAACACTTCCCAAATTTTCAAACAAATCTTTTATGAAATTTGATCATGGCCATCACAACATTCCTTTAACAGCCTGTATATTCCATTGCTTGATTTGAAAAAAAATAACATTAAGTTGACTGATTTGCAGGAATCTAAGTCACTTAAGAACATACCAGTTGTGATTATGTCCTCAGAGAATGTGCCATCAAGGATCAACAGGTGAGGAACTTCAACCCTATAACCTCAATCCAACACCAATCCTTTTGAAAATCTCAAATTCAAATAATACATAGTTCAATTTCATGAACACATGACTTAAAAAAAATGAAATATTAATGTTGGGGTTCATTAAATTTTTATTTTTTACTTTTTTTTATAAAAGCTCTCATGATAGACATCGTTACGAAACCTGACGTCTCATCTATGATGACGTCTCAAGTAATAACAATTATCTGTCACCATATGAAAAAAAGAGATTCATCAAACTTTTACATTTTTTGATAAAAGTTTTTATGTTAGACATTGTTATGAAACTCGACTGACATATTAAATAACAACAATTATCTGTCACCATATGAAAAAAAAGGGATTCATCAAATTTTTATTTATTTTTAATAAAAACTCTATGTTAGGCATTATTATGAAACCTGACATCTCAACTACACTGATGTCTCAAATAACAACAATCATTTGTCATCATATGAAAAAAGGGGTTCATCAAATTTTTACAAGACTACATTTCATGAAAACAAAAATATCAAATTCACATAATGTGACTAAATTTCAAAATTGACTATAACATGACTTTTTGTCTGTTTGTATCAGATGTTTGGAAGAAGGAGCAGAAGAATTCTTTCTGAAACCAGTTCAACAAGCAGATGTAAATAAACTGAAGCCACATTTGATGAAATCAAGAACTAAAGAAGAGCAAGAACAACCACTGATCAATAACAAAAGAAAGGACATGGAAGAAATTTATTCCCCAAACAAAACCAGATTAAGATGCAGCAGTTAGAATTGGTTTCTCAGATTAATTAATAAAGCATAGTACTTAGAAAATTTTCATTTCTATGTCTCAGTGCTGGCTTGGTAATTTGAAAAATAGATTACAACCATGCAACAAAAAAAAAAAAAAGATATAGTAGAAACCATTGATGTAAATAGATTATTTTAAGTTTTTTTTTTGGAATTTTCTATTACTTTTTACACTCAAAGAGGACCCTCTAATCTTCTTCCTAAGTGTATGAGTTTCATATTTTGTTTAAAATGATGAGATTAGAAAGTTAGAATACAAGATTTTATGAGAACTATCATTTGGTCAATTTATTAATTTTAATTTATCAATGTTTTTAAAAGTGTCATAATTAGTTTATAGTATAATAATTTAAATATAGTTGAATTATGGTTGAAATAGTAATAGTAAAATAATATAATATCAAAACCATATTTTATTTTATTTTTATAATTCTCAAGTCTAATAAAATATCAACTCTTAAAGTTCTGAACTTTAAAGTATATATATAAAAGTCTAAACGAAATAAATTATAATTTTTAAGATTAATTTTAAAATTATAATTTTTTTATAAAATTTTACATGTATTTTTTTTAAATTAAAATGTAGTTTTATTACGAAATCTAATTTGGATTGAATTATTTTAATATTAATAAGGTATAATAGACTATTATAAATAATTCTATGAAATAAGTTTTATGTTTGGAAACATATATAAGATAAAATAATTCTAAGATATTTTAATTGATTTCGATTGTTTAAAATAATTACTTTTATATTGCAAGATTATGAAAGAGAAATAAAATCATTAATAATAAGAGTTTATTTTATATTAAATTAAGCAATTGTTGGAGAATTCTTTTTTTGTAATATATTAAATTTCAATCAAAATTCTAAATATTTTTATAGTTAAAAAATCATTTTCCTTATTGAAATATAATATTAATTACAATCAAAATTACTAAACAAGTTCTAAATGGTAACAAGCTTTAAATGCAAATCATCGTTTTTCAATTTTTTTTGGAACTAAGACCAATTTGATTTGTAAGGTAATCTATATATTCTGCATATATATATTCTATATATATATATATATATATATATATATATATATATATATATATATAATTTTGATGGCAAGAGAAACGAGGAATAATATTACCATAAAAAATCTTTAAAATATGTACACTCTATTTATTTTTACCATTATTCTTACATTATTATTCTTAATAATATATAAAATAAAAAGATGATACACATTTCACAATATATATGTCTTCTGTATATTAAAAAATAGGAGGAAAAGTAATAAGGTAGTGTGAAAATAAATAGTTTGAGGTAAGTGCAAAATGTGATGAGATTCAACTATTAGTTAAATAGAAAAATTATTACAATATTTTTCTTAAAACTATCATAAATTATAGCTTATATAAATTTAGTATATAAACTTTTACAAATTAAATTGACAAAAATAGTTTATCCACTAAAAGTATAAATGTAAAGTGTAATATAAGTTTCAAAATTTTTATAATAATTATCTTTAAAAAACATGATTAGAGATCTACATTAATTAAATATATGGTAAAAATATATTATATAAATAAGTATAAATTTCATTTTATAAATTGATATTGTGAAATTAATTTTAATTTCAATTTAAATTAGAGCCTATTTTTATAAAATTGATTACACATATATTATGTTATCTCATTTCTACACTCAACTCGAGATGTCTAGTGTGAGGATTGTAAATGAATTATAAACTATTAGTTAATATAAAAACTATTCTCTCTTAAATTATTAGGTTTAGTAAATTTTATGCAAAAAAAAAAGGTTTGATAGAACTAGTTGAGACTAAAGAGTTACTAGCTAAAAAATATAAAATGATACTAAAAACATTAGATATTTTATTATAAGTGTTTAATGTTATTAGATATTTTATATTTAAAAAACAATAAGAATAATTTTAAACTAAGCTATGATTATCGAAAAAATAGTTTTTATCTACAAAAGTAAAAAATTATAAATTAATCACATAAACTAATTAAACTTTTCTTTTTCAATAACCTAATTTCTTTTTTGCTAATATAAGAAAGTAAAACTAAACCACACAAATGTACAATAGTACTCCTCTAGTTATTGAAGAACAAAAAAGTTAGTTTTTCATTTTTCAATAATGAGAATTGATTTTTATCATTTATTTTCACCAAACATAATCCATTACAAGAAAATCATTAAATAGTAATAAAATTTAAAAACAAAAAATAATTAATCATTATATTAATTAAATTAAATACTAATTTAGAAACTAAAAAATTATTTATATCTAAAATATTTTCTATTATTAATAAAAATTTATAAAATGATTTTTGAATTTGTATTTAAATTAACTACCTAATTTTCAGCCACTAATATTTTAGATTTTAAATTGATCTTTAAAAGACTAATAGAAACTAATTTAGAATATAAAATAATAAGTAGTTAAAATCGTGGTAGTTAATGGTTAAATACCAATTTAGAAACTATTTTATAAATTTTTATTAATAATAGAAACTACTTTAGTCTAATAGTTTTTTTAATTTATAAAATGGTCTCTAATTTAATTAAATAGTAATTAATTATTTTAATCTCTAAAATTAGTTTCTATTTAATAACTTTTAAATAACTTTTTGTAGTGACCTTATGCATAATACCAAAATAGTAATAATCAAATAATCGTTTAAAAATGTTAAAAGAGAGTGAATATGATGGTTTAATCCAATAAAAGTAGAGTTTAATTGGATTTTAGCATTAACTGGATATCTGTCAGTAGTTTTTTCATATACACTAGAAGTTTCAGACAACATTCTCAAAGAACAAAATTACTTGTCAACACAAATGCACCATGTTAGTTTATTAATTCAGCTTTATGGAACCAGAGAGGTGTCCCTTTGATCTGAGGTGATTTCTAACATTTCAAAAGTAAAGTTAAAAATAAGGAATATTTGTTTGCTTTTGTCAACAATATTTCCTTTAAAATTCATAGTATGACACCAAACTTGCACAATTGTAATCATTGAATCTGATAAGCAACAATATTCAAAAGAAACTTTTCAAAATAATGTTGACAATTATATCATGATATGTTACATCAGAATCATGTAGATAATGCAACACCCTGAGATACATTGAACGAGGGAACAAGTGGCATACTGTTGATGCAAACTCTTTCAAATTGAAATTCTGAAAAGCACAATGAGTTGATTTTGAACGTGTGTTTGTCTCACCCCTGAAGTCCATATCACACTGGATGCTCTTTGATTTTGGAGGATCAAGCACGTTACACAGCATTGTAGGATCCAAAATTGTATGATACTCAACCCTGTAACCTTCATAATTCGTTGAAACTCTGGTTGGTAAACCAGCTAAAAATGTCTAATCTACAAAAGTTTTCCACATATGAAAACAATGTCTATGTGCATTGAAAGCAAAGTGCTTGATGTTTGCCACAATTACATTCAAGCAAACATTTCATTAACTTCATTTGTCGTTGTCATTACAGCATGTGATGTTGCAAGATCACAGACAAAGTGGGAGTGTGCTCTTCTGTTGTTATCTACTATCTAGCATTGCCTCGTTAACTCTTAGTTTGCATGTAATTTTCAATTGTTTTTCCCCAATAGTAACATAGAGAAGCCAACCATGATAAATGGACTTAAACCAAAGCAACAATATGAAGTGAAAACATGAAGAAAAGTTCCTAGCAAGTCATTCTTTCAATTCGTATTCATCCCCTAGTGTTTATGCTATCAGCTTTAGTCCAATCACTTAAGGAGATTTGTTTTAATTTACTTATACAGAAATTAGGTAAGTGGGCCAATGCCACATCTTAAGCCACAACTTTTTGTACAAACCTTTTCTAAATATTCAACGCCTGCTACACCAATCTCTCTTCATATGTTGTCACATATCTTACCAATGTGCTTACACTCTTTGCTAGACACTAAGCCACATCTTGACCACTATGCTAGTGTTTTACCATTTGTCACTTGGATCAGGCCATGTCCGTAGCTTATCTTTTTTCCCAAGAGCCAAGTCAAATCTTATTGCTCACCAGTCACCACTAGGTTGTGTACCACTGCTCATCAACCACCATTTCTCGAATAATTGTCCAATTCCAATCAATTCAAATCATCAACTCCGATACCCCTTGTGAGACCATTAAGAGGAGTCCAAAAGAAGTTCACCGATCCTTCCACTTTAAATGGTCCTGAGGTACTTCCCTTGTCCATTTTTATCAACATGTTGGACTTCTTCAGTTGCCCCAATATTGCACTTGGCTGAATGAATTCCCCACATCCAAAAGGGAAAGAGATTCCTTCTTGAAAGACTCTTTTGAAAATCAAAAGTCCCTGCCAAATTTTTCTTCAATGATTGAGACTTGATACTAATGAACTATTGCAGATTTATAGCGTCATAAAATATTCTATTGATATGGGTCCTGTGGCTCTCCAACTAAGAAACTACAGCACACTTTTTTGTATGACACCATTAAGCCATTAAAAGATTAGTAGGATTTCTAACATTTAGGCAAATCCTGGGATAGCCTTTAAAACGTGGACTGTTTTCTTCCTTAAATTTATTTAGGCGTGATCTAGGATGGCAAATCTAGATGGCAGCATCATATCTGTGAAGATTTTGGTTTGTTTGTTTGGGGTGGAGCACTCAAGACTTTAATGAGGAAATATCTAAACTTGGACCTTTCACTAGATATGTTGAGAGAGTAATAAGCTATGCTAATGTCTTTTTCTTTTTGCTAAATTACACTACTTCTTTGTACCTTTTCTCCTCCCTCCCCCTCCACCACCCCCACTCCAACAGTACAAAACCGAGAAGGAAACCATCAATATTGCAGTTCATAAGATAAGCTAATATTAAAAGAAAACGAATTTATATACTCAACATGCATTATCAGAGCAAGAAAAAACTTTAGTCCCGTGATTATCCAAATAAAAATGAAAATACCTGCTCAAGCTCCTGCTTAATCATGATGGCTTAATCCTATATATATGAAGGATATGTGCTTCCTCCGAATAAGCTGAAAATGCAGGGAAGGAGAACGTAATGATGTTCGGTGGTTGTTCCCCGTCCATAAAGAGTTGTATCTTTTATGAACAATATGATGCATAACTAGATTCTAAAACAAGATAGTTTACGATGGTTAACATGCAAGGTTGGCCTGCACCATATTTTCAAAAATCTAAGTGTTTTCCAAATTCCAATGAAAATTTAAAACATGAAGAGAGACATTAACAACCAGAAGCAATGCATCGCCCCTCGCAAACAGGTCTATGAAGAATCTTCTAGGTGTGAGGGTTCCTTCATATCAGCATTTGCTGTATTTTATTCATTGAATTTCTTGACATCAGACCCCTATCCACCACATGATTCCAGAAGAGCAGCGACACTTTGTTTTCACTAGCATCAGAAGTACTAAAGCATCTATACAGTTTGACTGTGATCATCAACCTTCTCCTAGTCATCTCTTCTAAAACACCCAAGGCAGCACTTGCATTCCCTGCTTTCCAATAAGCATATGCAAGACTGGTGTAGATAACACTGTCAGCCGATATACCCTTTCCTTCCATTTGATTGAATAACTTTTCAGCACATTCAACCCTTTCTAACTTGCATGACCTTCTTATCAATGCCCTGTACACTGAAACATCAAGACAAAGGCCTCTACTCATAAACTCATTTGGCAGTGCTAAAACTGCATCCATATTGTCTTTCTTACAGTAGCAATCTACAATCCATGTGTATGTACAATAACTGAGTGTAAATCCAGCATCAAGCATGCTAAACAATACCTCCTTTGCACTTTCCAACTCATTTGTCTTGCAGAACCCATGAATCAGCGCCTTGTATGTAAATGGATCAGGTTTTAGTCCATATTCTAACATCTTGTTCTTAAATTTCAAAGCAGATTTCATATCTCCAATCTTGCAGTATGCATTAATAAGTGTGTTGCAAGTGATATTGTCAGCTTGAACTTTCCTTTCACTCATCTCACTCAAGAGTTTGTTAGCATCCTTTATCCTGCCATCTTGACACAGCTTACGCAAAATTGAATTATAAGTAACAACTCCAGGGTACAATCCCTTAGACTCCATCAGTCCCTGAATTTTCAGAGCTTCCTCCAGTTCATTTGTTTTACAGTAACCATCAATCAATGTAGTATATGTCACCTGATTGGGAGTTGCATTTTTTATTTCGCTAAACATCCTCATAGCTTCTCTCATCCTGCCTTCTTTGCAAAATCCATAAATAAGAGAGTTATAACTAACGATATCAAGGTTTATCCCCTCTCTTTCCATTCTGCTCTGGATAGACAAAGCCTCATAGTGCATACCCTTCTTGCAATATAATGATATCAAAGTATTATATGTGAAGATATCAGGTAGCATACCCTTTAAATCCAACTCATTTAATAACTGTTCTGCCCTTTCCACATCTCTTGCTTTTGAACAGGCATGAAATAAACAATTGTAAATGTACATATTGGGAACAACCCCAACTTTAACCATTCTCCTGTAAATTTTCCACACCATGTGAGTAACCCCATCCTTCAACAACGAATTCAAAAGTACAGTGCAAGCATGCAAATGAGGTTTGACTTCATGTAACATCATCTGCTCAAAAACTTGAATTGCATCATGTGTCATCTTTGACTTAGCATAATGTATGACAAGCCAGCTCAAAACTTGAGAATTAACTTCTGGGTTGTCATGAGTCCTCACCAAAGTGCTCAAAACTGAAGGTGATGGAAGAAAATCCCTGTTCGCAATTTTTTCAAGCATATTTTGTGCAGTTTTGAAATGCTTATGTTCGGTGAGGATGTGAATCATGGCCCATGAACATTGCAAGGAATGGCTATAATGTGGGATGGAGTCGAGCCATTTGAAGAATGGGAAGGAATGAAAAATCCCAGAATCATAGAGTGAGAGCTGCAATAGTACCTGGTGAATGGTAGAAGAAGTGAAAGCAGAGGCATTCTTAACCTTCAACAGATTGCCCCAGTTACCCTTGATCACAACTGTGCACACACTATCAATAAATTGCCTATGACTCCCAATGAAAACCATGTCTGCCAATACGATCAATACGCCCCATCATTTTCATTTCACAACCATACTTTGTTGCTACGCCTAGTTTGCTTCAATTTGTTTTCTTGCTATGAGTTGCTTTTCACATTTCTTGAAAACCCTGTGAAGTAGAATGTCTCATTAAAATATTATCCAACTACAAAGAATTAAACTAGTCTGAGAATGTTTATAATAAATTGAACTTTTAAATATGTTGGTAAAATATTCTAATAAATTCAGACATTACTAGAAGTTTAAATGTATCTATACAAGTCTCTAAATTGAGATCAAGCTTATAGTTCTTTGTAAACACAGCTTCATATTGTTAGCTTTCACATCAAACCTCATCTCCTTTATCTAAGTCAGGGCATTAACCAAACACAGGGTGTGCATCAAGCCATGGACCAATTAGCTACTAACAAAGCAAAAAATTGAAACAGCGAAATTTGAACAATACCCATTTGCTGAACAATCCAAAGTACAGAAACAATTTGAATTGAAAAATGGGTAAAGAAATAAAGAGCACTGGAATTCAGAGAGACAGAAAAGAGAGAAACCTCAACAAATAAAAAAAAAGGACTTTGCTGTTGTAAGGTGTAGCAGAACAATGGCAGAGTTGTAGTTGAACCGAGCACAGTAAGGGGATGAGGAAAGCCTTCGCAGCTGGTGGCGGCGGCGACGGCGGAGGGTGCGACGTAGGTGAAGTTTGAAATGCTTTGTTTGGGTTCGGGCCGGGTCGTCCCAACCCCTTAATGAAACCTTATTGGACTGGGCTGGGTCGGGTATATAATCCAGAAAAGGCAGTTTCTTCCTGAAACCCTACATTTTTCTTCCTGCACCTCCACAATTTTGAAAATTCCGAAACTGACCCCCAGAATTTCGGGATCTAGGAGTGTGCTACGGATTCATCAATCCAGAAGTGAATCATGTTGCATTCTGGATGAGGGGTGTTCCGGAAGCAAAGTTTGCATAAATTATTGATTTCCAGATTATTGAATCTGGAAGCCTAATTTCTATTACGGATTGGTGGATCCGGAATGAGTTTTTCCAATTATGGATTTCAGAATCCGGAATGCATATTTTGAATTACAGATTGGTGGATCCGGAATTGTTTATTCAATTATGGATGTTTTGCATTTTTTTATTTTGTTTTAACACTATCATTCATGTACTACCGGAAGCATCAATTCGTGATATTACCGGATGCGCCAATCCGAAGATTTACCGGAAGCGCCAATCCAAAAATTTACTGGAAGTGCCAATCTGAAAATTTACCAGATTTCATAATCTGGAATAAGAAAAAAAATAAATGTACAATTTATATAGGGACAATATTGCCTTTGCACAATATTGTGGGGGTGCAGGAAGAAAAATGTGGGGGTGCAGGAAGAAAAATGTAGCAGTACAGGAAGAAATTGCCAATGAAGGTTCATTTCTGTGTGAAACTGTTTGATTTTTTTCATGGGTGAATACTCATCCGTTTCACCTGAAATTTTTTGCGTTTTGTCCCAAAATCAGTCGAGATTATTACGTGAAATTTCAGGAAAAAACTATTTCGGGAGAATTTTTCATAAATATTATTGAAAACCAGGGCTATCTCTACAGAAACTTGTGAAATTTCGTCCTACTTTCGGCAATTTTATTCTGGGTTTCGTATTGCGTTGAAAAAATTCAAACAAGTACTTTCAGATGTTGTTTGCACACAGGTAAGGAGGCACTTCCATAAACAGATCACAAAAAGAAGATACGGGGAAGAAAAGCCATGACGTTTTGTTTTCGGAAAACCAGTTTTGTTCACTCTCGGTCTCGGACTTACTACGCCTTACTCCTTGGGTATTTTCGTCTGAAATTTTTACCAGTCATTCGTCATTGTGCCTACTGAGTTTTGGCTGAGATTTGAGACCAAAATTCGTCCCATGGGATTTGCAATAAATTTTTTAATCATCACTTCCAGGGCCAAAAGGAAGGTTCGTTTGTGTGTGAAACTGTTTGATCTTTTTCGTGGGTGAATACTCATCCATTTGACCTGAAATTTGTCGCATTTTGTCCCAAATTCAGTCTAGATTCTTATGTGGAATTTCAGGAAGAAACTATTTTAGGAGAATTTTTCATAAATTTTATTGAAAACCAAGACTATCCTCTACCGAGTTGTGAAATTTCGCCCTACTTTCGACAATTTTATTCTGGGTCAGTATTGTGTTGAAAAGATTCAGACAAGTACTTTCATATGTTGTTTGCACCCAGGTAAGGAGGCACGTTCATAAACAGATCACAAAAAGAAGATACGGGGAAGAAAAGCCAGGACGTTTTGTTTTCGGAAAACCAGTTTTGTTCACTCTCGGTCTGGGACTTACTACGCCTTACTCCTTGGGTATTTTGGTATGAAATTTTTACC
>Ga0123342_1002882_pt1 | contig 28230 bp, 23 predicted proteins | sample Turbeawhitnodule_FD_89960 | JGI IMG/M metagenome (GOLD analysis project Ga0123342, IMG submission 89960) | Root nodule microbial communities of legume samples collected from Mexico - Turtle bean Mexico white nodule | ecosystem: Host-associated > Plants > Roots > Nodule | place: Mexico: Nepantla... | reverse complement strand
TGGTCCTCCTCAACCTCATAGGTGTTAAAAATTTGTTCACATTTAGCCTCCCATTCTAAATACAAATTAGGATCACTATCACCACTAAAACTAGGGACTTTTACAAAAGGAACTTGAGGCTTGATCTCTTGGTGATGTCTTTGTTCTCGGTGGTGGCTTCCCCCATTGGAATGATGACGACGCCTCCTCCTTCTACTATCCTCTCCATGGCCGTGAGCAATTGAAGAATCCTTGGAAGAATGTCTAGGAGAAGTTTGTCTACCATCAAAAGAATGGGAAACTATCCTTTTGAGCATCTTCATCTTCGACTTCTTGTTCTTGAACTTGATCTCCATCACAACTACAATGAAATTTCAATATCAAACTAAGCAAAATAAATTTGTGCATTCAAAAAAACAATTCAAATTAAAGTATAGTAAACAATTATTATTTCAACCAAAATTTTGATAAGTTTAATGCATAAAACATAAACTATCTCAAAACTAAAACAATTTACTTTGTTGGGGTCAGATACCCCCAAACCCAACACTAATGCGTTCAAATAATTCAACACTACAACAATCCATATATAAAAACAAGAAATTCAGAAATAATTAACTAATTAATATATTTTTTAAAAACAAAAAAAAATTAGAGGAAGAAAAGGAACTAGATAGTAGTGAGTAGTGAGCAACGACATGTGTTGAGGAGCGATTAACAGTGAGTGAGGATTGTTGACCAACACTAAAAAGGGATGAAAATCGGTTACTGGCAGAGCCAGCAAGATCCATGTCGTAGGATAGCGGAATTACGACAACACAACACCTTCATGACGTTCCAAGACAACTCACAAACGACAAATATCGACAAGAGGGGGACAAAGAGAAAGAAGGATCGCAATGACAACACAATCGGAACACAAGTGAATGAACAACAAATAAGAAGAAGAAACTTTCATTCATACCATAAGGTAAAATGAAGAATAATGATTTAAAATTACCTATATGACAATAATTATATGACAACAATTAAATGAAAATTGTCACCATAAAATAGAATGACGGTGATTTTTAGTACTAGTCTCATTGTTTTTCTTTACAACAACGATTCCTATTTAACTGTTGTTGTCGTATAGATCGTTATATTTATGATAAAATCATCAGAAGATAAAAAAATCGTCGTTGTTTTCAGTCATCAGTAACACAATTTGCACTAGTGACATAATTTTTGCTTATAATTTCCATACATAGCATGAACATATACAATAAAGTTTAACAAGGACGGAGGTAATATCTCCGTAATTAAAGGCACTAAACTAATGATACCCACATTACTAGATCTGATTTGCGTTTACATAGAAAATCACAATTTATGCATTAATGGTAAATATATATTCCTTAATACTCCCCCTCAAGTTGGTGAGTGTATGTTGCAAACTCCCAACTTGTGTTGCAGTGTTAAAAATTGATCATTCCATAGTGTTTTTGTAAATATGTCAATTAATTGATGTCGAGTTGGCACATATGAAGGGCTAATCATATCAGATTGCAACTTCTCTTGCACAATGTGACAATATATCTCAATGTGTTTCGTGTGCTCGTGAAACACAGGATTAGCGACAATGTGAAGAGCAACTTGATTATTGCAGAATAATGGTATAGAAACGTCACAAGAGACCTTCAAATCCCGCAATATGTACCGTAACCAAACAATTTTTAAAGAGGTGTTTGTCATCGACCTGTATTCTTCCTCTGTTGAAGATCTTGAAACATTAGTTTATTTTTTCAACTTCCATGAGATGAGTGACATGCCAAGGAATACACAATATCCAGTAACAGACCTTCATGTAGTACAACATCCACCCCAGTCGGAGTCGCAAAATGCCTTTAAAGTGAGGTTGTTCTTTGATGAAAAAAATAATCCTTGCCCTGGTGTCCCTTTGATATAACGTTGGACACGTAATGCCACGTCCCAATGAGGTTTGCGGGGTTCATGCATATATTGGCTCAAGGTTCAAACAGAATAAACAATGTCGGGCCTTGTCACAGTGAGATACATTAATTTACCAAAGAGGCGTCTGTAGTTAGTAGGCTCCTAGAGTAATTCACCATCATCAATTAACAACTTTAAATATTGCTCCATTGGAAAACTATCTGGCCGTGCACTTCTAAGTCCCACATCTTGAAGTATGTCCAAGGCATACTTTCTTTGAGTCATGTATATGCCCTATTTTGATCTTGAAAATTCAATGTCAAGAAAGTACCTCAAATCTCTAAGGTCTTTGATGCAAAAACACTTGAGCAAACATGCTTTAAGATGATTCATTTCCCGTAGATCATTTCCAGTTAATAGAATATCATCTACGTAAATAAGTAATGTAGTGAACGAAGAACCTCGTTGTTTGGGGAATAAGGAGTAATCAATCTTTGACTATTGGTATCCATCCTTTTGAATGACATATGAAAATGTTGAAAACCAATTTCTGGAAGCCTGTTTTAGCCCGTAAAGAGATATTGAGTCAACATACACCAGTCTTCCCCTGTCGACGAAGTTCGGGTGGTAAATCCATATAAACTTCTTCATATAAGCTGCCATGTAAGAAGACATTATGTACATCCAACTGATGGAGAAACCAATTTCGAGCTGCAACAATAGTGATTAAACATCGAAATGTTACGCTTGGAAGTAGGCGGGAATGTCTCATGATAATCGATCCCTTCGACTTGAGTATAGCCTTTGGCTACGATACGTGCTTTATATCGCTTAATACTCCCATCAGATCGATATTTAATTTTGAAGCCCCATTTGCAACCGATGGGTTTTTTACCTATGGGAAGGGGCACCACTGTCCATGTATTATTCTGTTGCAAGTCTTTTAACTCGTGTGCATAGCCTGCTGCTAGTTTGGATTGAGAATAACCTGAGCGTACGTTGTGGGTTCTTTAGTCTCTGAAACATTAGCAAAAGAGGTGTTTTGTGCAGCGAAAAAGCGTGAGTAGGAAAGGAAATTATGGAGTGTATACTTAGTGCTTGAGGTGGATGCTGAGTCAACCACGTAGTCTTTATGCCATGCCTGAAGGTGTTTGGTGCGTTCAGAGCGACGTGTGAGAGGAGCTGGAGCAAGTATTGGTGAATGATTAATGTCAGGTTCAGTGACAGGTTCAAAAGGACTATTTGGTTCTGGATTATGTGTTTCAGTGTTTCAGACAGACGGATAGGATGAGGGTAGATCGAGTGCTAAGTTAGGTAAGACAGAAGGTGCAAATGACGGTTGAGTTTGTTGTTGTAATGGGAAGACGATTTGGTGAAAAATAACATCATGACTGATGATGAAGTTGTGGGATTCTAAGTCGAAAAGTTTATACCCCTTGTGATTATTGGGATAGTGGACGAAGACACATTGACGAGCTCGGGAGTCAAACTTCTGTTTGGGATGGACAACAATGGCGTAACTGAGGCAACCGAAGACTCTAAGGTGTGAAAGTGAGGGAGGTCGATGATAAAACAATTCAAAAGGGAATTTATTTTTTAGAAGTGGTGATGGAAGGCGATTGATGATGTGGATTGCCGTTAACGCACATTCCCCCCAAAATTCAAGTGGCATATGTGATTGAAATAGAAGAGCACGTGCAATGTTTAGGATATTTCAATGCTTACATTCGACCACCCCATCTTGTTGGAGCGTGTATACGCAAGTACGTTGAAGTACTATACCATTTTTATGAAAGAAATCTTGCATAAAAAGGAATTCCAGTCCATTGTCAGCACGAAAAACATTGATCGTTGCATGGAATTGATTTTGAGAAAATGTTATAAACGATTCTAGGAGATGTGATGTTTGTGATTTTTGAGTCATGAGAAAAATCCAAGTGCACCTAGTAAAGTCGTCTAGAATAGTGAGAAAAAAATGATGTCCTGTTTGTGTGGTACTTTGTGTAGACCCCAAATGTCGCAATGCAACAACTCGAAAGAAGAATGAGTTTTTATTTCACTTTTGGGAAAAGGTAACCTTGTTTGCTTTGCTTGAGGACAAACATTATAATTATTGTGATCAGAAATAACAACTGAAGGTAATATAGAGGAAGCGAGTTTGAGACGCGTGGAGGAAGGGTGGCCCAATCGCATATACCATAGGTCGATGTTGTTGGAGGCTTGGAATGATCTATGAATAAGCCTTGAAAGAATCATGGAATTGCACTAATTCCATAGATCGAATTCAAGGGGCTTATTGACTTGTGAAGGCATTGCTAGCGTGTCGTCGACGAAGCCAAGCTTCTTCTTTGCGATGAAGGCATGTGTCATTGATTTCTTCCAAGATAAATAATTCGACCCATTCAATTTTGTTGGAACGAGCATGTGCCCGGATTTATCTGAATGATGGACATAATACGGATGTGATGGATCCATGAGGATGGTTTTCAAACGTTTCTGCGTCTTTGGACGTGATCAGACTGTTTTTGACAAATAGGGAAAGATTTCTTCAAAGCACCAGGATCGACGCTCTGATACGATATAAAAGATGTAAAACTAGAAATTGATGATCAGAAAATTGATTTTGTGTGTGATTATTCTTGATACATACATGGACATATATACACTAAAATTTAACCAGGAGGGAGAGAATATCTTCGTAACTCAAGACATTAAACTAATGATATCCACGTTACGGGATCTGATTTGCATTTACATAGCTAATCATAATATATACATTATACATTAATGGTAAATATATATTCCTTAATATGGCCATCACAATATTTTTTTTACAAAATTTACAAAAAGTTCTTTTTGACACTAAGTTTTCTTTTAATTTTAGTGACCTAAATATAATTTTTTTATTTACTTATTCAATGAGTTTCTTCAACTTATAAATGATAAAGTTATGTCATGATATAATTTTTTATCAAATTTTTCTATTTAAATTGTTCTTTACTTATCCTAGCCTGACCACGGCACTGAGAGAACCTCGGATCCTACGCATAACATTGCCACTCAATTGCTATTCTATCAAGCTATATATTTTTTAACCTAGCAGGATCATAACTCATGTCAAAACTCTAACAATCCATATAGATATAAGCATATGAAGCTTATAGATCATTACTGATAATCTCATACCGGCAATATCATTCCTCTATGTTGCAAGAAGAAGAAAAGACAAAAATGGTGGCATTGTTGTTTCAAAAAAACAATTAATATGTTGTCTCTTACGAGTAATTAATTAGAAAGATTTATGAGATAACTCAATTTTTTTTTACATTATACCTCCTTTTTAAAAAGTTTAACAATAACTTTGTAGGTTATTTTTTTAATATATTGTTGAATTCATTCATCTTCATCCAATATACAACTCTCAAACTCTTCACTTAAATTCCTCCAATACGAAAACCTGGGCTCGAGCTAATTGAATCAAGCTCAACATGTTAATGCTCTTTCCTTGGAAGTACCTATATATTTTATTTTTCTTGGAAATACACACAAGTATTCATTTAACGGTAGAAGAATTGAAGTGATATTAAAGTTATTAAGTATATTCTTCTGAAGGTTGAATTATGTTAAATTATTGTGGTTATTATGACTAGGTACTTCCATGAGAGGAGGCAAACCAGGAACCTTTGTTGAAGAAACCACGTGAAGAGGCAGCCACTGCCAAACAAGGAATATAGTTAAATCACAGTGGTATACCCTGTGCATATATTCCCCGTTTCTTATCACCACTGTTTCTCTTACTTTTAGTCGTTCAACTTATAATTGCTTTGTCCTTCTAATGTCTGATGGAGCAAACACTGTCACAAGCCCACTTTGGACGTGAAAAAGCCCTACTGATGGAAAATATCGAGAAACATGAGGTATGGAAGTGTCAGATTCCATTATTTTATTTTCCTTTTAAGAATTTTTCATCTCTTCAAGTTTTCTTATTATGGTTTACAGAAAGGAAAAGGGTTTTCTAAACCATTTATAAGGAGTTTGACTATTGTGCATTCTAATCAAGAGGTTGTAGAAATTATGCATGTATTTCTGAAATTACATCCTGCATTATATCTGAATATTTCAGCGTCTTGTCTATTTCTATCTGTCGCTCCAATCAGAATTCGAAACGTTTTAACTCTTTTTTATTTATTTACATTTGGTGATAAAGAATTAATAAGAGTTGCACTTTAATTTTACCTAAATTTTATTAAAATTGGTTTAAAAAGTAATGTTTGTATTCATACTATATTATAGAATGTTTTTATCATATAGAATGTTTTTATCTTAATATATATTATGGGTGATTTGAGTGACTGATTTGATAAGTATTATTGAAAAAAATTCTAAATGATTCTGATACACAAATATAAATTTTAAGGACAACTTAACTTTATAAAATTAGCTGCTGCATATAAGAAATTGTCTCTTTAATTTGAGTAGTCTAATCCATTATTTTTGTGCATGATGGTGCTTTTAGCTTTTTATTAAGGGTTAAGAGTTGAAGTATTTCTAAAATATTTTTTTTATTATTTTTTTTCTAATAAAAAAATTCTACTATAAAATATCTTTATTTATAAAGAGATTTTTAACAAACATTTTTTTTTTTATTTTTTTCTATAAGTTTTATACTATATTTCTAACATTATGTAGATGTTAATGTGTTTGTTGAGTATGGCACTTTTTAGAAAATATATTCATGAAGTATCAAAATGTATAATTTTAGAAAATATTTAACAAAAGAATTATTTTGTGAACTGCATATCTTATTATTATATTTAATTTAATTAGAAACTTAAGAAATAATATTTGATATAATAAGTGGTAATAAGCAGCGTGCAACCCATTTTTTTCTTATCTATATACCAGAAAAACAATAAAAATGAACAAGCTATTACGAAATGGACTTTAAGAGGTGGTCGGTGGTCCGATAGCAGGTGGCACGATAGGTCCAACAAATACTCGCTAGGATAGACTCGGAATGGCTCTGATATCATATTACGAAGTGGATTTTAAGTCTAACTCAACCCCATAAAACCGGCTCATAGGATTGAGGTTTGCATCCATTTATATACAATGAAAGGCTCTAATCTCTAGTCGATGTGGGATCTCCAACACCCGCTACACATAAAATGCATCCGAAAGTTACATATAGAATCATAATAATACACTTAAAATAATATTATTTTCAATAAACAGTGAATATCATTATACTTCTTTTATCATCAAATAGAAATTCAAAAAATATACCTAACAAAGTGGCACAGTGTTACACTTTTTTCAATTTTATAAATAGATTTTTTCCCTCTTACCTGTTGCTGAAAATAGAAAGATTGCATATTCCATTTCCTAATTTTATACGTAAAAAAAGGCTTATTCAAGATAAACAAGATACATTTTTGAGTTCTTAATATTTAGTCATATATCTCATTTTTATTTATTTTATCGTAGTATTCATCACTATACATATATATATATATATTATTTTTTTCTTTTTCTTTTTGTATAGTTATTTTCATCACTGTATATTATTATTTTTTCTTTTCGTATACTTCTTTCCTCGCATACATTCAAAAAGTATATATACACAATTTTTTTTCTGTATCTCTCTCTCTCTTATAATATACTCAATCATCAGATTCCGTTAGAGGCTTAGCACCAGATAAGATCTGATATATAAGACGAAAACATGACAAGACAAGTAATGATAAAAATAAAGTGTTATATCGTCGACTATTATTGATGCATATATTAATTATATAAATAATGCGAACATTGAGAATAAATTATATAGATTTTAATGATGGGAAATTTCAATTTATATAAAAAAAATAGTTTGGTGATGAACCTCTGAATTAGTTTTCTTTTTTTTTTATTCGATGTGTTTCATAATCCTTGACTAAAATCCTTCGTCAAATAGTCTGACTATCGCTTTAAAAAAATAATCGTATCATAGTTTAATCTGCGTTTGGATGAAAAATTACATAATTTCTAAAACATTTAAATATATTCAATTTGATCTTTTATTTTATTTTTTTAAATATTTTATGTAAATTAAATTTAATAAATTTTATTTTATTTAGTCAAATAAAATATTTCAATTACTAATAAAATATTAAATATTTATTAATAATTCAAAATTATTAATATTGATGATTTTTTAGTTGATATTGGTTAATGTTTTATTTTTTTTTTGTCAAAAGTTGTTAATGGTATTTAAAAAAAAAATCATGATTGACGTATCAAGATTGTTTTTAGTTAATTAATGATTTAGTTAATGTTGGTAAAAAAATATTTAACATTATAAAAAAATCCTCAGAAAATTATTAATATTGAATAATATTTTGTATTGACGATAAAAATAATCTCAAGTGTCAATTAAAAAAATAATCTAATTCATACTCTTGAAAAAATATTCTCCTCGACATTGAATGATAAAATCGTAACTAATATTGAGCATAAAAACAATAGCGATCTACGTTAAAAAAAAAAACTTCTAAGAACTCAAATTACAAAATAATTCTTATGAGCGTGAATTGAATACAAAAATTCTAATCAATATAAAGTAAAAGGTACTTATTTTGAATGTTTTCATTTCAGTCTAGCTAATAATGACGCATTAATCAAAATCATGCTAAGGAGAAAATGAGAAAAAACATGAATTTAAAAAAAAAATCTTGTTTTTTATGTGGAATTTAAAATTTTCTAATTTAAAATAATACAATTATTCTGACAAAATTCTAAAAGTTCAATTTCTTATAAAATAAGATATGTTTTTTTATGAAACATTTCAAATTCTCTAAAAAAAATATTTGTTATAGAAAATATATATTTAAGAATCATTGTCCCAAACAACTGGAAACAAAACTATGTTAACTCGACTGGATCGAATCAGGTAAAATCTCATGGCCTAGTCGGTATAACGAATCAATTTTAGTTTAAAAAGAGTGCATGATGAGTTTTACGGGGTGTATAAAAAAATATCCTTCACGTAAAAGAATGGAGCCCATCACCACTAAACCAGCCGTTTCTTTATTTTTTGGGCCAGACTGTACGATATTTGGGCCCTAAAGCCGTACGTTAGCCCAATAAAGTATTGCCCGCCAAAAAGTAGAAAACCTATTTACAAAAGGAGCATTTTCAATTGAAAACGGCGCCAAGCCGCTAAATAAGCGTTTCAGAGAGACCTCTCGTTACCACTTTCTGCATCTGAAAAGTCAGTTACTCGAGAATGGAGCATCGCGATCATCATTGCTTCAGCAGTAAGTTAGATTCCGCCATGGACGTATACCTTTGCCAAGAAGATCAAGAAAAGGAGGAGGAAGAACAAGACCCCTTTCTAAAATTTGTTGAACACGCAAGATCTGAACTATTATCGCTAGAAGGCGATGCTAACGGAGACGACGAGGGTTCCGCTGGACTTGGGTGGAGTTGGATCGTTTCTCGTATTCTGAAGACTTGCATTGCTTATTCAAGCGGAGTCACTCCCGCGATCTTGCTCTCTGAACTCTCTCAGGTACATCACCCTCTCTCGTCCATTTCTTATCTGTTTGGATGCGATTTCCCCAGTGCACAGACTACGAAATTGATTAGTTAGGGTTTTGTACTCGGTTACGTTCTTCTCTTTTGGAAGTAGATTGGTTATGTAGCAATTGCTGTTTTCGAAGAGAGTTTAGCTGTTACTTTTGCGTGGTGTTGAGTTTAGTTCGATTTTTGCTGTTTTTCGCCACTTTTCTTATTGTTGATCTGTTTTGAAGATGTGGAGTGAGCAACGCAGGGTTGGGGTTCCGGAGAAGAGTCTAGAAATAATCCAACACCTCAAGAAGAATAATCGGAGGACAAAGCTTCCGAACACTGTTACTATTGATTCCATATACGAAAAGAACTTCCTGTCCTTGAGCAGTGTTCTCGAGGCTGTTATCATTGATGCATTTGTGCTCCCAGGTACTTTGAAATTAAAGCATTTTTTCCCGTGTACATTTTAATGATGGGAACGAACGAGTGTGAAGATTGTTGTTCTTGCAGTCTGAATGACGAACTCAGAGTGATCCAGAACAAAGTTAACCTGATGTGCATGAACTAACACAGTTTCCAAGGAATTGTTAGTGCGATGTACACGTCTCCACGATATAATTTGTTCTTCCCAATGATAGTTTGAGACAGCAAAACTACTAGTTTTCAATGAAAATAACTCAAGAAGGAGAGTGAAAAGATGTGGGAGAGAACTCTGCAAACACCTTCTCTAATATAAATGTTTATAATAATAAAGAATGTTCCTAAAACCAAGTCAGATTAAGGATAAGGAGGGACCAAATTTAAATGACCAAGCCAAAAACATTAAATATAAGAAAATTATCAGTTTTTAATAAATTATGAATATTAGTTTAAAATAAATTTGTAAATAATTAAATAAAAATGTTAACCTTTTTGAAATACTAATAAAACATACAACAAACTTTGCCATTTGTTAAAATTAAGTATTTTTTGAATAAAATTAATCCGTTAAATATTTACAAATAGGAATCGGTTTTGATATTTTACCCCACTTTAAGTCTAGTAGAAAGTTATTTGGTTTAACTTTTGGAGAGGTCAGTAAAATGGATACCACACTCTTAATTGCTATTTTCAAAAGTTTGATTTCTGATAGAGCCCACAGTCACCCATTGATTCTTTTTTTTAAAATTTTTTAAATCAAATCCAATTCTTCTAATCAAGAAGGATGAGAACTAGAACATTCAGTTTAAGTTAGAAACACAGGTATTTCTAGTCAAATTTATGTTCCCACTCACCCATTGATTCCTGTATTTAATTTTGTTTTGTAATGATTGATGCTTGCCATCTGCAGGCACAGACATCCACATGCTTATGTTAGGGGATTATTGGAGCTCCAATACCATAGATCTCTACCTACACCGCAGGTAATTGAATTAAACAAATCAAGGTCTGATTCAATTTTGTAATTTGGTGCATTGTAAATAAAATTTACGCTATGCCTGCACCGACAGCTGGCTTTTCTATTTAGTTCACTTTACATGGTTTGTTTCTCTTGCTACTGAAAACAATGGAAACATAAAGTACTTAAAACTTTGGTACTTTTATTTTTTATTTAAGTGCATCGTTAGACAATCTGAAAGTAATGATGTTTAAGAAGATATTCTGTCTTTGGACTGTTTGTTCTTTCCATTGTTTATCGATTTAAAAAGCTTTTAAAGTTTCCAAGGCCTTATGTACGGGCATTTACCAAAGTCATAGTGGGGCTTCGGAGGTTGGGTCCGCTAGAGGGTCAGCAGGACAGGGCAGAGTCTTGCTAGGCTCACGGGTAAGGGGAGTCGAGGAGGGGGCGGTGTTGAGGCAGGACGTGGAGGTCTCGGGCCTCGGCAACCCAACAGTAAAGATGGACCAAAAAAGGTGGTTTCCAAGCCACATCCCAGTTACCAGTAAGGAGAGGCCCAAATCACGAGGGATCCGTGCATGGGGTGTGGGGAACGCGGTAGTGCGCACCACCATCAAAGAGCCACTGGAAAGAGACGACTCGTAAGGATCACGTCCCAGGGGTGATCTACATGCATGGAACGTGAATGAGGCAGGGAACGCCCAGGGTGGATGACCCCAGAGATTGGGCGCATGAGTCGGCACCCAAGTGGTCATCCCACGCCAGATGCGCTTTGGCAAGGTAGCCTTACGCACTAAGATGGCCCTAAGACTGGGTGATAGTGTCGTTAAGGCGTGCCTACAGTATGCTTAAGCCACAGTTAGCAAGAGGGGCAGAGACATTGAAAGGTATATAAGGGGTAACAACAAACATAACAAGGTACGCTTTCGTTAGTACGCATTATGCATTTCTAAGAGAAGTAACAGAGAGAGAGAGAGAACACACACAGTGCTCTCAGAGTCAAGAGTTTTGGTGTTTCATTGCTCGAGAGTTTGACTTGAGCGTCGGAGTGCAACATTTGAAGTACACGTATTTTCGAATTTTCTGTACAATGTAGGGGCAAACCTGTTGCCTTGGTGTTTAGACACCTCGTGAGGGAGTGGCAACTTCCTTTGGGATGCCTCCCTCTCGAGTGTGGGCGCCAAGCGTGAACAACAAGGTTCAGTCAGTAACGAACCTGTCGCCTTGGTGTTTAGACACCTCGAGAGGGAGTGACAGTTTTCTTTGGGACGCCTCCCCTTCAAAGCGTGGGTGCCAAGTGCGAGCAGCAAGGTTCAGCCGGTGATGAATTGTCGCCTTGGTGTTTAGACACCTTGAGAGGGAGTGGCAGCTTCCTTCGGGACGCTTCCTCCTCGAGCGTGGGCACCAAGTGCATCGGTCGTCTTGGTGTTTAGACACCTTTGAGAGGGGTGGTAGCTTCCTCGGGATGCCTCCTCCTCAAGTGTGGGCACCAAGTGCACTGGTCGTCTTGGTGTTTAGACACCTCAAGAGGGAGTGACAGCTTCCTTCGGAACGCCTCCTCCTCGAGCATGGACACCAAGTACGAACAACAGGGTTCGACCAGTTACGTCCTCCTTTGTCTCTGAGCGAAGACGAGACTAGTGACGCGCCTTGAGGCTAGACACCTTGAGACCGCCAAGTAGGAGTAAGTATCAGCAAAGGAGTTTTCCTTGTCTAAACAAGAAGTTGAGGCAAGGCCAGTTGAAGGTTCACGCATGCTCACTTCCATCACAGGTTGTTAAGCAGTTAAGGCAGAGGGTGAGAAAGCGTGCTACCTAAAGTTCGAAGTTTTAAAGTTTGTCAAGGACGTCGTATGGTGTTAGTATCAGAACGCTGTTAGTAAGAGCGACAAGTTAAAGACATAGTCCTCGACAAACAAAGATAAATAAAGCAAGTAAAGTAAGGTGCGAGTTGTATTAAAATTATAAATGTTTTGGAGTACACAGTTTCAAGGTCAGAGGTTAAGGAAGTTCCTTTTGAGGTCGCCTTGACACGATCTGCTCATCTACGACACGGTTCGACGCGGCGAAAGGGGAGACGTCCATCTCGGGATGCTTACAAGCAACCTGAGCTAGAGCGTCCTCAAACCCTGCGGCATAAGCGTCAACAACGTCATCGATGAACTCTGTTTTGGCTTTCTCAAAGGCTTCAGCTTGAGTAGCTAGTTTTGCCTTGACCCTTTGGCAAGTTCAGCTTCCACCTTTCCCAGCTGCACCTCTCGGTCCGTGGCCCGCTCTTCAAGTTTGGTCATTCTAGCTTTGTTGGTCGCGACCTCCTCCTCTAGTTCCATCACCTGGACGCGTAGTGGCACGACTTTGCCCATCAGAGTGGTGAACTCTTGGCCTTTGTCGTGGAGCTTCTTGTTAGCTTCAAGCTCGACTTGTCAGAGGGCACTCAACTCCTGGTTTAATGCAGTCTTACGGTTGGTGAAAACTTGAGTTTGTTGGGCTAGTTGTTCCCGCACCAGAGACAGTTCTTCAGCCAAGGCCAACTACCCTTTTGCTTTGGACTCTGCCTTGTGGGAGAAGGCGTCAGCTAGGGCAAGGAACTCGCCAAGGCCAAGAGCCAAGTTCTCCCGCACCACCTCGTCGGAGGAGTTTCCTGTAGCCCCTTTCTGGTAGTCCTTAAGGATTTGTTGAAGGACTAGGGGGGAGTTCAGGAGCAGGGGCTGGTTCAGGTACGCTCTCGCCGCCACCCTCGAGCGCAAGGGGGCCTTAGGGGGAGGAGGCGCTAGGTGGGTGATCCTTAAACGAGGCATGACGCCTAGCTGAGGAGGAATGGGAAGTGGCTGTTGTCGCGACCTTGTGTCTCTTAAAGACAAGGCCTTCTGTGGTGTCCTCTTCGTCGTCAGACACAATTTCCACCACCCCTTTGCCCTTCTCAAGGGGGGTTGGCGTTGGAGAGGCCCTAACAGTTGGCAAGAGGACCGCGGCGATGGGAGCTAAGGGGGGAGGGGATGGAACAACTTGGTTGGTAGGTGGAGCGGAAGGCGCTGAGGCACCTACATCAACAACAACCTCTTCACGAAGGGCCAAGACCTCAGCTAGTCTTGCCCTCTTCTCCTCGTTCAGCACCATGCCTGCGTCAGAATTGGAAAGAGGTAAGAGTTTAGTAAATAGAGAAGAATTAGAAAATCAGTGCAAGTATGAGTTAACAGATAAGAAAAAGCAGAGTAGTGTTGTAAGGAAGATCAGGAACGAGTTTCTATACCAATATAGCCAGCAAGCCCAGTTGGGCTGTATTCGTTCTTGATGAGCTCTACGGAGCTGAAGACCGTCCCGAGGCTAGCCAACACTTGGCATACCTCACGATCAACAGAGGATAGCTCATCGAGGGTCTTGACTTTCTTAAGAGTCAATTACTTCACCCAGTACAAGGGAAATCCATCTAGCGCGGTGCAGTCGTACTCAGAGCAACACACCTTGAAGAATTTCCCTTTGAACCCTTTGTAAGGTTGCTGGAACAAGGTGAGGATGACTCTTTCTGTCACCCCGCGATCGGCAGAAGAAAGCTCATCCAAGGTTTTGGCTTTCTTGAGTTTTAACTTCCCCACCCAGTACAAGGGAAATCCGTCTAGGGCGGTGTGGTCGTGCTCGGAGCAGCACACCCTGAAGAATTTCCCCTTAAACCTCTTGTAAGACTGTTGGAACAGGGTAAGGATGCCTCTTCCTATCACCCCGCTGAAGCTAACCTAGAGGTTTTTCCCTGGGTTTTTGGCCTCAAAGAAATGGAGGAAAACATCTACGGAGGGGCATGACCAAAGTAATTACAAAGAATGGAGAAGGCCTTGATGAAGGCCCAGCTGTTGGGATGCAGTTGGGGAGGGGCAATGTTTATTTCAGTTAACAACTCCCTTTCGAAGCTGTTGAAGGGAAGGCGCTGCCTAATGCGCTTGAAGACAGTCTAGTAGAAGAAGAAGGGTTCACTTTCGTTGGCGTGACTGTCCACGCACACGGGTTCACCCTCTACGCATGGACGAACCGAGATATAAGCGTCACACTCTCTCCCGAACGCCTTACCCTTGAAGTCAGGCTCGCTGTCCAAGTGTGCCCTCTAGTCCGCAATAGAGGTGAGGGAGGAGGAGGGTTGGCGATGACTTTCGTTCGTGCCATGATGAAGGAAGCTAGGAAAAGCAAGGAAAATAAGAAAGCAAAGGTTAAGCAAGGGGGGGCTATGGTGTGAAACTAAAGAAACCCATAAAACCCTACCCTCGTAGGAAAACTCAGAAAACAGAGGAACGTAGGAGATGTAGAAGAAAACTTAAAATGCGGAAGTTTAAACAGACCCAGACAGTTATCAATGCGCAAAATCAGAAGTAAAGAGCAATCAATGGAGAAAAATCATACCTTTGATTATTGATGAGCGAAAGTTTTGATTTTTGTGAAAAGAGGAAACCAGAGAGCTTGAGGGTGAAGATGAAGAGTGCGAGAGAAGTTTCAAATGATGAAACAGTGCATGAAGCGTGCGTTTTTGAAACGCTTAACGTAAACTCATTAAGTCCTAGTCGTTGGATTAAGACACGTGTGTGCTGATCAAGGCAGGAACAGGAAAGCGTCACTTCGGTGCACTGCACATGTCCTGTCACATGAAGAAGCCACGTAGGACGGTAGGGCCAGGCCGTAGTCTCTTTGCTGAAGAAGTTGACAGCTCGAGACTGGGGGGCTTGTGTACCAACTGGTACGCTTTCGTTAGTACGCATTACGCATTTCTAAGAGAAGTAACATAGAAAGAGAGAACACACATAGTGCTCTCAGAGTTAAGAGTTTTGGTGTTTCATTGTTCGAGAGTTTGACTTGAGCGCAAACGGCTGTGAGGGCGCCCTTTGTCTCTTTGTTTCAGGTGATTCCATCGGAGGAAAGGAACGTAGGAACGGAGGGTTCTCGGACACGAAGTTATCAGAAGCGCACAAAGACGTTTAGGTCAACCGGCGGGAACAACTTACATTTATTTAAAATATTTGCACAAAATACAAGTATTGAGTTTGGATTTAGCTCCTCTTTTCAGTTTGAAATATGTAGCGAGTAATTCGAAATCAAAACATTGGCATCTTTATTTGCAATTTCATTTAATATTGTATCATATTTTGTCCAGCAGATTCTGTGACTTAGCAGGCCTGCAGAACGGAATTCTGAAGCGAGGAAGGGAGATTTTTCTCACTGGTTGCTGCTACCTCCGAACTGCCACTGGAGGTTCTGGACGTGTACGTCTTTTGCCAACAGAGTATCTTGTGATTCTATTGGACGAGGTAACGGTCAAAGTTGGTCTCAATATGAATTTGTGGTATTTGATTGGATCATTGTAGTTGCATATGAAAGTAGTTCGAGTTCGGAACAAATAATGTTTTCTGGACACTACTTCTACCTTTCGGTGTTTGTGCTACACCTAAAAGATGAGATTCAGGTCAAGTTTTCGTGATGGTAATTCTTTCATTTTCTTCAAATTCGTAGAATAAGGATGATGATGCAATGCTACTAGGAGCTCAGTTTTGTTCAGACTCTTTCTCTTCAATTTCTCTTGATGCAGTGAACGGTGGGACTTCGTATTCACTTTATGCCCGGTAAACTACATGCAGTTATTGATCTGTTTATTCAAAAAATGTGGTGTTATATTTTTACATTGTGCGATGATAAAATACCATGCTTGATTTTACTTTTTGTACAAATGTGCAAGTGCAGCTTAAAAGTATTTACTACATCAATATTTTCTTATATTGATTTATAGGATTGAAAAGATCGAATCTTCGGAAGTTCAAGGGAAGTATGGAATCTTACAAAAAAAACAGATTATTCTTGTTGACAGTGATGGTGTCGTAATAAAGTTTTTCTTATGGGGTGAGCAGATTCTCCTGGCCAATCTTTTCAGGTGAATTCTTGCAGTGGTCAGACTTCTGAAGTTGAATAGTTCTTTTCATGCTTGTATAACATTCATTTTTTGGGAGTATACAGAGTGGGAAGCATGCTTGCCCTGGACAAACCATATGTTGCTAGTTCAGAGGACTGTGATGTCGAGACAAGGGAAGGTTTTTGTCTCGAATACGGAACCGAAACACAATTATATTTGGTGCCTTATATTCAACGTGAAGAACAGGTGATTTATGGATTTCTGTATTGACGACATAAACTATTGTAGTTGTCAAAAGGAGAAAATATTAACAGCAATGCCAATTAGGTGTGCGTAACATTGACTCCAAATCGCCCTCATGGTTCACGGCCCTTGGGTTCTTGTAATCCCAGTCAAGATCTCCAGGTTTCTCAAGTTAGCCTGCCCCGTGATTCTCAGGGGACCATTGATTTCAGAAATTATCCTTTTCGGGTGAGTTCTCCCGCTACCTCCTCTCCAAAGTACATTAAAGGATAGTTTTTCCTTATTTTCTATTTGCTCTTAATCTTAATAGCTATATCGCTAATTTATATTGGAAGCCTGCCAATAACCGGTGTTTGATTTTATTATTGGCTTTAGTTTAGCAACACGATTTTGACACCCTTTATTACGCGAAATTTGTGTTGCCCGATAAATTATGTAGGTCTCTATTGATTAAGTATTCAGTGGAACGTATATAAAATTTTCCCTGTATGGGCCAATAATACTAAAGGATGCACTGAAAAAATGTGTTCGTAGCTGTTCTCTTTCATATTTAATATTTCCGCACTATCTTATGTGTACTGCTGCAAAAGGTGTGCTTGTGTATCTTTTGGTTGATTACCTAACTTTATTACATGTGTGAAGTTTTGCAGTCATTTGTGGTCGACCTTCGTGACAAGATGACTGGCATCAGTCTCTATGGTGTTGTTACAGATATTATCAAAGAAGAAAATAACAAAGAAACTGTTTTCTCTTTAAGAATCGCAGATGAAAGAGGAGAAATTTGGACAAAGCTTCATTTTGCGAGATTTTGGTACTGAACAGTATAAGGAAACCATGTAAATGTTTCTTTGCAGTTCTTAATATTATTTTCTTTGCGCTGTTCATCCTTATATTCTTATAATATATACCTCAGGTCATTGGGAAGAGTGAGTCTCGGTCACACTGTATTCATATCTGGCTTGACATGCTCAATGTCGAAACAAAAATGGTGAGCACATCCAAGTTCGAAGTTAAAATTAAAAACTAATGCACATGACCAGTCACCACATGAGAAAAACAATTGTGAAAATTGACAGAAAATTAAAGTCTTTCAATACTTTAAATTCTTGCCTAGTATACCTTTCGATCATATTGTCTGCTCTACCTGTTTCATCTGCCTGTATTAATCCGTTTTTGTGGTTGTATCCGCATAATCGCGCAATACAATTGAATGTTTCTGATTGACAGTCTGGAAGTATTATGGTTTGAGAATGGTATTGGAGCTTCTTTCATTAATCTCAGTTGCTTACCAGCATTGATCTACTCATCTTGCCTTCATAAGCTATCGCAACTCTCTGATATTTCTGACCAGACTACCTATACACAAGTAAGAATAATGTATCAGCATTATTTTAATGTCTATTTGACTTTTTTCTGTCATGTTTCAATTATTACGACGTCTTATTCTTGTCACTGGTGTCTTCTGTTTACAATTTTCTGACAAATAATTAATTATAGCCGTTGCAACATGATACTATATACAGAAAATATTTTTTATTTACTTATATAAAACATCTTGCAATAACCTTAGCTACGTATATTGTTCGACCTCAATATTCCTTGTTACTTAATGCATGTGCTCAGCCCTAATGAGTGAAATACGAGAGGTTATTGACATGTTCCTCGAGTGTTCGTAGTTGGATGGTGTTTACGAATTATTGTTCTATAAAATATATAAAGCAAGACATTAAAAATAGTAGGATTACATAAATAATATACCGCTTTATTATTATAGCCAAAAAACTTGTGTTGAATTACGGTTCTGAATCTTTCCATGCCTTTTACAGTATCTCCGTTATTTAATTGTTTATCTACAAATTCTGATAATTTTCCTTAATATTGTTGAAGGTATGCCGAGTCTCTCTTGATCCAATTGAGTATTATTACGTTAATACAAGATTTTCACATTCTCTATGTGGTCATTTTGTGAACAACATGCCTGATGGATCGGTGAAATGCTGCTTTTGTCGTACAATTTCTGATGCTACGTTGGTACGCACTTTTCATCTGAAAATTACTCTAGCGGGTGAGGGTGCGAAAATTCTAGCATGGTGTACAGGTCAAACTGCTATGGATTTGTTGCAGATAGCTCCTGAGGAGTTTTATGAACTTCCCGAGGTAACATCTTAAACTTCATATCCCTTAGCCATTGCAACCAAAGTTGAGTTTAGATAATGTAAGAAATCGCGAATTGTGAGCTTAAGCAATGCTAACTAACATCACTTGTATTAAAACACTTATTTGATTCTCAAAGAACACATTATTTTTGGTTTCAGGAAGAGCAATTAATGTATCCTTCGTCGTTAGGAAATGAGAGGTTTATGGTTGCTTTGGTAAAGTGTAAGCGAGATGGTTGTGTGATCGGTGAATTCTCGCCAGACGACACAATTTCGTGGGAAATCACTCGTGCATACAAGTGTGAATAATGTTGAATGCTCAATGTTGTATAAATGAAGGTGGCACTGGGATGGTAATGAATCTTGAGCCGTTCCTTCCACCATCATATAAGTGGAAGCCTGGAAGGTATTTCATGAAGAACGTTTTTTTTTAATTTAATTTTATGTATTTTATAAAATTGAAAATATTTTTTCTGATCTGTAATTATTCACTTTTATAAATTTAATTTTATCCTTGAGTAGGAGTTATTTTTACTCATTACATAATTCACCGTTAATTTATTAAGAATTTAATTCCACTTTTTTTCCAAATGTTTCTTAATTTTAATTTCAAAGTAAAATTTGTTGTATAAAATTGAAGACATTTTTCTTTCAATAAATTTTACAATATCAGAAAATAGTTTTAAATTATAATGCCCATAATATCATTAACGTGAAAATAAAAGTATTGAAATGTGAATGAAAATATTAAATAAATAAAATTATTAAAATTTCGGTTGATTGTTGTAATGCATTATGCAAGTGAGATAAGTGACCAATGTTCAGTCACACACGGATGTTTTACATTATATAATATAAACGAAGGCCAACTAAGACTTTGTTTAAACAAAGTTCTCCCATTAATATTTATAATATTGAAAAATTAGAAGAAAAATAAAATAAACTTTTCAAAATCTAAAAGAGTTATATGAAAGTTTCTATAATTTAACTCATGGAAAAAATATGTTTTATTTTATTTTTCTTTTGGAAGTGTTTATGGATTTTTTTGTACAAATAGACCTTAGCTCAAGCTTAAATTCCTCGGAATCTGAAGAGAGTAAAAAGATACGTTGAGGTAAGGCGAGTTATAAAATATCTTTAACTGATTTTTAGGTTTTTTGTTTTTTGAACATTTTAATGCACAATTCAATGAAACCCCTCCCAATGCCTTTGCTTCTTGCTTAGGGCTAAGCTTCATCAAGATGTGTATTTAAAGTAATTGTGTGGGTATGAATGGCCATTCTAGTCAAAATGCTTTATTGCAATATTTGATGGAGAACGCAACGTTCAAGGAACAAAATACTAAAATGAGGCGAAAGATGCTGAAAATGGAGCAAAAGAGCAAAGAAGTGGAAGAATAGATGTCCAACTGAGAAGCCAAGTCATGACCAAGGAAATTTGCACTATATAATTTTATATCATTTTTTTTATATGCACTCAACAAAACTTTTTAAATCCAAGTTTGCTCTTGTCTCCTTTCTTTTGAAAAAAACTGCATAGGAGCTTGGTGTGCTACAAAAGACTTGCTATTGTTGCAGTGTTGGTGTGGTGGTGAAGGAAATGTTTCACTTTTAGTTGCGGTGCACATTGTTTTGAGGTAAGAAACCAAATTGCATCTTTATTTTCATAATTTTTGAGTTGAGATGTTCTCGAATGACAATATTTGGAAGCTTGGATATATGTTTACGGATGCATGAATTCGGAAGACAATGTCACGACCTTCGGATATAAAAATCCGGAAGGTAATTTTGATTTCTAATTTAAAGTTCCGAATGCACATGTCTGTAAGGGAGGTTTGAGTTTTGGATATCCATGTCGAAGGGGTTTTTGAGTTCTGGATATTCATATCTGGAATGGTTTTTTGAGTTATGGATTGCTACATCCGAAAGGTTTTTATGAGGCTTATGGATATTAATATTCGGAAGGCAACTGATATGTGTTTTCTTTTACAGCATTGACAATGGTTACAACGGACTCATACATGGGAAATTTTAGGGGAGATTGATGTGTGGGATGGATTAGATGATGTTGATTTGGAGCAATCGATAACTTATAACGTGTTAGATAATGAACATAGGCACATGAGCGTAGTGAGGCGTTTACTACAAATGAGGTAAGGCAAATGTTAGGCGTGTGAATTGTAGTTTATGAATGATTTAAAAATTTGGCATATGTTGTTGTAGGTATTTCGAAATCGAGATGAGTAGTTAGAGTGGACGAGATGTGTTGGGTTTGTAATTGTTATGTTAAGGTCAGATACATGGAGGGGGAACATATGTATTATTAGGTTGTGAGAGATGAGATAAATTCAAACAATATAAAAAAGACGTAGATATCAGTCGAACTGGAAGTAGGAAGTGTGAGTAGTTGTGCAAGATTTTGAGATTGAAATTGATTTTGAGAAGAGTTTGATTTAAAATTTTTGCAAGATTGGATAATAATGAAGTTTTAACAACAATCACAGAAGAAGTAATTAAGGAAGCCAATCAAACATTGCAAAATTTCAATTGGTTTAAACTTCGTTTTAACTGGTTGTTTATGGTAACAACAATAACAAAATTAAATCAAACAGTTTATTAGGAGTGAGAGAGAGATTACCCAACCAATTTATACTGGTTCACTCAACCTTGAGCTACATGCAGTCAACAGAACAACCACTGAGTTTCCACTAGTAAACAATCACATATTACAATACACAACACCACAAAGAGGTGATCTTGATACCACACGAACCACTCACCCTCTTTACCTACACACAACCTTAGTCAGAACACACTCTGACCTTACAGGTTTACACACTTCACAATTACAGAAAAGAAACTATTACAAAAATCAGAAAGGAACAAATTACACCTAGTAATTTAGGAATCACAGAGCTCCTAAGATTAGACATTGAACCAATGCACAACTACTTAGCAATCTTGCAAAACTTTTGAATCAACCTCCTCTCAAAATCAATTTCAATCTCACTCTTTGTTGTTGTAATTATTGTTTTTGAAATCTAAAGAGAAGCCATATTTATAGCTCTTAAAACTAGTCGTTCTAGGCAGTCAATCATGAGTCAAAACAATTTTGATCCAACTAAAAACAAATTAACAGATTTTTGAAAGGCTGTTATGAAATGTGATAATCAATCAGTTGAAATGTTGTTTTAACAGGTTGAATTGGTTAGACAGTAAGTTAACCAAGTAAAAAACAGTTTTGAAAACTTTCAACCAAGCTAAGTGACTAATAACTGATAATATTGTGGTTTCAATCGGTTGTTTTTCTCTTTGCTTAAAAAACATTTTTCTCTTTTAAAATAGATTGAACCAGCTTGTGCAAAGGACTAGGAATGATCATTACAAGAATTCTAAACACCCTAGACTAAGCTCTAACCAAAAGCAGCACAACATCAACTTGCAACACAGATTTGAATCATCAAACCTTCCATGTTCTACAATCTCCCCTTATTTGACAAATTCTTGGGATGTTTTTTGGAATGTTCTATTTAGAATCTTGCTTAACCTGCATTCACAAACAAACATAGAAATATAGGATAATCTATTACAGTCAATCAAACACCATAAACTAATTTCCACTAGGTGATTTCCAGTGAGGAACATTAGTCAAATCAATGTGAGAAACCAGTCAATCATGCATAGGTGCAACATAGAAAAGCAATCGGTTATTTCGTAGGAATAATCCGGTAAAATTTGTATAAGAGTTTTATATGAATAAAAAAACCAGTTGTTCCCGTCGGTTGACCTAAAACGTCTTCGTGCGTGTACGACAATCTCACGTCCAAGAACCCCTGCGTTTCCTCGTGTTTTTCCTCCGATCGAACACCTGAAAACACAAAGACAAAGGGTGCCCTCGTGGCCGTTTGCACTCCGACGCTCAAGTCAATCTCAAGACAGAAAACACCAAAAACTCTTAGCTCTCAAGCCCTATGTAATTCTGTGCGTACTTGTGTTAGAATTGCGTACCTTGTTAGGTTTGTTGTTACCCTTTATATACTTTAGGGTTTCCGTTGTTTTCGCTAATTGTAATTCGGTTTACTGTAGGTGTGTCTTAGCGCCTTTATTACCCACTCTTAGGACAACCTAGACTCCCTCACTAGAGTGCAACCTCTCACGGGATGACCACTTGGGTGCCAACTCATGCACCCAATCTCTGGGGCCATCCGCCCTGGGAGTGTCCTAGCTGTTCACGTGCCATGCACGCAAATCACCCCTGGAACGTGACCCTTACAAGTCGTCTCTTTCCCAGTGGCTCTTTACTTGTGTTACGCCCAAGCGCGTCCTCCACACCACATGTAGGGAGTCCTCGTGATCTAGGCTTCTCCCTTACTGATAGCTAGAGTGTGGCTTGGAAACCACCTTCTACGACCCATCTTTACTGCTCGAATCACCGAGGTCCAAGGACTCCTCGACAATCTTGACTCTCGTGCCTTGCGAGCCACAGGCCCATGCTTCTCGTGGGACCAAACCTACGTGGCCCCACCATAACTACAGTCACCATTGAAGTCCGAGGACTGGTCGGTACACCAGTTATAACAGTGTTCAATCAAATGTGCAAAACAGACATAAATGCATATATTAGAACAATACAACCCAAGCTCACTTCTCCCCTTATTTTTCTTCACAAATAGACAGAAAGAAGGTTTAAAAACAGTAGAAAAGAAAAGAAATTATTTAGAAAAATAAACCAACAATTTAAATGAGGGCCTTAGGCTTGCTTCAGTCATTCCTTCCATATTGTAGGTCAAGGAGTTAGTTTTGAAGCTCTTCAATCTGTTCGTCCAAGGTCTGGAACCTTGAATCCATATGTTGAAACCTTGATTCACACAGCTCATGAAGATTTCTCTGGTTCTCAGCAAAGCTATCCATTCGATTTACCATGAGCCTCTAAAAAGTTGACATTGAAGTCATCATTTCTCCCATGTGATCAGTACTTGGATAAACTTCATGAGTCTTAGCAGCAGGTTCTTCCAGGTTTGCTGCACCCCCAGTCTCTTCCTCATCACGAGTCCCACTTAGGCCAGCTTGGTCACCATCTTTGCTTACCAATCTTCCACCAATCTTGGTAAACCCCATTTTGCTTAGGGAACTACTATTGTTCTCACTTGAAGGCTTTATAATCTCAGTCAGTTCTTCTTCAATATCTACTTCAAAATGATGTAGAAATTTAGAAATCAAAATGGCATATGGATAGTGGAAGTCACTTAACCTTATAGCCTTTTGCATACAGTCTTTGAAGATGTGAATCCAGTTGAGCTTCACCTTGTTCATGATGCAGTATATTAACAACAAATCTTCTTCATAGAGAGTAGAGTGATTGCTCCTCCTTGGTGTGACAATCCAAGACCTAATGAAGGCAATGAGCCTTTCATCAAGTTTCAAACCTCCCACGAAAAAATTTCTTACCTTTGAGAGGGGATTCTTGAAACAATTCTTATAGAATTGCATCTTGTTCAACTCTTGTATCACCCCAAGATTGGCTTTGTTAATTCTTAAACCAAAATACTTTAGCCCAGTTATAGCAGTCCACACATCATTGGTGATTACAATGTCTACCTCCTTCACACGAGAGTTGAGTGTGTCACCATTGAATTGAAGGTTGGTGTAGAATACCTTCACCAAATCTGGGTAGATGTTTCCAGAAAGCTCAAGGAATCTCTCCAGCCTTTGCTCCTTTAGAAGAATTCTCACCACTGTCAGATTTTGTTGCTTCATCCAAGTGAAGGAAACAAGTTTTGGAGTGTTGAGAATCTTCCTACTAGTTTCATGTAGGTACTTATCTATCAATTCTGGTTCTCCTGAGAACCAGCCTTCTAGTTTTCCACCACTCCTTACTGCCCTTGTCTTTATTCTCTTAGAGGGTGGAGGAGTTGATGCCATGGTTTTAGAGATAAAAGATGAGAGCACACTGCAGAAACAATTTTAGTGCAGAAAGAAGAAAAACATATTGTTCTTGGTGAATAATAGCAACTAATGGCCTCACATATATAACCAGAATAGCCAATCAAAGTTGGCATTTAGTGGGTTGTATTCAAAACTGAAAAAGTAATCAAATCAGAACCATAAAGTAGTTCTGTCAGTCATAACAAAAAACACATGCTAATTTGACCAAACTTAAAAGCAGTTTTAATTTCCAAGATTTAGAGGAATCTATTTCATGAAGAACAATTATTGCTGAAAAAATTCGTATTCAAAGCAATAATTAAAGCATTGTTGACCACACACGTCACTGGGTTTGAACAAAATAGCAAATATGTTAGAATATATGGCCTTAAACAAGAGGGGGTGAATTATTTATGAAAGATTTTTGCAAACTTTGAAGGTATAATGAAGTTCAAAGCAGAATCACAGATATAGAAATCCAGAAAGCAGTCAATCAAAAATTGTTTAAGTTGATTATCAAAAAATCAACCGGTTGTTTCTGTGATTCAACCGGTTGTTTATATCAGCAAAATTAAAAACAACTTAAAATCAGAATTTTAATGAGTTTAGAGTAAGAGAAAAACACACATGCAATTTATACTGGTTCACTCTTATCCCAAGAACTACATATAGTCCCCAGAAACCACTAGGTATCCACTATGCAAACAAAATCCAGATTACAAACACACCACCAAAGAAGTGAACTTGAACACCTCAAGTCACACACTTCCTTTGGCACACAAACACCACAGAAATAAGAACATCCTCTATTTCTGCACTTACACACCAATATTCAGAAATACAATAGATACAAAATGAATTACATATGATGAAGATCAAATCAAAAGATTACAACAATCCTATTGCACTTCTTTAAGAAAACCCAAAAGCTTGAATGCAAATCTTGAAAACTCAAATCTGTTTTCACACCTTCACAAAAATGTCTCAAAATTGTTATCAAAACTTTAAGAGAGTATGACAACCTCTTTAAATACTCAAAAAACTGGTAAAAAACATTTAAAGTAGGAACCTATTCAGTTAGAAAACATTTAAAGTTGATTTGTAAACATAACAAAAATTCTGTTATGAATTTTCAACAAGCAATCGGTTAAATATACAAAATAACCGATTGAATTGGTTTGACAACAAAGTCAACCAAGACAAACAACTTCAAACCCTTTTCAAAAACCTCTAAGTGTTAAACAACTGATTGAAACTGTTAGAATATATGACCTTAAACGAGAGGGGGGTGAATTGTTCAAGAGAGGGTTTTGAAAACTTTTTCAATGTTTAACAAATTCTTTGTGTGAATCCAGAACAGAAATAAGGTTATCCAAGAATATAAGCACTAAATCAGCAAAACAACAGAAAAACAATCGGTTGTTAATTCAAAACAATCAGTTGTTTATACCAGAAAAGCTAAAAACAAAATTTAAATGAGTTTAGGGTAAGAGAGATACACCAACAATTTATACTGGTTCACTCTTAAGCCAAGAGCTACATCCAGTCCCCAGAAAACCACTAGTAATCCACTAAGTAATAAAACCATATTACAACACATAAACCACCAAAGTAGTGACCTTGAACCCTTCAAGAAACACACTCCCTTTGGCAAAACACACTAAGAGTATTGATCTTGCCCACCTCAAGAGCACACAACACTCTTTGGCAACACAACACCAGAAATACAGTAGGTTGAGAAGGGATTACACTTGTTTACAATACAAACTGAAATTAATACAATTGCAATCCTATTCCACTCTCTTTGAAAACCAAAGCTTGATGTGAATGAACAAATCTTGAAATCAACTGTCACAACTGAAAAACTCAAATTTGTTTCTCTTGCTTGTTTGAAAACATAAACAAACCATTTATATTTTCAAAAAATTGGTCAAAGCATTTAATGAAGAAGCGTATTCAGTTGGAAATCATTTAAAGAGCACATTCAACAACCAAAACAGAATTCTGTTAGGATTTTCAAAGAAACAATCGATTGAAACCACGAAACAACCGATTGTTTGGTTTGGCAGTTAAGTCAACTAAACTAAAACAGTTTTCAACATTTTCAAAAACTCCCAAGAGTAAAACAACGGGTTGATTCGACAAAACAACAGGGTTTTTTTCACTTAGTTGGAAAAACACTTTATTTTCTAAAAGGTTTTAAATCACATTAGTTTTAGATTCAACAAAGGAGTGGATCACATTCTATTCTACCGAGATCCCTCCTAAAACACAACAGCAACACCAGGCTTGCATCAAACACATAGGATTTGGATTCTTCAAAGCACTTGATCACTTTTGATAAACAATCTCCCTCTATTTGATGAAGACAAATCCCTGGTTGCTTGTGTTGATCTTGATTGAATATGAAACTGTACTTGCAAAAACAAAAGCTATGCAATCCAGAGCATCTCTCATAGCATCAACTAGTTTTCTGCATAAACACAAGAGCAGAAAAACCATCCAAAAAACAAAGCAAAAATAGCTTCATACAAACCAATAATGCAATAGAAATTAAAAACTGAATAAAAGCAAAGTTATAACAGTTTGTAAGACAACACAAACACCATATTCTCCTCCTATTTGTCTTCACAAATAGACTTTAGGAAGAGATTAAACAGAATAGTTCAAAATAAAGCAATACAAAGATAGAAAGAACAACAAAGCCTTGACATTCAAGCTTAACAATCGGTTGTTTTGAGAATTCAACCGGTTGTTTTTCTTCAGTCTTCCTTTCCATACTACAACTCAAAAATTAGATTCTGAACAACTTCAATCTATTCATCAAGCGTTTGAAACCGTGTATCCATGCTTTGAAATCTATTATCAAAGTTCTGAAAGTTTGAAACACAAAGATCATGAAGATTCCTTTGATTTTCCGCAAAGCCATCTAGCCTATTCACCATGTAGCTCTCAAAGGGAGACATTGAAGGAGTTCCATCTCCTTTATGTCCAACACTTGTCCCAACACCAAAATCAGTAGCAGGCTGTTCTGTATTTGGAAAATCCATGTCAACACCTTCAACATCTTCTTGATCTTCTTCACCATGTTCAGCATGAAGGCCACTTGAGGAACCACCTTGTCCACCATCCTTACTCACCCATTTTCCATTGATCTTGGTAAAACCCATCTTGCTTAGTGATCCAT
>Ga0123342_1002881_pt1 | contig 28239 bp, 5 predicted proteins | sample Turbeawhitnodule_FD_89960 | JGI IMG/M metagenome (GOLD analysis project Ga0123342, IMG submission 89960) | Root nodule microbial communities of legume samples collected from Mexico - Turtle bean Mexico white nodule | ecosystem: Host-associated > Plants > Roots > Nodule | place: Mexico: Nepantla... | reverse complement strand
CACATAAGTTCTCTTCTCCTTTCCATCTTATTCATCCATTTCCATTCCCAAATAAACTCTAAAACATGTCTTAGGCTTTTCTAGTCATTGTAATCGGTTCATTTGCATCCTTTCTTACTTTTGCTCGGTTCATTTGATTTCTAGACTGTTTCAATCAGTTCACTAGTTTCCTATCATGTTTTTGTTCGGTTCATTTGATTTCTAGGTAGTTATAATCGGTTCATTTGCTTTCTTGTTCATTTTAATCGGTTCATTTGACAAAAGATGGGTTTCCATATGAGTTTTGGCTTGGTTACTCATGATTTGGTGAGTTCTTGAATGAAAGAACATTGATCCAATTCTAGAAAAGTGTCTAATCATATTCCAACTCAAGTTGAATCCATAACATGTCCTTGAAATATCTCTATCATATTATTGGAATCATATCACAACTAGATCGTCATCATTTTAAAGCCAAAAAGGTTTATAAGATTGAAAATGGGCATTCATGTTGTATTTCAACATTTGAGTAAACAAAGGTATAAATTGATAACTATCCATAAGAGAAAACCTTTTAACAATTTTGACAAGTATTATGAAAAATTATTTTCTTTATGGAAAATATTAAGTTGATTAACATTCTTAAACAAAATATTTGTATCAAGGAAATAGTCATTTGTAGGAGGTTTTATGGTTAGTGTGTATAAAATTTAAAATACCTCCTTTTGAGTTTCTAAGAATGGAGATTCGTGATATAATCCAAGATGATGGATTGTGGAAGTGGAATGGAGTGACAACGAAATAAGGATGATCTTGCACCGTGAATGAGAGGTTTTGGTGAGGATTTAGAGTAGTTCAGGCTTGTAGATTCCACTCGGACAAGTGTGTGGTCCAATCTTTGTGTATCATGGAATGTTTCCCTTGGAGAGGTTGCAACTTTTCATGGTGTTGATTCCGTAGAAGTTTCAGGTCCTTGTTGAACTTATTTGGCATACCAACAATGACATTATGGGCATTACTTCATTCTTATATATAGAGAATAGACTGGGATTTTAGGGCATAAAGGGAAGATGGGTCTATCTCACGATATGATGATGTTGGTGCTATAGTCTGGCTTTTAATGAGTACTGGAATAGTTGTGGTCTAGGAATAGTTTTATCTAAATCCCACGGTGGGCGCCAAATGTTTTTACCAGAACTGAGCGAAAACCACCTTAGGCAATTTTGGAGAGGCTTTAAGGAAGTTGAGATTTGGTTGAGTTGAATCTTTCAAAGGATGGTTGTCAAGCTTATGATAAAACACTAAGTAGATGTCCACCTACAGAAGATTCTTTGACATTCAAGTTATAGTAAGATTTAAAGAAGTTTAAAAGTGTTTAAAGAGTAGATAAAAAAGATTGAGTGGGTACTTTTTGGAGAATAAAGCTATGTTTATAGGTTTTTAGACCTAGGTTAATATCTAGAGATAAGTCTTTATTAAGTATGGACCATTTAGTCTGAACAAAATCATTTTTTTATCTCACTCTGAATTATTTGGATTGGTAGGTGGTTTTACCTACGATTCTCACGAGCGGGTAATCTCAACTTCGAATATTTTTATATGGATAGTACAATTAGAAAATTATTAAATTTTTAACCGTCTAAGATAAATAATTTTAAAAATATTTTCTCATATAATTATTAGTTAAAAACTAATTTCTGTTTTACACAATGCTTTATTTTATTAAATAAAAAATTCTTTTTATACAAAATAATTATTCATCAAATAAAAAGAAAATATGTAAAATTCTAGATATAATTAGTTAAATTTTTCTAAAAAAGCCTTTAGAAGAAAAAGTAAAAATAAAACAAGTTTTTTCCATAAATTAAGATCAGCCGATAGATAAGTTAAAAAAAAAATATGAAATAATAAATTTTAAATAGTACCATTTTATTTTTTTCTATTAAAAGTTTTTAAGTTTTTCATTATAAGGTGCTTGTACATTAATTATGCACTCCTCTCTTTTAAAGGTGACCAATTCGAATATCTGTCAATGCCTTTTTGTCTCTTTCTTTTTATTTTGCAGTTCATTGTTAAACCTGAACATTATAAATAAACTATGCATCCATTATTTTGCTTTTTCATGAAACTCACAAAAGAATCATCTTTCTTTGTCTCTTAAAAAAATAATTTTATTAAACTATACGATTAAATGAGTTGAGTAAAAAATTTTAGTTATTCATCCTTAATATCTATAATTTCCATGTTTGGTAAACACAGATAATACGGTAACCTCTTCATAGGAAATTTTATTAAATATAGTTGTTTAGTAGCCATCGTACTCATACTAATTACGTACACCAAATTTTATAAAATTAATTTTGTGGCATCTTTTAATCAATTTATTTTGCTTTCACAATTTATTAAAACTTTTGAGTTTATTTTTTTCTACAGGTTAAAAGAGTTGAGAATACAAGACTCTTCTCTAATCATCAATAAATTAATAATAACTTTAGGTACTGGAAATTTAATTATATTCCTTAATCTCTATGTATTATGGTTCTTTCTCAACTTTTAAAAGTTATGTAAATTATTTTCATTTAGTACTAATTGCTGCTAAAACGTATTTTGCTTGAACTTTCAGCCAAAATGGCCAGCTATGTCATGAATTAAAAAACATGAAAACGTGTCCCTTCTAACTTACCTTCCAAACAATCATTGCCCCAACACCTGATTTTGTATGATCAGTAACCCTTGATTCATAGAAAGGTTGCGCAGGTTGGTCCAGTCATCATCATTTTTAAGATTTTGCCACTTCTTTATATATAATTTTTTTTTCAACAAAACATTTATATATATAAACTTAGAACATAAAAAGATCGATGGGTATTCAAAATTTGAGTAGGGATAAATAAAATTGTTTCCGTTTTTATGTTCCTGAGATAGCAACTAAAATTCTAAGATTTTTTTTTAAGAAAATAGATGATTTTATGAATATGAAATTTGAGATTATGATTAAGGGTAAATAAATTTTTTTTATATTGAACAAAATGAGTTATTTGAAAACCATTTTTGAGCAAATTTACATCAATTAAATTGATTCAGATTATAATTGACCATCTATGTAGTTAGTCATTAAAATAATTTAATTTTAGCATTATTTTAAACTCATCCTTAATGTAAAAGCTTCCTTTTTTTTTTTTTTCATCGTAGGGAGGGATGCATTATATTTATGTAATTGAATTATTCCGCCAGCTAATGGGATCCATATATGAACTTTGAACTAAAATGAGGGAGAAACGTCATAATCCAAAGGTGTTACTTTTTGCTGGGATTCCTGGTCTATCAAAAGAAAGCTTCATAATATATCGTTTGATAGGCGCAGCCAAACTAATAATGCATTTCATTTTTCATTTTCACATAAAGCAATGTTAATGAAACTTTATAGCTAATTATGAGAGAACAAACAATTTTATATCAATCTTGTCTCAACCACTAGGATGACTTACAATTTCTTTTTTATGCTTAACAAGTTTTACTAATACTATCCAAATGACAATAAAAGAGAAAGTAACAATTCAAAATTTGTGAGAAAAAAATATGTAAAAGTAATATTTGAAAATTAAAACCTAAACAAATTATTTCTATGTGTTTATAACAAATTTAGGTTAAACAAATATATATATATATATATATATATAAGTAAAAATACTTAAAAAAGTCTAAGTTAAGGTTATTTACATCTCATAGTTTTCTTATGTATCCTATATAAGTGGTTAAATAATCAAATTGCTTCCCTTGTCATTGTCATCCCTTCTCAGTGTCACTCCATTGGTGTCATCGCTCAGTTGTCATTGTTACTCCCGTTATCTATGTGTTGTGTCATGGATAGACTTGAGGAAGAAAATGTTATGAATTGTATAATCTGAAAACTTTTTTTAAGAAAAAACGACTTCCAAAAAAACTTGTAGAATCTATATTTTTTTAGAATCCTTAAGTTTTTTTTTTAATGCAAAATATGACTTATGGATTACACAATTCATAGATTAAAAAATCTTCTGCATTGCATAATCTGAAAGTAAAAAATAAATATGGATTGCACAATCCATAAGCCAAAAAAGCTTTTGAATTACACAATCTAGAAGGAAAAAAAACTTCCAAATTGCACAATCTGAAAGTCAATTTTGACTTCTGGAGTGTTCAATTTGAAAGTTTAGGTTTTTGCCAAAAAATGACTTTCAAATTGTAAATTAAGAAGCCATTTTTAAGCGTAAAATGAGAATTTTCATAGTTTTAGAAGTAAAAGAAGTGGGTTCAAAAAGAAATCCTCCAAAACTAAAACAAAAGTAAAATTGAATCCTTATATGTTATTTTTACAAAAATTTAGAAAATTTATCTCAACTTAGAAAATCATATTGAGGTGTTTTCAATCTACAATAAAACTATAAATGTGTCCACAAAATATGTGTTATCAAACATACACAAAATTATCATTAACAAAAGTTGAGTAGGAGTGGGGAAGACATCGTTCATTATGCAGAAAGGTTCCAAAGTCATGAGATGTAGAATTGGAAGCCAAGCATCCTGAATTGTCAAAGGACCTCTGATGGAGGACCATCCTCACTACCAAGGCCATTATATATGCAACTAAGAGCAAAGCCCAATCTCAAGACTTACAAAATAAATTTTTGTCTTAGCCTATATAAAATGTAAAAAGTAGAATATAGGTATTTTTTTAGGGCTTGTATTTTTGGGCCATTTATAACATAGAATAAAGATAACCTAGAAAGCTTCTAAAACTCTCACTTGAAACTCAAGCAAGTGTTCATAGAAAGCCTTCTAGAAGGCACCCACAAGTTAGGGTTTAATACCTTGCTCCATACGCTAGACTTGTATCTCCATTTGTAATTAGATTTGGAATATATGTGAATGAGCTTCTGAATTCAAAATATTCTCTCTCAACCTCTCTTTTGCTAATATTCATTTTAAAAACGGATGTAAGACGTAAGTGTTTCATCTGTCAAGCGATACAACACGCTACAATTTTATTTTACGTCTAATAAAGCATTTAACATACTCAAACAATACGCATGTAGATTTAAGAAAACCTCGTACACACGAACATATATATATATATATATATAGTTATATATATATATAGTTATTCTATGTTGCAGAAAATATTTGTTGTCTGCCAAGAATATCCTTTTAAGCACGGGGCACACCAATGATCCTTAACGCTAGCATTGTCAACTCTAGAAAGACTATTTTCTTTGTACAACTCTGGTCATACACATATTCAAATAAAGTCATGTTGTCCAAGAAAATATAAGTATATTCAACTATTGGGATGTTGCAAAAGAAGAAAGCAATTAATGTTGCATGGAATGCATCATTCACAATCAAGCTCGAAAAGGTTGGTCAAGAGTGGTTACAAACCCAAAGAATACTCAACAGATTAGCCAAGAGTGACTATAGTGCAAAATAATACTCGCATTTTACTTCACAATATTAGTTTGTTTAATGAAATTCAATTTGTTGATTAACAATTGAGCGTATTCGCTTTGTCAGGAGAACTAGTATAAAAATATCTTGTGAAACTCATTTTTTTCCTACCTCCTTTACATTGCATATTATTATTATCTACACTAACCTAAGATGGAGGTTATTGTGAGAATCAATTTCTAAAACACGTTAAACAAAATAAATATGTGAAGTTATAAAGTTGTGTTTGTCGTATTCCATCAATCACGATATAGATTAAAAAATCATCACTTGTCATACAAAACTATAGTTTTAGTAACATCATCAAACGATATTTACGAAAAGTTTTAAAAAGTTACTAAACCACAATTCACCACTATATATATTATAATTAGTAATGTTAAAAAAAATTTACTAAATTAAAGAAAAAATTACTAATATAATTCAGTAACATTTTATCCAGCGGATATTTTATGTAACTAAAATTTTTTAATAATATTTTTACATTTCAATAAATACATTTATAAAAATATCACTAAATATTTTTACTAACATTTATTTAATAAAAAGGTAATATTTTAAAAATATTATTAAATCTTTTTAGTAATATTTATTTAATAAAAAGTAAAACTAAAAATGTTACTATAAATCTTTAATAATTTTTTATTATAGAGGTGACATTTTAAAAGTGTTACTAAATTATTTAAGTAATATTTTTTTAAAAAAAAGTAACATTATAAAAATGTTACTAATTATTTTTAATAATTTTTTAAAATAAAGAGGTAACATCTTAAAAATAAATATTACTAAATCTTGTTAGTAATGCTTTTTAATAAAACAGTAACATTATAAAAATGTTACTACCTACTTTAGTAATTTTTTTTAATAAATAAGTAATATTTTAAAAATGTTACTAAATTTTTTAGTTATATTTTTTAAAAAAGAGTAACATTAAATGTTACTAAATATATGTAGTAACATTTTTTTAATAAAGAAGTGACATTTAAAAAATTTTACTAAATTTTTTTAGTAATATTTTTTTAATAAAGGTAACATTGTAAAAGTGTCACTAATCTAAATACTTTTTAAATAATATATATATATTTAAAAAAAATGTTAAAGGTTTCTAAATTGGTCCATGGTCTCGCATGACTACCTCTATATTTCATTTTAAATTTCTTTCTATCATTTGTGATCCTCATTAAGAATGTTAATTAATCTTTACACTGATATGATAAAATAGGATAAAACATAAATAATAAATAATGTTGAGATGGACAGATCTAATTGACGAAAACACAAAAGTAGCAACATTATATATATCATGAATGCTGGAAAGTGTACTATTTTAACAAGGTTGTAGAAATTCCTTTAGCAACAAATGTTTTAGGTTAAAAATTCATGATAAAGTATTAAAAATGAATGGGGATTTCCATACCAATTGGTTTTGTGGGACACATAAGTCCTTGGAATGCCCCTAGTCTTCTAGTTTTCATCAAGGTTAGCCCTTCCTTTTAGTTGCATGCTGCACCATGGTCCTTAAGTCTGCTAAACAAAATCCTCTCTCTGCTTTGGCTTATGCTAATTGGATTAGACTCTACTAAAAATTGCATTGTAAAAGCAGTAAAGATGCACTCAAACAAGTGGATGCAATATAGTTTCGTACGCATAAAATGCAATGAACTAATAACATAAAGAATATAAATGGAACTTACACTGAGAGAACTGGAATTGGTGACATGCCCAATGATGCACAATAGAAAAACAACATAGATGTCAACATTAATATTTCAGGTAATTAATATATATATATATATATATATATATATGTATATATATATTTGATATTTATATTAAGTACAAGAAATAAATTTTTGCATGAATAATAGGTTAGTACAAACAAGGAGGTTTAATGATATCTAGTTTACTGCAGCACTATGTGAACTATTAACATGTGCTTGTGTTTAAGGTCACAAATTACGTGACTATTAGAAATTTGAAAAATTAGAAAAGAAAAAAAAGTTATTGCAGTAGAATAAGAGAATTTAAAGTCCAAAATTAAAGGCGGATTGAGTGAATCATTGCATGTTAAATATGAAATTTTTTGAAAAATGATCTTTATGCATAAAACAACTTGTCAACAGTGGGAATTATATGCATATATGTGAGAACCAAGACTTCGGTGCACATCACAACATTTTAAGCATACAAAAACTCCAATATTAAATAGCTATTTCAGAATATGTTGGCTCTGCAAACAAATAAAAGATAAAGGAGTAAATATTAAATGCACCCAAGCAAAGTAAAGTTCACTAAAAGACTTTGTAATTACACACATTTGAGCGTGCTTCTTTATTCTTTTTTTATCATAAGTAAAGTGGGTCAGGAACAATTTAACTTTGATATATGAGAACCAAGACTTCGGTGCACACCACAGTGTTTTTAAATGGCTATTCCAAATAGTCCATAGTTGAAACTTAGCTGCAAAATACACTAAAGCAAAGAGATTTGTAAATTACAAATAATCAATACTACCTTTAGTCCTTTTTACAAGAAATAATTGATAGTGTTTTTAATAGACTGGTTTTTTATATTAAGAACCAGGTGGAATAGAACAAACATGTTTGAAATAATAGGGATCAAGGAAGAACAAAAGAAGGAAATGTCAAATGAAGTTGACATTTTGAGCATTTGAAAAGTGAGGAAAGGACGAATGCAGAGCAAGAATTTAATAAGATCAAGGCAATAAAATGTTCATGCACAATATACCTCAAGTACTCTTTTTCCTCTAAAAGTCATTTTCTCATCATGAATCGCATGCTTAAGAACACTAACAAGATCAATGAAAGTAGTCCAGGATATCAGATAACCTACAAAGTCAAATGAGTAAATTTGATAACATCAATCCTTCAAATCCACAAGGCAATAAATCACATGTACATAGCAAAAGCATAATTGCGAAAAGACATTTTCCTCAACATGAATCTAGTCATTATCTTTTTTCTGATTTAATATGGATTTGGGGCTTGGTTAAATTTTTTAGGATGATAATAAGCTAACCTTAAATATTTGTCACTTTGGGTTATTGGAACATGATTAGTATGTTCTAACGGCTAGCACAATTAAAATCAATTTGAGTTTGAGCCCAGTGGTTCATAATTTCTTGCCAGTACATCGAAAACACACTGATAGACAAAAAAATTATAACACACTAAACTCATAACACATAAATATAGAGAAATTATTTTACAAAATATATTAGTAATGGGTTATGTGGGGATTGTTGAAAACTTTGTTATTTTGATTTTTATGGTTTCCTTAAAACCCTAAACCATAGGAATTGGGAATTTTTGTTTAACCTCTTCGTTTCTTATTCTTGGTGTTTATATTCATTGGAAAATATTGTGGTTTCTAACACCATTGGAAGGGAATGATTTGGCTCCCCATATTAGTGAATAGCTAATCTACCTAATGACAATAAACAAACAAGAAGAATTGAAGCTTCCATTTGAACAATAGCGTATGAGAGAACGAGAAAATTTTACCTTCGTTTGAACGAGAGAATGAGACATGATGGTCGTCGAAGTTATGCAAAGGTCAACATGATTGCCGGTCGATGAAACGATGATCTCCATGTGTGCGTAGTCGGTGGTCGTCGAAGTTATGCAAAGGTCAACATGATCGACGGTCGAGGAAGCGGTGTTCTCCATATGTGTGTAATCGGTGGTCGCCGAAGTTATGCAACGTGCATGGATAACTCGTCGTGTGGCGAGGTGATTGTAGGTGGCCTCGGTTCTGGGTGTTTCGGTAAAGTTGAATGTTGTTTTAAGGTAACCTCTTGGTTATATTTTTGGGTTTGGTTTTCTCACTTTAAGGTTGTTCTGCTCCAACCATAAAGGAGAGTTTCTTTTGTGGATGATATAGGAAGTCCACTTCTGGTTACTGTTTATGGGTTGGGATACCCCTGAAGTATCCCCTTTAATTTTATTTATTCATTGCTGATAAAAAAAAACGAGAGAATGAGACAACGCACGTAGCAGTATCAATGACACACACACGCATGTAGCAGTAGTCGTTTGACCAAGCGAACGAGCAAGACATAGATGAAACACGAAGAAGAGAGTGAAACCTGAGGAAGAGGAACGACACTGTGAGAGTGAGGAAGAGGAATGTGAGAGACTGAGAGATTAAACAATGAGAGCGAAACGAGAATTAGTGACTTCGCAAAAACAAGACAAAAGTAACTTAGAAAAAAATATTATTTGAGATTGAGAAAAAAAAAAACAGTATGAGAAAGTGAGTTGAAATTGAGAGTATAATTTGTATGAATTTAGTTATATATAATATTTAAAAATTTATTAAGTTAAAAAATTTAAAAGATGATATTAATTTAAATTTATTAATTATAATAATTATTTATAAAATGTTATTGTTTCTTTTGTTTATAGTGATATTTATATAAAAATTGTTACTATAGTAATTAAAATTTATGTTTATTTTATGTATAGTGATATTTATGTAAAAAAAATCTAACTATAATAATTAAAATTAATATATTGTTACATTTTAAATAAATGTAACTATAATAAAATGTCACTATAGATAGAAAATGTTTAATCTTTCCTTTTTTTTTGTGTTTTTCCTGATTTCTACCTGTATATTTGAATTATATTGACTTTCTTTCTCATTCATTATTTAAATTAAACATTTTTTTGTCTTCTCTGATTGTTTTAAGTTTTAAATTGTAAAGATATATATTTTCTTTCTATTAAATAATTATATAATAAATATGTATAAATTGGGATAGTTTGAATCTTGTTCATTTATTATTTAAGATAAATTAGTTGCCAAGAATTCATTAAGTCAATAACATCATTATCAAGAAAATGCTTATTTAGTTATTTATATTATTTATATTTCATTTTGGGATTAGTATCTTGTTTTTAGTTTTTTCACAAATATAAAAAAGTAGGATGTTTTTTATGCACCTCCATAGATTTTTTTGTCACTCATACAAAATGTGAAAATATCTTTTTATTTTATTGTGTCACCCTCACGCATTTGAAAACAGACTTTCAGATTATATAATCTGAAAGCTAAAAAAACTTATGGATTACATAATCTGAGAATTAATTATGCATTTGAAAAAAAGTTTCTAAATTATGTTAATTACAAATTTTAAAAAAAAGACTTCTAAATTATATAATCTGAAATATGACATAAGAGTATTTTTAGAAATAAAAAATTTATGGAGGTAAGAGAATTATATATGGAGTTACAGCAAGAAACCCTCTATTGTGAGAGTTATGGCCACTGGTAGGCCCTTTGAGATTAAACCCATCTTGTTGAATTTGAGAAGGTGACGTCAGTTCACAGGGGCATCTAAAGAAGATCTTAATGCACACCTTTCTAAATTCATTATGAGGATAGATTACACCATTCATAACAGATATTTTTGTCTATATTATATTAAAAACACTTTCAATATGTTTTATTCTCAATTTTTAAGTCATTTTCTTTAAATAATAATAAATTGGACTCTCAATTTTGTATTTTTAATTAATGTGACATTTGTTTCTCTTTTAGCCATATTTTTTCTGTAGATAATTTTTAGGGTGATTCTAGTTACATTAAATTTTAAATTTCGAGTGCTTCAAAATAAACACATGATTTGTTTGATTTAGAATTTTCTACTATTTTTTATTTAATCTTTGGAAGATAAGGAAAATTTGTTTTACTTTTTATAGAAACCTATGTATATTTAATTTTTTTTTAACTTAAATTTGTGTAATTGATTTTGTTAGAATTAATTAGAATTCATAATTAGGTCTGCATGTACAATTGATTAGAGACCTTGTACAGAGATATGAAGAGACTCTAATTAGAGAGATTAAATTGTTTGTTTAATTTTTTAATTTTAGATATTATCTCTTGCTCTCATTATTTTCTCTCAAATTCACAAATGTCTTCTCCTTTTCCTTTTCTTTTGTGTTCTTTGTTGCAAGATGTAATGAGAATGAAAATTCTTGAAGTTCGATTCACAAAATTAAAATCATATCATTTAACTTGTGTTTTGTACTATTTGTTTTCTAAATTTATTATTTTTCTTTCTAATTTGTAGCTTGGAAAAATATTTCTAGATTTATTGAAAAAGTGTTCTTTTGTAGTAGATTTTTTTTTTGTTATAAATTTAATTATATTAAAAAAATAACATTTATCATGTGTAATATAATAAGACTAAAATACTAACTATCTATAAATTTATTACAATATATATTCTCATTTTTTTCCCACAAAACCAAATGAAATTAATGAAAATTTGTTTTATTGTCTACGTTTTGGATGTAAACCCATAAAATAAACGTAAGTGTTTTTGTTAGGGAGATGAAACATAGAGAACTATATTACGAAAGAGTGGACTTTAAGTCTAACTCAACTTCATAAAACCGGCTCATAGGATTGAGGTTTGCACCCACTTATATACAATGAAAGGCTATAATCTCTAGTCAATGTGGGATCTCCAACACACCCCCTCACGCCGAGACTGCCAACTCGTGCGTGGGACTATATATTTTGGGTGGTCCGATAGCGGGTGGCACGATAGGCCCAACACAAACACTCGCTAGGATAGGCTCGAAAATGGCTCTGATACCATATTACGGAAGAGTGGACTTTAAGCCTAACTCAACCCCATAAAACCGGCTCATAGGGTTGAGGTTTGCACCCACTTATATACAATGAAAGGCTCTAATCTCTAGTCGATGTGGGATCTCCAACAAACTATTGAACATTTCATTTTCCTCCTTCTTTCTGGCAGGTTGCTAGGGCTTTGCTGTGATCCTTCTGGTCGTCACGCTACTCCTTCGGCTCTCAGTTTCGGGTGAATGTCAAACGGGAGAGGTACTTGCAGAAGACACTCTAACGCTCAAGTCTGTAAAGAGGGTGTTCAATTCTTGGGTGTGTACAGTAATAATGACATACCTTTCTTTTTGGAATGTGCGTTATTTATATTATTTTAATGGGCTTACCGTATTGGGCCCGATTAGTGGAATGTGCGTTCTTGGAATGACTTATAGTTGCATTACCTAATTTTTAATGGTAGTTTAACTTCACTGACATTGGTTTGAGCGTTAATGGTTAAATGTGTCGGTCGGTCTGATTGTCCGTAGAGTCTCGATCATCTCGGTCAGAAAGATCAAGTTTCGGACAGCTCGGTCTCGCCCCATACCAGTAAAGTAAGAAATATGAAAATAGTTATAAAATGATTTTTGTGATTTCTTCAAATAATTTGTTTATAGACCTACCTTTATTAAATGGATTAGCTAGAATGATTGTTTGAGCAAATGGGATGGTGAAGTTTGTACCGATTATTGGCTACATAGCAGACTATTTTATTGACATTTTTTGACGTGATCGATTAATCCTTTTCATTTAGTATCACAATCCACAACTTCAACCCTCGTGACTTTGGAGCTCTCAGAACTTCAATTCTGAAGTGCAACACGTTAGATTTCCACCTGGGTGGAGAAAAGGTAGAAGGACAAAGACAAGTGCATAATGTGATTTGTCCTCTTTAGGTAAGACAAAAAAATGGTAATAAATAATCAACCACTAATCACAAAATTCGCCATACCTTTTACCATTTCTTAACTTTTTTAGGTTCGTAACTTATTTGAGTCACGTCATTGTAAGCTTAATGAATTAAAATATGCCTACTCAGAATCAAACAAAATGTAATTGTACAGAGAAAATAAAGATTTAATATAAGTTAGTTAGAAGTTTATGTGCACTTGAACCATACATAATCCTCAGCGTTCGTTAATTTAACATATTGCAACTTGAACCAACTTTAAGTGCACTTACTAATTGGCTAAGCCATATAAGGATACGTATATTCCTATTCTTTAATCTCATGAACCCAATCCAATATTAGGTGTTAATGTTAGGTAGGTTCGAACAGCTTGCTTCAATTAAGCAACAATTATTAAATGCTCTGTAAATAAGATAGTTTTTTTTTTCACCCAGAGAATTCCTTTTAATTTTAATGGTTTTTCTATTCTATGATAATTTTATTTTTTCAATTTTATCATTTTAAAAATTTCATATCAACTAAATATAAGAACATTTTATAATATATATATATATAAATAAGTGTGTGTAAATCTCATTGTTATAAGTCTGATTTTATAAATTTGACTCAAATTTAAATTTCATAAAAAATATCAAAATCATTTAAATTTTATTTAAATAAGAATTTGTTAACATCATCGGTCATCTGTTAAAATAGTTTTTTATGAGACTAAATTAAACATCATATTAAATATTCTTAATTTATTATTATTTTTATTAACAAGTCAGTTGTCAGTTTCATGAAATTAAGGTAATTTTTTAAGGTAAAAAAGATATGGGTGAAATGATAGTATGATTAAGATGGAATGGAGAAAATGTGTGCTTGGTCTCTTGTGTTGTGGCACTAGGACACAGTGGACGTAGGTGGATATCAATGTGGAAACTTATTGCAAAGGCTCGTTGGCAACCCACTTCCTATGGCACCCCATTATTTGTACCTTTGATTTGGACAACTCACTCACATTTTCATTGCATAATACACTCCATCACTTTTTTTCTTTAGTTTTTTCTACATTCATCATAGAAAATTGTTATCTAAAAGCTTTCATATGCATATCTACATGGCTTTGGGGATTTCTATAATTCTAAAGCCAATGTCCTCATCAATTATGCACTCCCCACTATCCTCTTGTCCAATTCTTGCTTTCACAGAAAATGACACATTCAAATAACATTCCTTATACATGAAACATCTGGAAATACTACATCACTTCATCCATGAAACAATTTTATCTTTTTTCAAAAACACATGTTCTTATCACTCACTTTTCTTCCTTTAACTTGTTCTTTGCTTTGACCAGCTTTTTTTTAAAGTTGGGGCTGATTTACAAATAGTACATGGATATTGTTTGCATTTTCTTTACTTATAAATAATTAAATAGTTGACAAAAAAAATATATGTATATGTATAAAAAACAAAAAACAAAATTCATTTGTTTCCTCGACAGAGAACATAAATAATCCGTGCTAGTACTTTGTTTTCTTATTACTTGTGTTGGGTTCTTACAAATATTAACGTTAATTTTTTTTTGCTAAAATATCATATTTATCATTTATTTTAGTTTTTATGATTTTTCTTTTGGCATTTCATATTATTTTATTGAAATAGTTTTTTTTATTAATGTGTGACTTAATCAATTTGTGTTTAATTGATAGACGCGAGAAATAAATTATTAACTAATACATAAGATAATTTTCATATTATTATGAAAATCTTGAAAAAAAATTGTTAAATAAAGTTTAAAAATCTTTGAAATATTTTCATAAAGGAATAAATGATACATGATCTATGAATATCGTCTACTACTTTAAAATAACTTTTAAGAATGTTTTCATAAACAACTTGTGAAAAATACTGGAAGTTTGTATTAAGTTTAAATGTTTAAACAAACAGACATTTCATTTTATTTTAATTCAGTGAATCTTAATTACGTTTAATTCTCCGTTAAAATAATTATTGTAAAGTTCTATAAATAAAATTTATTATAAATATTATTTATGTCACTTCTAACTCACAATCATTATAAAAAAACCATTAATAATTATCCTCTTTATCTTGTGTAACATTAGCTCGCTTCTAACTTTCAACTTTCAACTAGTATTCTATTAGTCTCATTCTAGTTATAATAAAAGAAATTGTTTACGATATAAAGAAAACTCTTAAAAAAAATATACAAATGAATTTTTTTTTTAAGAAATAACTTCGCAATGTGAAAGATTTATAAATGTAGTTTACTTTCTCTATTTCTTTTATAAAATTTCTAATCATTTAGTCACTACAATAATATTGGTGATTAGTTGTTAAAACATAACATTCATCAAATTGGAAACACTAACAAAGTGAATTTCATAGAATCTAAAACGACACTATATTAATTATATTTTTTTATTATGAGTCGGATTTGACCAAAATGTCATCTACATATACCTCGACATTTTGGTCGGGCATCCCTTTAAAGATTTTGTCTATTAACCTCTAGTACGTGGTTCCAACTTTTTTCAAACCGAACACATGACTTCATAGTAAAAGTTAGCATAGTCAATCATAAAGGTTGTCTTTTCCTTGTCCCTTCAATGCATCTAAATATGATTATAGCCGGAATAAGCATTTAAGAAACTTAATACACGGTGAATGCCCACACCATCTACCAAGCAGAGGGTAAGCGTCCTTCGGGGAAGATTTCTTTAGGTCCGTCTAGTTCATGCATATTCTCCACTTTCTGTTCGCCTTCTTCACCATCACCATTTTGGCCAACCAAGAGGTATACTTTGCTTCACAGATGAACCCTGCTTTCAGCAGCTTGTTGGTCTCGTCTTTCGCCGCACTTCATTTCTCTTCACCCATTTTCCTCTTTTTTTGGGTGACTGATCGAGCTTTTTTATACACAGATAACTTGTGTCTAATGACTTAAGGGCTCACCCCAGGCATGTCTGACAAGGTCCAGGCAAAGAGATCAGTCTTCCTAACAACATGTTAGAGGAGGTATTGGCTTGCACTATCAGATATCTTATCTTGATATTTAGGCTCAAATGCTTTCCCTCCCTGAATGTGGTGTAGAGATTGAATTAACCTCGTGTGTCGACCCTTTCTCCAAAAAAAATGACGATTTGCTCATCGTACGACTCAATCTCCGCCTCCAGTATTCTCATCTTTTTAAATGTTTTCCAACAGAGTATATCCATTGAACTCCCCTGATCAACCAGTGTTTTCATATTGTGAAATTATCGATGTCCACAATGATTATCATAGAGTCATCTTGAGTTGGGTCAAATGCTTTGAAATCCCTATCTGTGAAGGTGATGGGAGGCATCCTTAGGCAGGTCATCGCGGAGGCCGAGTTCACAGATTGCACGACACAAAGGTGTTTCTTCCGAGCTAAGCTTGAACATCCTCCACCCGCGAAGCCACCTACTATCGTGTTGATCACTTCTTTGGTACCTCAACATGCCAGCTCATCCATTCTCGGGGTTCATTCATCCGGAGGCATTGCTTTGGTTGTCTCTCTTCATGGCTTTGTTTGAGATACTAATCCCTACACCCTTCATCTCTCTTCAAGGGCTCTTCTCAGTGATGGGCGAATAGTTCGAACTGCAGTCATCTCCTTACACAAATCTGTGCAAGTGTTTAGCTTGGATAAGTTCCTCAATCTTATCCTTTACTGCTTGACATTCCTTGTTCGTGTGCCCATAATTGCGATGGTACCAACCTTTCTGGTCATGTTGGTATCTTTAGGGCTTGAAACCTTCCGTGTCTGAATTCAATGGGGTGTAGTATTGAAAACGAGGTACTTCAACCTCCCAACTTTTGTCGAACGCAGGTTGACTACCTTTCTCTTTTCCATTTCCTTTTTCTTTTTCCTTCTCTGCCTTGTCTCGGTCTGGACTTGATTCCACTATACACGAAGTTCTTCAAGTTGCATAAACTTCGCCACTCGTTGTCGTAGTTCATCCATATCGGATGCCAACTTCTTAGATAAATTATCAACAAAAAGTCCCAACTGCAGTGTTGTTACCATATGCTGCATTGCCACCTCCAGACTCATATTTTATATGTTCATCAATATTTTTGTTAAACCTCTCCATGAACACTCTAAGAGGTTCTTCCTTTTCTTGTTATACATTCATGAGTGCAATGGAGGTTAGGTGATGTGGTCGACTGGTTATGAAATGTATCCCAAACTTAGACGTTAAGGTTTCAAAACAATTGATGGAATATGGAGGAAGCTTTGTGAACAAGTTGAGGGATCCTTCTTTCAGCGATGTAGGGAATACTAGACATAAGACCGAATTATCAGATGTGTACAAGCTCATACGAGTAGTGTAGACATCTATATGTTTGTCCAAATTTGTGGTCCTGTCGTACCAGTCCACATTCAGTCCCTTCCAAGCAGGGGGTAGTTGGGCCCCCATGATCTCATCAGTGAAAGGGTTTCTCCTCGGTCTACCCATGGTGTCGAACGTGAGGACAAATTAATTGAGTCGTGACTCATCGTTTTGGCTATTGTTCCCATACGGGCGAGTTATGGTTGATGGAACCTTCAGGTTCTCCTTTTGTTAGGTACCCTTAGTCTCACTTGAATGCTTCTTAGTTGAGTTACCTGCGACCAACTATTGCTTTATTTCTTTTTCTTCCTATGAAAGACGTGTATCTCTTTTTCATGCCTTATCTCGGCCATCTCTCTTTGCAGGGATAGGAGCAAGGTCATCTAATCGGCTTCAATCATCATCTCACTTGCCATGTTTCTTGATGATACCATTTGCTTATATGTGACTTCCTCTACTATCTTGGCCCCACGGTGGGCGTCAATTGTTCTTGTAAGGGGCTTAAACAGTAACTAATACCGACTAAACAATTGATTTCTCTCCTTTGGTCACGCTTTTCCTTTCTCTCCTTCTTCTAACATTCAGACTTCGATTCTCGGTCGGGAGTGTACTTGCAAAAGGTTCTCCGACGCTCAAGTGAGTATTCTATACTTAACTTCTACGTTCTTAGATTCCTTTCTGTCATTGTGTGATTGTTTCCGAATCTTATTTATTGATATTAATTAAAAAAAACACAATTTTCAAATAAGATTAATGATTGGATGGGTTTGGAAAGTTTTCATAATTAGAAATATAAATATAGAACATTGAAAATATGAAATATTATGTACTTTAATATGTTTTGTGAATGAAATATACTTTCTACATTGATTGTAAATTATTTGGAATACAGTTATGCCTTAATGATTGAGTTTAAGACTGAATTAGAAATTTTTTAATAAACAATATTTTAACTAGAAAGTTTCCAAAAAATAGAGCACATGTATTTACCATATAAAATGGGTTTTTGAAATATATTTTGTAGAAATATATCCAGGTTAAAATCTAATTGTGCTTCAACATTTAAATTTTGTGTTAACTTAAAAATTGTTTGAAAATTCATTCACTAAGTATAAAAACATATGTCTCAGTGATACCCATGTTTTATTATAATGATTATTTTGTTCACTGATACTTATAATCTTTTCAAAATTTGTTAAAGGAAAATAAAGACGTGTATAAAGCTAAAAGCCAAAGTTTCCTTATTGAGTGTCTAACAGAAAAGAGATGAAGTTGTGAAGCAAGATTTGCACTAATGAATATAGAAGCTATTTTATAATGCTAAGAAAGAATATTTGCAAAGAGAAAAAAGTTTGAAGTGCAAACAAGTGATACGATGCATTAAAGGCTCATATATGAACTTTCGTATTCGAGCGTCTAATACAAAGAATATGATGAACAATGTTGAAAAGAGAAAGATTCAAGTCCATAATTTCCAAAGCCTCAACATTCATATTGATTCAGATAAAGAAACAATTTGAAGAGAAAACATACGTTTAAAGGTGCATGTGTATATTACATCAAAGCTAATGTTTCCATATCAAGCATTTATAGCATTCAAGAAAAATAATGTGGTAGATTTCTACAGTTGATCAAGTTAAGAAGATTAAATCTACAACAATCATATTTTAAGAATATTAAGAAACAATTTTGAATTACTTCAAACGGTTAAGACACAAAGATTATATCAGAGAAAAAGTTTTCTTTTAGGGCATTTACTGCATGATGGAAAGATTAGCGTTGTAGACTTTCACAGATATTTGAATTAAGAAGACTTAATTCTTCAGCCTACATACTAGAGGAATAGAAGGAAATAATTTGAATTGTTTCACATGTTCAATACGCGAAAGAATCAATCAGAGCAAAAGTTTCTATTTCAAGCGACTAACGATTATGTGAAGAAAGAAAATACATGAAGCTTCAACAGTCACATTTTTAAAGACTATATAAAGACCTTGAAGATGAAGAACAAATAGATAAGAATATATGAGCATTCAAGTGTACAAAAATGCCATTACAACCAATATACAGTTGTGAGTTAGAATAATGCTTAAACAATTTTGTATCTGTTATTGAAGTGTGATTTGTGAGATTGGGTAGTGGGCTTAACCATGGTAAATACTTCACTTTGTGAAGCATACCCTGTGAGCTTTCATTGTTCTCTCTAAAGAGAATGTTTTATCGTATTATTGAGAGATTTTGATCTCAATGGGAGATTGGGATTGGTTTACCTATAAAGGTGGGTATAGAATATTTGGTGACCTAAAGAGATGTAAGAATACTTGTGTGCCTGGAGAGATGGAGAATACTTGATGACTTGAAGAGGTGTAAGAATACTTATGTACCTGGAGAGGTGTCGGATACTCACGATAGTGAAGGCTCTTAAATAAGTTACTTAAGGGGACTGGACGTAGCTCTAGTTGTTGAGTGAACCCGTATAAATTTGTGTCTACTTCTTTCTATTATATACTCTTTTAGACATTGCATATTATTTTTTTGTTATTCGACGAATTGAATTCAAGCTCCATTTAACCCCTCCTCTTCTAGAGCCAGTTGTACCTTCTCGATCATCTTTTCTAAAGCTATACAAGAAGTTATGAGTCAAAGAATAATACACAAAAAAATACGAAAAACAAGAAACAATTCAAGACAACTTTTTTGTACAAAACACAAGATACACATATGTATATATAGAGCATCTAGTCCATCAGGTTGTGAGCTAACCATTGTAAAACCTTCACTTTATGAAGTATACCCAGTGAGATTTAATTATTCTCTATGAGAGTAATTTTCTCATATTTTGAGAGGTCTTAGTCACATGGGAGATTAAGACTGGTATCTGAAGAGGTTAGATACTTGGTGTGCCTAGAAATGTTAGAATACTTGGTGTACCTGTAGAGGTTAGAATACTTGGTATACTTGGAGAGGTTAAAATACATGGTATACTTGGAGAGGATAGAATACTTGGCGTACTTGGAGAGGTTAGAATACCTTGTGTACTTGGAGAGGTTAGAATACTTGTTGTACCAGAAGATGTTAGATAGTGTACCTAGAGAGATTAGAATACTTGTTCCCAGAGAGATGTGAAAACTCGTTGTAACCAAGTTGTTTAGTTAGTGAAAACTCTTAAGTAGTTTTCTTAAAGGGATTGGATGTAGCATAAGTGGTAGGGTGAACTAGTATTAAATTTGTGTCTACTTTTCTCTTATTTTTTTCATACAAACTAAAAATAATTAGTCACTATATTAACTAAATTATATATTATTTCAGAGACTAAAAAAATTATTGATATCGAAAGTAATTTATATTATTAATTAATAATTTTCAAATTGTTACATAATTAACTACCCAAATTTTAGCTACCAACTAGTTAGATTCTAAAGTTGGTATCTAAAATTGATATCTATTATTTTTCTTTTTTAAAAAATTGTGTTCGGTTAAATCTCACTCTAAAGTTGAATTATTACTTCATTTAAAGTTAATTCTTAAGACTACTTTTTTGTTAAATGACTACCAGTAATATTTTGTGATATAGTTTTCTTATTTGTTCCTTTTTAAAAATTACAACGACAGTTTGATAACTCATCAAAAAAATATATTTATATAAAAATATCGTGAAATTACAAATATCTTAGTACCCAATACGAACATAGCCATAAATATAATTCACTTTTTTTTTAACTTTTTAATTTGCTGGTGTTGTTTTGGAGTTACGATAGGATGTAATAGTTCAATTGCATATGCCCACCTACATGGACTTCAAATCCCACACCATTTCAATTTTTAGTTCACCCGTGATTTAAAATGCTTATTAAATTGAAAAGTATTATTTTTTATCAAAAAATAATAATAAAATAAATAAACATAAAATATTTGAGAAATATTCCAATTCTTATAAAAAATATATAATAAGTTTATCTAAACTCCCAACAAATATCTTCTACAACCAAAAGGTATCGTATATATACTCTTTGTGTCCTACACAAAACAGACCAACAAAATTGGCCTAATATAGAATTATAAATATTATGATATAAAGTATATTGAATAGACAAACTAAATTAAGAATTTCAATCTATTAATCCGTTGCTATCAACTCTATCTAAACAGTAATTGATTGACCTAATTTTTTAACCCATTACTAACTCCTTATGAAACTCGTTAGTGGGTAAAATAGGTCAAGTAACCCTTTTGATTTTTTTTATATAAAAAATATAATGTAAAAGTTTTAAACTTAAATTTTTTACTATATCTTTTAAAGATTTTATTGTTTTAAGAAAAAAAAATTTTATTATTATTCTTAGCTTATTTTATAATTTATTTTTTCTAATATTAATAAAAATTAATATTTATATGAAATTATTAAAATACTTAACATCTTTAACTACATTTTTCTATTTAAATTAGTTTATAAATAAATAATTCATCTTTTTTTAAAAATTTCTTTTATCAACTTGTTCCTAAAGATATATATCAATATTCTTAATCCATTTTTAAACAACCTATTTTAAAATTTGATTATATTAAGAATGACATCAAGACTAGTCGAGTATATATATATCTTCTTCCCAAATGTAAAAACTTATAATTATGTTCATCCTCAGTATTCAAAGAGTGTTAAATATATAATCATGAATAATTTTCTTACAAAAATTTAGCAAAGAAAATATATATTAGCAAAAATTCAATACTAAAAAAACACTAACTTTTTTATTTATTTTCAATGTCAAATAAGAAGGAAGTGATTAGATAAATTTAAAAATAAAAAATTAAATACTTTAAAAGTATATTTGCTATTTATTAATCTAGGAAGAAATTGAAACAATGTTTATGAATACTTCTATTAGGCTTGTAGCATCTAGTAAACGAACGCCAAACCAAGCAAACGTTAATTGGTTGAAACTGGGAGTGAGCTGTGTTGCCAAGAACTTGTCGTTAACGACAAAGGTGTGAGCGAAACGGCACTGCTTAGCTGCATGAAACGGCAATGTGAGACAGTTAGCGCAATTGCGTTTCTTCTAAAAAATCGCGACGTGTCGCCTTCATATCTTATCCCTCTTTCTCACAACTCACCGTAGTTTCGTTTCAAAATAAACAAGTTTATAAGAATTAGTTATTCCCCTTCTTGGTCCACTATTTCATCTAAAATCATTTCAATCTCACATATACGGACACTGATACGATACGGATATGGATACGGAGATACGTATAATCTCTAAAATGTAGGACACGGGGACACGAATTTATATATTATATAATTTTGAATTATATAAATTGAAAATAAATATTTATGTGCAAAAATATGTTTCAGATTTTTTTGGAAGCAGAAAAATGTCATGACTGGTTCAAAAGAATTTGTTTCTTATTTTTATAATCATAATAAAAATTTATACAATAAATATGAATTTTTAGAAAATTATTGTATTTATATCTTTTAAAATTGTGTTAGAACCGTGCTAAAATTTTAAAAAATCCAACAAATATTTTTGGAATTGAACACTCCACCGATAAGTGTCATACGAGTGTCGACACCGATATGTGTGTCCGACACGGATACGCCCATTTAAGAGAAGTGTCCGAACTTCATACACCTGATCTTAAATTATGATTTATCTGCGTTTTGTTTTTTTAATTTATGAATATATATAAGGTAAGTCATTAATTTTAACTTGTGAAATCATGTACAATCCAATACATATAAAATATAATAAAAATAATTATTATAATAAAATTGATTTAAAAATTACTAATATTTTTATAAAAGTTATAAAAAGTTATATACATAAAAAATATTTATGAAAACAATTTTTATTAATGTTATAATTATATAACACAAATATTTGTAAATTTTCATTGTAAAATTATGATAAAATGTGTATAAAATATTTTAATTTATATTTAAAAAATCATGATTATAATTACGTGATAAAAAAAATACTTTCAAATTTTATGGGTAATTTTCTTTTCAGATAAAATAATGAAAACTAAAAAGTTCGTTAAAATTAATATAAAAATACAGAGGATAAAAGACCTACAATGTGTTTATTCAATACATAGTAATGTTTAACATGAAAACATTATATAAAAAAAAATAAAAAAATATCTGGTCAAATTCTTACTCATATCCTATATTTAAAAGTGTAATGGAAAAGAACAATAAGTGGAATAGATTTCATCATGTTCTTAGATAAAAGTTCAAAGTAATTGTACGAATTATTGAAGGAATAAAGTTTCATTGTTGAGTTTGTGAACTCTTTGAGAATGAGTATTGATTGTAATGTACATCAAAGTATTAAATGAAGGTTAATTTGCAGAAAATTTTCTAACTCTTAAAGTAGTAATAGTTTAAAATAACAATGAGAAATGCAAAAAAAAATTGATTGAGTACTTTTCTTTTATAAATGCTTGTATTTATAGGTGTTTAGGATTCATAAACAAAGCTGGTAGTAGAAAATATATTTGACTTCTTAATTGCGCTCTTGCCCTCTATTGAACTAAGGTGATTGATTTCTTAGTTTTTATATTGAATTAGGTTCCAATATATGTGATAATCAAAATGTACTTGTTATCTAAGTATCTCAATAGTAAATAATAGGTATACAAACCCTCCAAATTGAAAGCTGATTAATACTTAATCGAGCAAATAGACAAATAGCAATTTTGATTTCTGTAACAAGGGTTCTTTGGTTTGGCTTGGTATTCGTGGTTCATCGGGTTGAATGATTAGCTACAAGTTGCATGACACTCTAGTTGCTAACTCTCATTTCTTTGGCAAGTCTTAGTCTCATACTCAATTTAGTTGGCAAATGTCAAACCATTGAATTATGTCCTTTCATAATTATACCAGTTCCACTTTACCTTTTATTTCAAGAGCCATCAACACTTAATACCCACAGTCATGTCTTTCATTGAGCTTAGTAGCTCAACAAGAAAGTCAGAAAATCGATAAATTTTCACTCTTTCAATTCTCACATAGATGTCAAACTTAATTTAACAAACGTTAATCAAATTTAATAAAATCTTATCAATAGAACAAACATCTAGTAATGTATTTAATATCTCATTCGTCTTCAAGTATCTACTCATGATATGCTTATCTTCTACCTCTTGAACTAAACAAATAAGATATTCATTAGAACTAAGCAAACTTACCAATAATTCTAATTAAAGAAGATAATTGAATTCTCAACAAGCGTTCAAAAATAATTCCTTAACAAAAACTAGAATTAAAAAAAAATAATTAGACCTTTTAACACAAATTGCTATAGAAAACAAAAATTATTGAACAAAAACTTTAGAATTCATTGTGCAATCACAAGAGAATCAACCAAAAGAAGTTTAGCATTCCATGTGGTAGCAAAACAAAAAGATTATAGAGAAGAAAATAAGAAAACACTAGTGCTCTATTTTTCAAAAACACCATTGTGAAAGTTCGAAGCTTGACCATTTCTCCTTGAAACTTGCATCTTTTGTTAGGTTTCTTTTCTCCAAGGATATCAGAATAATATTTCCGTTTAGATATTGTTCAAAGTTTCTCAGTTTCCAACTTTCTAGAATTATTGAATTTTGTTTCCTACTTTAACGTGAACTCTATTTCTTCGTAGTTTTCCAAAATTTTGCTTCCAATTCTGTTTATAAGATATTGTAGATTTTATTATCTAATTCTCCTACTAAGATTTTGCTTCTCGTTTAGAGAAGCAACTTGGACTTTCATGTGATTCAACACATTCACACTGCAAGACACTTCATTCAGATTGTCTAGTCATAAAAATATTATACTGTCTACTGTGACTAAAAGACAATATTATCATAAATAATAATTAAGCCCAAAATAAATCTAATGAATCTCAACTAAAACAATGAATTTATTTATGATTACAATTCAAGAATCTATACTTAAAGCTTTAAAGTATGAACAAAATTATGTTGATCACAAAGTAAGCAAACTTGTATTCACCTGAATGTGGTACTATGGGTCATTGACTCAATTGAAAATTTACCATGAGCTTATTAAAAGTTGGTCAATTTCTTCAAAATCAATAAGGGGTGAAAGTTGACTTCCTCTTCCATGGTTAAATCTTGGGTCCTGGACATTAGCTCAATGTTATTGAATTGTTACAAAAGTTTATTTTCCTTTGACCCTTATTACTAGCAAGCTCCATTGTCTTGGCTTGAGTTTGGTTGAATCAACGGTTCTCGTTCTATTGTTCAAAGTGTAGGGGTTTACTATCAAATATTGAGTGTAATAGTCCCTAGCCTCTTTGGGAGCAACCTTGGTGTTGATGATAATATTGTCTTCACCTGTCATTGTCATTGTCATGTGAGGTATAAAGACCATTACATTGATTTCATTATTGAGATGTTAAGTATTTCTTTTAGTAAATACTTATATTTACATGATTTTTTTTATTAAAACTCATGCTGGATAACATGTGTCATCACATCAAAATAACATAAAATCAAAAAAAATTGGAGGACTAGACCACAAGAAAAATAAAAGGACAAAAAAACTCTCAATAGCATAAACAATTATATTGAGAATTTAAACCAAAAATAAAATAATTAAATAAAAACAAAAAAACAAACAGAATACGTACTTATATTTATGGGTATTTAATCATATTTTTTTATGCTGTAAATTAGGTAATTGAGTTGTCTTTGTACTAGTTTTAGTTCTACTATACATGATAATTAAAAAAATATCTTTAATTCGAGTATATCAATGATATGTTTAGAAGAGTTAAGGATTTAAATTTGTTTTTATTTTAATAAGTTTTATGTTCAAGTATACTCTTACCTTTTTATAGATATAGTCTATTCACGAGTTTTGTTTCTAAAATTAAACAATGACTTTTTCACTAATTTATTTCTAATTAAAAATTAAGTCTTGAAGTCAATATCCATAAAAAAAACTGACGTATCATAATTTTCTATTAAAAATTGAAAGAATGAATTTTCTTAGACTTTTTGCCAAAATCGATCGTATAAGGAAAAATATAAAATTTCACCCAAATAAGAATTTTTTGTCAATTTTTCTCTCTTCAAATCCTAATTTTACATAAGATAAAATCCTTCAAATTTTATAAAATTTCCACTAAAAATCTATTTTCTAATCTTAATGATTGTGCATATAACAAACTCTAGAATATTAAATAGAATTAAGAATTTATACCTAGAAAGATTAATAAAGAGACTAATTTTACTTAATTTTAAAAATAAAATCTTATAATTAGAAAAAAAATATAAGTAATCAAAGCAGACAAATTTACATTAACAAAAAACACATATAAGCTTAAATTTACATCTCCATTGCATGATTATGAAAATTGTATAAAGAAAACAAGAGGGCAAATAGAAATTTATACAATGTGTGGGGGTATATATACAAATTTTTGGTAAGTATGCAGGGTTAACTTTATATATGATATAAAAATAATGGGTGTTAATAATTCCAAGCACCATTATCCGTTAGAATGTGGAAGAAAACCGGGATTAAAGTTAAACTAATTGGAAAAAAAAAGCAGTGAAGAAAGGTGGAAAAAGTGATCCACTAGCAGAAATAAAAAATAGTCCAATGTTTGTAATATAGTGATAAAGTAGGGGTGTTTGATTATTCTTAGAACAAAACCTTGAAATAAGTCCACGTACATCTCTTGTGATGTGCCTATATATGGGGTTGAAGCTTGGCATAGATGAGAGAAGAGTGACACCAATTTTAAACGCAAATTGTTCTCTCAAAAATTGCTCTCTCATAAGCAATTACCGATATTCCATTCCACCAAGTTATCTCTCTCTGTTGAGATCAAGATCATCATGGAATGGAGGAAGTGCTACTTGGATGTGATTTTGGTTCCTTTGGGGTTTCTTACAAGCATTGGGTACCATTTCTGGCTATGGCACAAGGTTCGAACTCACCCACACACAACCATCATTGGCATCAATGCTAGTGGTCGTAGAAACTGGGTTAATACCATGATCAAGGTACTTATCTTTTTTCTTTTCATTTTTCTCTTCATTTACCTTTCATTTTCTATACTATATATCATCCTTTTCACCATTACTTGTCATCATCTTCAACTAATTTTGCTTCACACGGCTAATGGCTCATAAAACTTGTATTTCCGATTGCAACTTTTGTGGCAAATGAAAAATTGCAGGTTTTAAAAGGTTGATTCATAATAGAAAAAAATAACAATCTGAGTTTTACCAAGATTGAATTAGAAAGTTTGGTAAGGTTAATACTTCTTAATCATGACTAGTAATATTTTCAAAAATTCTACTTTGATTAATCATAATTTAGTTATGGAAAATGTTATACCAGCCATTTACATTGCTGTTATAAAGCACCATAAGTGCTGTCGAATTTTGGTGGTGTATTGAAAATATATGACTAATTAAGACAGCTATGAGAGGCTAAACAATACATTTTTTTAAAAAAAAAAAATTGTTAATAATTACTATTACTTTACTAAATTGCATGATAGTGGAAAAGTTTTTTGTACAGAAAAAAATGTTAAATTTAAACCCTTTGTTTTCCAGTTCAAATTTTAATAATTATCAAACAGTTTTATTGGTCTTGATCTATGTTCTACGTTAACTCTAAATTGTTAATTTGTAAAATATCCTAATAAAAATATAAGATGTTTTTTTATAATACGTGAAATGTCTTAGATCCCAAATTAATCTGCAGATATATATATATATATATATATATATATATATATATATATATAAAAATATATTGTATATATTTATGTGACATATGAGTGTGTATATATAATTTATAAAAATATATACACTATTTTT
>Ga0123342_1002880_pt1 | contig 28244 bp, 19 predicted proteins | sample Turbeawhitnodule_FD_89960 | JGI IMG/M metagenome (GOLD analysis project Ga0123342, IMG submission 89960) | Root nodule microbial communities of legume samples collected from Mexico - Turtle bean Mexico white nodule | ecosystem: Host-associated > Plants > Roots > Nodule | place: Mexico: Nepantla... | reverse complement strand
ACTCTCCAGTTAAATAATAACAAATAAAATAAATTAAAAAATTATTTTATTAATTTTTGAAATTATAAAATGTCCAAATAACCAAAATAAATTAATACAATAAATTATTAAGTAAAGATAAAACGAAAAAAAAAAAATTAAGAGCAGTTAAGAGAAAATAAGAAATGACACAATGACCATAATACAATAATAAAATTAAATATTAATATAAGGATAAAATAGGAAAAAAAATAAGAGCAGTTAAGAGGGGGAATCCCCTTTATATATAGGTATAGATTATTATATTCTTAATATTATTTAATTTTGTTAATATTATTAATATTGTTAGTATTATTATATATGATTAATATTATAAATATTATTAAATATTACTAATATTACTAATATTATTATTATTAATAAAAATATTAATATCAATATTATTATTATTATTACAATTATTAAAAATATTATGTGTGTAATGCTTATGCAAACATGTTTTCATTCTTCTTTAGCATCTCAAATATAGTTTCTTTATTGTTGTCTATTCTCGACATTATTCTGTTGTTCCCAATTGGAGATAAGTTGTATCTTCCTCGAGTTCTACTCATATAGCATCGTTCATTTGAAGTTTAAATTGTAGAATAGGAAAAACATAAGAAGTGAGAGTTGAATTGTGTTTTAATAAAATTTTAAAAACTTTTTGTAAGTATCGTATGATATTGCATAGTCAGACGTTATATGTAGAATATTGGTGATGGATCAAAGACGTTATAATAAGGAATTCTTCAACAAAAATACGTTTTTTAGTTGTTTATGCATAGACTCTCCTTCTTATATTAGTGCAAATAATAATAATATGCAATATAAATGACATGAGGAGAAAGAGAAATATATAATATATTTTTATACTGATTTGTCTGACACGACGGACTATATCCAACTCTCGATCAACAAATTGAGTTTCACTAAGTAGACTAATGCTGTGAAGTACAATGCGAGTATTATGTCGAATCATAGTCACTCCTGGCTAACCCGTTGAATATTCTTTGGATTCATAACCATTCCTGGTTAACTCATTTGAGTATTCCTTGGGCACGTAGTCGCTTTTGGCTAATTCCTACAAGTATTTTTTTAGGAACATAATCACTCATAGCTAATACCTACGAGCATTCTTTGGGAACGTAGTCACTCTTGATTAATTCCTACGAGTATTTTTTTAGGAACATAATCACTCATAGCTAATACCTACGAGCATTCTTTGGGAACGTAGCCACTCTTGATTAATTCCTACGAGTATTTTTTTAGGAACATAATCACTCGTAGCAAATACCTATGCGCATTCTTTGGGAACGTAGCCACTCTTGGCAAACTTTGTTCAAGTATTCTTTGTCACTTACTCACTCATGACTAAAATTGAGTATTCTTTTGGATTATAGTCACTCTTCCATTTAAGAGTATTCTTTAATAAAAAAACACTCATGGTTAATAATCGAGTATTCTTTACCAAACAACCACTTCTAGCTAAGAGAGATAAATTGTCTGAGTAGTGATCAACATATCACATGGTAGCTCACCAAAGAGGGATAACATCTTTCAACGTATAAAAGGTTTATGCGTTATCTTCTAGTTTTCTAAGTGAACACGAACATTGTTCTCTGTGAATTTTTTGGGACATAAAATTTGAGCAATGTTTTTGCAATGTGATCTCATGTTTTTTCTTCTTGATGAACAACTTTACTTAAGCATTGTTTCTGACCGTTGACCATATAAAGTAGGCATCTCAATGTTGATAGCCTTGAACGTGAAGGATGCATTCCATGCAAAATCGATGTACCCACATGCGTCTAATTTCTTTCCTAGAGTATATCAATCGAGCTTCCTTGGTTGACTGATATCTTCATGACTGCAAAGTTTTCAACTTCAATCATGATGTTATAGTATCATCTTGCATTGGGTTTATTAATTTGAAGTCAGATTTGGTGAAGGTAACATTGAGCATCTTCCTTTTAGAGGTCGAGACAACCACAAATATTTCTTTATTGACAAGGTAAACGAGAAGCCTCTTGTGAAGCCTCTAGTGATTATATTCATCACTCCTGGAGTAGCACGTCTCGGTTCTGTTCTTCTTTAGGTGGCGGTCTTATCAATGACTTTTGTGACGATCATCCGGGGGGGAGGTTCTTCTTGGTGGTCTTGGGTTGACAATTCATCACCATATGGTCATGCTCTTTGCAAACAAATATGTGCAAGTGACCCCCTTGTATCAATTTTTTAATCTTATCTTTTAGTTATCACCATTCTTCAGTGACATGACCAAAAGTTTTGAAGGTATCAACAATGCAGCCTTGTATATGAAGCAAAGAAGGATAAGTTCTATATTGAGTTCCTCTCCTAGATTCAGGCTCTATAAACATTAAGAAAAATGTAGTATATGAATCAGTGAGTTATCAACTCCCTATATCTTATGACAGGTTGATGTTGGTTAAAGCATTCCCTTTGATGTTGATGTTTCATGTTGCAGAGTGTTTACTTTTATTTGAAAATCTTGTAATTCTTACATTTGCATTTGGGCTTCTTACACAAATTTTCGGCAAATGATCTCTACCTGAGTATCGTGATCATAAGGTGTATAGCTACTTTGGGGATTCCCCATTTTCCTAACGGATATTCACTTGTGCAATTGATGTGAGTTGATGGAGTAAACTTCTTGCAAACTGTGTGTTGAACTTAATCATTTGACATGTTGAAGCAATTAATGGAGTAAGTTGGTAACCATGTAAACTAGCTAATAATTGCTCCTTTCAAATTTATGAGGAAAATGCGATAAAAGATGACAATGTTCTTCATATATAGGCTAACCTAAGTAATGTATACATATTTGTGTTCATTTAGGTCAATGGTTTTGTCATGTCAATTTATGGACAAACTCTTCTAAGTAGGAGGCAATGTTGTCTCAATGATGTCGTCCACGATGGGGTGTTGGTGCTGCGCTCCAGCAATGAGGAAAGTGAGCACCTAAAAAGATGCCACATTTTGATGGCTTTCTACTTTTATAGCCCTAATGATATTGGTAGGTGGTGGAAAAGGTAATAATGACATGAGCGACTCGAGGTTTCTTTTTATGTCATCAAGGGCTCAATGTGTTATTCAGGTTTGTGTGAACATAAGTGTTTTATTTTTCAACTTCATTTACATTGTTGTGTTCTCTTGATGTATAATATTGATTTCTTTAGCATTTAGCCTATTCAATTCAATCAATTCCTTTTGTAACTCGATTAGTAATGTCATTCAATCCACACGGTTACCATGGGTTTCTAGTGACCTTTGTTTTTAGTATATTTGTCATATTAATTCCTTGTCGATACCATTTAGTCTTATAAAGTTCAACTTGATCCCATAGTGAATATCAAATGTTCTTACCAAAATTGAGATGGTCCCATAAGACTAAGTCTTCCCTTCCAAATTAATTGAGGTCTTCACAAAACTATTATTTGAAGACGTGCTATTTCTCAAATGTTCATAAAAGGTACGTAAAAAGGACATTTCAACGCGCTAGTTAGTGAAAGGTGGATAAATATACTAAATGTGCAATAAATGAATAATATACTTAAAAATGTTAATTTATTTATATAGTTTTAATAAACCTTTTACTTAAATTGATTTAGATGATTCAGATTAACTTAATCTAATCATCCTAATACCTAATTAGTACTTTATTATATAATATACACAATTTTGTTTATATAACTAATCCAAGATGTCGTCACTTTTGGTGACTAGCATCTTCTTAATATTAAATTATACATTAATAAATTTATATTTCTATTTTGATCTCTTATGTCTATCTTAACTAATGAGTTGTTGGTTAAGAAACACATAAATATAATAATTTTGTTTTTAATCTTTAATAATTGTTTTCTCGTTTTGTTTCTCCATAATAATCTTTTAAACTATTTTTTATTTGACAAAACTTAAGTGATGGACTGATGAGTGAGAAGTTAATGGTAGCGTTGAGTTAGCACATGTATTTTAAAAAAAATATTTTGTTTGAAAAAAATAAATAATTCAATGTAAATAATGTTATTTCTCCTCATTTAATTTGCATTTCCAAAAAAAAAAACATCTTTCTTATTTAATGGTGAAACTAATAAAGATGTTAATAAAATTAATTCTCTAGAGACTTTGTTTCCCTTCAATTAAGGTTTGAATTTTTTTTAACGTTCTCAATGAAGATAAATAATCCTAGGAAAAATCTAATAGGAAGATACTCTAAATGAAGCGAAACAATATTGTTTGTAATATAATATTGTCAATTTCATCTTTTCTAAGCTTTACAATTTAATATGAAAGACTTAAAAGAAATAGGGCAAACTGTAAATGAAGATAAACAATATTATTTACATTATATTAGTCATTTTTTTTCTTAAAAAGTATTTTTTAAATAAATATATATATGTTAAGTGTATTCAATAGTTGACTTAGTCACTTAACAAACAACTCATCATTTAAATATTTTCAATAAATAATAAAGATTAAAAATAAATAAGAAATTACAAGGGACTAAATAAGAAAAAATTAAAGATAAAAAAATATATGTATAACAATTTATTAAAGACAACAAAAATTGTGACAGCCTTATTCAATAATAATAATAATAATAATAATTCATTTAACATTTAACATATATACAAGTAAATTGTATAGGCAAAAATCAAAATATAACTTTTTATCAAAACTAAAAACGAAAAAGAAATATTAACAATCATATATGCTAAATTAATAAATTATAAGGGATCAAAAAAGTTATTTAAACACGAAGGAATTTGAATAATAAAAAGACATTGGTCGATTTGCAGAAAAAGTGATTTAATTTATTAATTTATTAAAATACACCACTTTATTACATTTAATATGCTTTTATGTGTTAGTAAATTTACCTAGATTAAAATTACTTGAAGGTCTATTACAAAAGTAAATATTGATGTATGTCTGAAATCTTTAAATAACAACTATTAAGTTAGGATAAAAAATTTATTTACTTCGTTTTGATAAAAAATATAGTGGAAAGAAATAGAGATAAAAAAGATATAAATATATATATATATATATATATATATATTTTTACTGTTTATTTGAAAAAGGAAATAAAAATGAGAGAAGTTTTTTACGAAAAAATCGTTAAAAAATGATTTTACCTAAAGTTGAATGGAACGAAAAGGAAATGAACTCTCACTTTTGACTCTTTTTTTTATTTAAAATAAAAAATATTTAATTTTTTGAAATAATAAAAAATTTATATTAAAAAATCTATTCAATTATTAAAAAATGTTTTTATATAATTCAAATATTTCTTTGGATTATCTAAATAAGCGCAAATAATTTTTTTTTTCTATCCATAACATACTTTTGTATTTTATTTTTCTCCTATGCTTATCATTCATATATCATTTCTCTCTATTTTTTCTCTATTTCATTTCTCATTCATATAAAATATAACAGTCTTCAATTTTCTTACAACAGATAATTATAAAAAAAATTAATAATTGAAACAATACTAATAACTCGATAAAATGTTACATTAGAATAATTTTAAAAGGTAGTGATGTATTATTTCCAATATGTCATATTTTTTTTGGTAAATAGTAAGAAGAACAAATGTTAACTTATTTTATTTTTAATATAATAAAAATTACATATTTAATATAAAAAAATAAATTTGTTAATTTTATTTGAATTCTAATAATTTTAATTGTGTTTTATTTTTAATAATTTTCAGTAATTTATTAAAAATAAAATTAAGGTTAATTTTTCTTTTAATAAACATAAGTAACAATTACTAAAAACTAAACATATATGTTCAATTACACTGTTAATAAAATTTAAATAAAACTAACGAGATTCAAATTCTTATATTAAGTCTGTATTTTTTTTTATTATACTAAAAATAACGAAATATATCACTGTTTATTATACTGAATCAATTATTATTTTTTAATTCTTAACTTTGAGTTGATAAAATTAACTTTACTCTCAAATCAATTGATACAAGATGAAACACAGATATGTAATGGCATATCTTAAAAATTTAATATATTAATAATTATTTATGCATTTTTTCGTGAATTATAATATGACACTTAATTTTACTATTTTTTTATGTAGCTTAACTAATCAAGAAAGGTGATTACACAAGTTTCATAAATTATTGTACATCTTTAATACTTATTTTCTTTTAATTAAATGTCAACTAGGTTTATTCTACTTTTGAAAGTAAAAACTTAACATAATATACTACAAAAATAATATGTTTATTTACAAAATTAATTTATGATTAAACTATTTTCCACATAAGTGTTTTATTGAAAAAAAAATATCTACATAAGACTTTTATCTAAGCCATCTTTTGTAAAATAATCTTCTTCTTGCATTTTTTTTTTTTCTTCCATGGAATTCTCTTCTTCAATTCCACTCACTATCTTTCTCTTTTTTCTCTATCAAATATTTTGAAGATATGTTTTGATGAGTTCTTTCATAAGAAATTTTAAAAGAAAATTATATAAACAGTTATTTAAAAGTTAAAAGTTAAAAGTTAAAATCCAAACCATAATGAAAAACTCATTATTTGTTTTTTTCTTGCTGTAAAAAAAACTTCCACTTCCTTCTCCTTCACTTCATCTTTTGTCACCATTTATGTATTGATTTAGGATTTGGTTCCTTATTTTTCTCTATTATTATTTATCTATAAAATCTGAATATCTGTATTACATCCCTTAATTCAGATTTGAACAAAATACAAAATGATTGTTCATTCTTCAAATATTTACATATTTGTTTTAATATCTCAATATCACAGTGCAATGATTGATCTACGCTTTGATGGTTCAAGATTGTATTTTTATTCATCATGCTATCTCCAAACACTTCAAAATTAAAGTATAATAATGTATCACTATAAGTTATTTACAATAAATCTATAATAAAATTTAAACTTTAATGGTTATACAATGAAAATATAAATTTAGGTTACATTCCCATTCTCCATTGTAAAAATTATGGAATTTACCAACATGCATAATGATGTAATTGGATAATCATATATTATATATTATATTACATATATATATATATATATATTTTATAAAAAAGTTTTCAGGTTACACATCATAATATTTCTTAACATTTTAACACCAACAATCATTCACAATATATATTATATATTTAAAAGTATTTTTTTATTATAAATTATATTTATTTTTTATAATCCAATATTAAATTCGGTAATTAGTTTACTTAACATAAACCCTAAACCATCCTTTACAATATATATTAGTAATTTTTTTATTATAAGTGATATTTATTTTTTATAATCCAATATTGAATTCGGTAATTAGTTTTCCTTCATATTTATTTGTTATAAATATTTTTGAAATTTTGCAATAACTTTCTTAAAATTTCTGGAACATTTTCTCAAAAATTTATTTATCGCGTTCTATTTTTTAAACGATTTGACAAAAAAATATGTAAATAATTCCTTAAAAATTTCGTACAAGTTCATTTTACAGTTTTAATTGCCTATAAAGATCTACAGAATAAACTGTAGCAATTTTATGGTTTTTAAAATTTTCTTTTAAGACTCTCGCATACCTGCGAATTTTCCTTGAAACTCGTTTGAGTGACCTCGAGCTTTGTATCACGATTTAGGGTTTGGATCACGCTAAACACTTAGTATTGTATTATATGTTTTTCCCACTGTTTGTGTTTATCGCATAATTTCACCATTATTTCAGTTACCTACTATGACTCTGAGCTTTGGACCCTAATCTCCACCGTTGTATCCGCCGTTTTAACGTTATCCGGCCGCCTCAGGTACCTCGAATGGTGCCCTCACCCCTAACACTGTGATTTAGCGTTTTATTCAAACTTCATTTTGTGCATTTTTCACTTGAACCACTTGAATCTTCTTCGTTTTATGCATTCTATTCGTCAATGCATTTTTAAAATTTCCAGATTACACATGCGAAGCTATTGGAATACTCAGATTCTCGTTTAGTAATTAGTTTAATTTAAGTAACTACCGAAAGGAGAACCAACGTTTATTACCACCTGGCTTGAATGTATGGCTGGATTTCGGTGCTAATTAGGACTGTTTTAGGTTTCTATATGGTATCTTGTTGATAAATTCATTTTTTTCTCTCTAATGATCCTCATGTGTTTTGAAAACCTCGTGTGTTTTTCTCTTAGCTGAATGATTGTGTCCTGTAGAAAAATAGTTTTCAAATTACTTTGATTGAATTTTTGCAGTTGATGATTCTTATATGCGTTTGATATTTTTTGAGGTTCCTTATTTGATGCCAGAGTAATACTGTATTCATTTGTCTGAATAGTTTTGTGTGAGGTCCATTTGTGAAGCACAAAAATTAAAGCGTGCCATATTTTAAGTAATGTGCCAGTTCATGCTTCTACAGCAGCAGCAGCTGGTTATCCAACAATTAAAACTCAAAATATAGTTTCAGTTATTTTCAATTGGCAGTACAAGTTCAACTAAGACAGGAACAAAAATAGCTGAAGTGAAAAAACATAAACTAATTTTGTTGCCATGCTAGTTATAATCTTATAGGCAATTTACAATTGGGGTAAAAAAGGGTGAGGTGCAGTTTTTGTATTGATAGAGATTTTATATTCATTGGGTTGTTGTATCTGTGTGGCAATTAGCTAGCTTTATGAAGTGTGAAAGATCCTTGAGGAGTTCAATTCTTGGGCAGTATGAAAAATCATTTGCATTGACAAGTGCAAGGGCATTAACTGTCAACTGACGTTACAATCCTTCATGATGATGATGAGATACAGGCGGCCTAAGAAGGAGGACAAATAATTGTAGTAGTACAGGGTTGATTCTGTACACTAATCTAGACCCAAGAATCAGGAGGAATAGTTCTCTCTAAAATTGTTGTAGCTGCAAAAGGAAAGAAAATATAACAAGATCCTAAATCTAGTTGTACAAATCAGAATTGTGTGGTTTTAATTGATTTCCATTATCATTGACAGTTTATTATTCTTGTTGACAGACATGATCTATTTCCCAATTGTAAGATATTTCATCCAGGGCCATCTCTAGGCCATGTACATGTGTCTCCAAAGAATTCATTCCACTTTGTGAGCTTCCAATAAATTTCTATTCAAATAAAGATGAGGGAATGGGTTAAAAATATAATATTTATTATTTGAGAAAAAATGTTTGTACGAATGTCTTATTAGATAAACTTTTAAGCAAGGTGGTGGGGAATTGCAATTTTATTATATAACTCTAATGACAGCGTAAATGTCACAGCATAACTGTAGCCCTTAATAATACTTTGTTTATGCTTTTTATTTTATTCTTAGTTTTACACGAAATAGATGATGACTAGTGAATTAAGAGCACATGCATTGGGCATGCCCAAGATGATCCCTATTCTGAGCTAGGATCATTCTCCAGTTACTCCCTCCCTGGATATCCAAACAGTCCCCATTGGTATGAAGAGACAGGTAGATTCATCAGCAATGGCTGCTGTGACTCAAAGTCAGATTACGACAGCTGAGCTCAGGAATAAAGAAGAGTTTAGTGCTTGGTTAGATAAAATTACCATGAGTATCCATCTGGATCATCTATATTCAGGAATAGAAGAAATCAAAGCTTATTAATGGCTCAATCCAACCAGAATAACTACGATGATTCCTCCACCAGTAATGGTGGTCCCCATCCTGACAATAAAACTGCAACCCACAGCCTATTCTACTCGCATCTCTAAGGTGGAATTCCCTTTGTTTGATGGTAAGAATATGAAAGAATGGTTGTATAAGTGCACCCAGTTCTTTTCTATGGATGTGGCACAACAGAAACTTCCAAGGTTCGTTTTGCCCTCTATTTACCTTAATGGGATTGCCCTACGGTGGCTTCTCAACTATATGCATTACAAATTTGATGTCTATCCTTCTTGGTCTCAATACATTGTTGATGTAGCTTAACGATTTGTGAAGTTTATGATGGCCCACTCACTGCTCTAATTCAAGTGAAACACACAGGCAAGATACTGGAATATGTGGATGATATCGAGCTAGGCTTAACTTAGGTAACCTTTCTTCCTAAGTGCTCTTTGAGCATGTTCTTGGCTGGACTAGAACATGAAACCCATATGACGATCAGGATGTTCAACCCCAACACTATTGTTCATGCATCTCGCCTTGCGAAATTGCATGAAGCTGCCAAAGCTTCAATCAATGAGCATGGTGGCCACAACCATGCGAATTTAAACATGGGGGTGGTACATAATACAAGTGCACTTTAAGTTTTTATATTAACCATAGCCTAAGAAATATGTTGGTAATGAACCTACACATTTGGAGACCAATGCAAAATAGTACCAAAATTTTGTCAAAATAAATATTTGAGGTTTATTTGACTAACCATTAATGGAGTTTTAAAAAAGTGTCTTCTTGAATGGAATTGGGTCATGTCATATATAATTGATGGTTAAGTTTTTTCATTGTTTGATTGATATCACTTATCTTGCTTTTTAATTTCTAACATTTGAAAAAAACTTATCTTTCAGTAATTTTAGAGTTGAGCTGAAAATGGAAGAGCCTACACATCGAACATGGATGTATACTAGGCTTCTTCCTAGACAAAAGGGTTATACAACTGAATTTTTAGAAGGCGTCAAAAAGTTTATTGATTTTGCTTGTCGACAACCAAAGTATTTGAATGAAGGTGTAATAAGGTGTCCATGTAAGTTATGTAAAAATGAAAAGAACTTAGTCCCGGACAAAGTAAATGTTCACATTCTTGAGAAAGGGTTTGCACCAAAATATTGGTATTGGACGTTCCATTGAGAGAAAGTTCCTCATATTAAAGATGATGTTGAAGTGAATTCTGTGTGTAAAAGTACACCAGAGTTGTCTGTTGCTTTAACAATGTTAAACATGTCACAAACTTGCTTCAATGATCAACCTCATCTCATGCAGACTCAATCTCAGCCTCAATCTATTCAATCTCGTACTCCACCTCAATCTCAATCTTATTCCACCCAACCAACTCAACCTCCAATCCAATCCCAATCTCATACCACCCAACCTACACAACCTCAACCTCAAAATCAATATGAACACGTCCCTACTCAAGTCCTCCGTATGGAAGAATATCCAAAGGTCAAGAAAGCCCCAATTTCTTCATCATGTCAAGTTAGTGGAGGCAAAAGTGAAAACAAAATCATGATACTCCCAGTAGGGGATGGGTGAGTCCTTTTTTTCCTAGCATATGATATGATTTTTTATTATTTGATTTTTAATCATTCATAATTTTTGTTCTTTTACATAGGTTTGATCAACATAAGCTGGTAGTTGGGACAATTGCTTCAATCATTCGTACTAACTTGGAGGAGGCAAAACCATCATGGAAACAATTATCTACAAGTCAAAGGGATTCGTGGTTTAATATATTTGAAGTAATCAAATTTCAAGATTTGATTAAAAGTATTCAATTTTTGCATCATTTTAATTATGTGGCTAATCTAATAATTTTTTCATTTTTGTCAAAACCAATATAGTCAAAGTTCACATGGCCACCTCAATATAAGGACATGGTTCGACGCAACTTTGAGAAGAGGGGTTCAGCTAAAATGACTCAATTAATGCAAGATGTTCGAAAAAATTTAAATCAAAAGCCAACTTGGATGGAAAATGGTGTCTGGGCACAATTGAAGGCACATTGGGGGTCCTCAAATTTTAAACAAAAGTCTGAAATAAATAAAAGAAATCGTGAGTCTATGGATGGTGCATCTCTTCACACTGGAGGATCCATTCCTCATCGTTTGCATTGGAAGAGAATGGTATTATTAATTGACCTTATATTTTATTTTGTAGGTTTCAAAATTAATGATATTTAATTTTGTTTTATCATTTATTACAGAAAGAGGCAAAAGGGACAGATCCATCATTGTCTGAGTTTTATTTTCGTACTCACCGAAGGAAAAAAGATCAAAGTTGGGTGGGTCCCCATGCTGAATCTGCTTATGTAAGTTTGATACTAATGATTGATTTGAGTCTTATATTTCATTGTTTATTTGATTGTAATATGAAGTTATGTAATGCAAAAATTGGCTAATATCAATGTGATACTTTAGAGATAATGTATGAGAAAAATATTCATATATATATATATATATATATTTATAGATAGATAGATAGATAGATAGATAGATAAGTGGCTTACAAGTTACAACAGAAGCTTAAGGAAAGAGAAAGAAAAAAGCCCCCTATGATACTAGGTTATAAATAGATACAACGTTGAACAACTTTTGCTCAAAAGATAATATAAACTATTCTAACATTGGAGCTCGAGCGTGTAGATTGTATGTTCCAAGCTTAGAACATATAAATGGAATTGTCAAGGATTTTGTCAAAATGCTTGCATGTTGATCATTGCAGCTGCCAAACCTAGTGCAAATTCCCTTGGACAACAACTTTTTTCTAACAAAATGACAGTAAATTTTTAAGCATTTTGTCCTCTCATGAAACATAAGGTTGGAAGAAATGTGAAGTGTTGATTGAATATCACAGTACATCCTCATTTGTTTCACAAAACCACAATTCTTGGAGAAATTGTTTTATCCAAGTTCACGAGTAAGTGATTTCATTGCCCTATATTCCCCTTCAACACTTAATCGAACAACTACATTTTTGTTTCTTGTTTTTCCAAGAAATAATATTCCCTCCAATGAAAACTCAATATCTAGTAGTGGGAACATTTGTTTATAGGAGACCCTGCTTAATCAACATCACAATATCCAGATATTTGGGTTACTTCCTTTATCTTCAAATTCTAGACCTTGTTTTAAAGCCTTTTTGAGGTATGAGAATGTGAAGGACAACATTTCAGTGATCAATGTGAAGAACCTACATAAACTGACCAACCACACCAATTGCAAAAGATAGGTCAAGCCTAGTAGTAGTAAGATGCATAAGTTTTCCTACAAGTCTATTGTATCTCTCTAGATCTGAGAAGGACTTTGTTTTGTTATTAATTTCTAATTTGGATCCATGGGGTTATTTGCCAGTCTACAATCCATCATTCATGTTTCTTTGAAGACATCTACTACATATTTTCTTTGAGAATTCACAATACCTTATTTTGATTGAGCTACTAAAATGCCTAGGACATATTTTGAGATACCCAAGATCTTTGGTTTGAAAGCGTTTGCCCAAATGTTGCTTTAGCTAAACAATTTTGGTAGCATCGTTTCATGTAATAACTATATCATTAGCATACACAATTAGATAAACATATTTTCCATGAGATGTATGGCGATAAAAGATTGAATGATCTATCTCACTGCGTTTTAGCCCAAAGATTTAAACAATACGGCTAAACTTTCCAAACTAAGCACATGGAGACTACTTGAGACTATTTTAGTCTACAATCCAACCCAAACTCTTCCTAAGCAACAAAACCAGGAGGTTACTCCATGTAGATGTCCTGTTTCAAATCACCATGAAGGAAAACATTCTTAATATTTCGTTGATGAAAAGGCTAATGACGAAGAGTTGCCATAGCAAAGAAGAGACAAATAGTAGTCATTTTGGCTATAGGAGAAAAAGTATTATTGTAATCCATACCATATATCTAAGTATATCCTTTGACCGCCAACTAAGCTTTAAGGTGATCAGCCTTACCATTTGACCCAACTTTAATGACGTACACCCATCTAACCAGCTGTCTTCTGCTTGGGTGGTAAAGGAACTAAGTCTCGTATATTTAAGAATTTTACTTTCATTAATCATAGCTTGTTTCCATCTAGGATTATCAAGTGCTTCAATTACATTTTTTTGGAATGGTAATAGAAGACATGGAGGAAATAAATGAGAAATAGAAAAGGGGTAACATATGATAGCTTAGAAAATTGAAAATAGGATGAGAATTACATGTAGAGTCAGTACTTTCTCGAAGAGCAATGTACCAACTAGAATTTTCATTATCAAGAAGTGATAATGGTAAAGGACTTGATGAACAAGACCCATCATGTAATATTGAATCAAGCACTTGTGATTTGTGTTGGTAAGGGATGATAGGCAACAAGGATTACTCTAGTGGGTTTGAAGTAGACATTTGGGGATTAGAGTTTAGGGTTTATGAGACATTTTGGACGTAGTCAACTTTGTGAAGAGAAAGAACGAAGAAAAACATTTCTTAAAAAAAGGTGACACTTGCAAACATATAGTACCTTTTTTGTTTCAAGGGGATAACAACGATATCTTTTTCGATGACAGGAGTATCCTAGGAAGACACATTCAATGGGTCTTGTCTGTAGTTTGTCTAGACTTGGAGACAAGACATGTACAAAATACACGCAACTAAAGACATGAGGAGTAGATGTTCATTTGGAAACATAATAGAATAAGGATGGTCTTTCATTAAATAAACCCAAATACATCTAAAATATTCATCGATGAAGGTACAAAATATTGAAACCCAAAAGATGTAACACGAATTGTCCCTGAATGTTAGTGAATGATAAAAAAAAACCGATTTACATCTTGATTCATTTTGCTTAGGAAAAGAGGGTTTGATATGTTTTCCAACTTGACACGACTTACTTCAAGACTTGAATGTTTACTAAGTTCAAGAACAATTTGTTTTAATTTTGACAAGTGTGGAATACCCAAGCAGTCATGCAAAAGTTTAGGGGAAAGGGAGGCTAGTCAAGACTCAAATGATTTGGTTCCAAAATAGTACAATCCTCTACTTCTAATCATATGATTAGAACCTTGACAAGCACTTTAATCAATTCTCCATAGATTTTGACTCAAATACTTAGTTTCATGCTGGAGATGTCCAGTCTTCAATGTGAGAGGGTATATTGGAGATTCCAAATCGATTAGAGATATGGCTAAATTATAATGTATAAATGGGTTCAAACTTTTCCTAATAAACCGATTTTGTAAGATTGAGTTAGACTCAGTCCATTTTCTAAGACTTTCGTTTAACTATTTTGTATTTGGAAATATTTGTTGTCTTGTTAGGAAAGTCATGCATAGAGTAACAATTTTCTTGAGTATGAGCTATTCTTTTACAATAAGAGCATTGAGAATGTTCTTCGTCATCATGTCCTCTATTGCCACGACCTCCCCTTCCACAAGTAGACCACCATGGCATAAGCTTTAGCGGACTTCTGAGGAATTCTACTTTTAAGAGTTGGAACACGGAGGGGACATAGTTGTTAAGTTCTCCATACTGGTTATGATTTGATCCCAAATATGACCAAAATCTAGATTCATTGCACGAAAACCATGATCATATAACTTGCCCAACTTCTGTTGGAGGTCTTCCATGAGTAAGCTTCTAAGAATAAATTTAGTCCTTAGTTTAAGATTGCCATGATGAAGTACATGGAAGTCTAGCTTCTTCCATTGTTCAACGCTTGATTATATTTCACTGTCGTATTTTCCAAGTAAAGTTTTACCATTAAGTTTTTTGAAGTAATTGTTGGAGACCCAGAAAATGAGTAGGTAGGTCCGACAAATACACTTTCCATAGCTCTAGCAAAAACAAAAAAGTAACTTAGAAAAAGGAGAAGTTGCCTAGGGGGTCAAGAGAAACTATACGTGAACAGTGTCGGAAAGGTAAGGTGAGGGTGGAACCATGACATAAGAAGCTGACAAAACTGATGGAGGTGGCACAATGTTGTTCTAGTGACAGAAAGGCAGTGTGTGGGCTGCATGCGCCTGACTAAGCCGCATAGAGAAGCAGCACATGGGGGAGAACCAACTTGCATGATCGATCTGGTTGGGCATTGCTTGGAGAGATGCTTCATATCCAGTGGTTGTAGAAGAAAAACGATGACAAACGGTGCCCAAAGACTTTTAGTGGCAATAGAAAACGCTCCCTCCCTAGACAAGACAGGCAAAGCAGGAAAGACCGCTTTGATACCAACTTAAAAGTTAGTGTATAAGAATAAGTGTTTGATAGAAATCTAAGGATTCAGATTCATGTATAATTAAGGATCAATGACTTACAATAGAAGATTAAGGAGAGAGAAAGAAAAAACCCTAAGATACTAGGTTATAGATATTTGCTTAGAAAATAATATAACCTATTCTAACATTGGTAATTCTTCTGTGTAGTTTAGAAATTAAGCGATTGTCAGAATAAGGTGCACCAATAAAAAGATTAATGATAATAAATTGAATATTATTAAAATAGCATTTATTAAAATAGTATTATTACATAAATAAGGTGCTTCCAATAGTTTAACCGTCTTGCCAGGAAAATTAATATTGGGACCATCCAAGATGGCTCCATATGAATGTGCACCGCTGGGTGTGTTAACTGTTAACCCTTTTTATCAATTTATCTTGTTTGTGAATATACCTATAGTATTATTTTACTGATTGATCTGAAATGATGGTATTTTTACTCATGCTAATATGTTTCTTATGATGTAGGATAAATTTGTAAAGAAGAAGTTTGAGTTGTCTTCTATGACTTCAAAAGTTATTTCGGGGGAGGATGTTGCTGATTCTCAACCATCTAAAGATCACATGCCATCTGACTTCGATGTTTGGGTCGATTCAGTTGGAAAGAAAAAAGGGAGGATCTTTGGGCTTGGATCCATAGGCAAAACATTATTTACATCCTCAAGTCCACCAATGAAGCTTTCCGCCAATTCAGAGGAGGTTGATATTTTAAGAAATCGAATTCAAGAATTAAATGAATCTCTACAAAGACAAGAGCAGGAGAAACTAAATATGAGACAGGAGTTGACTCAAACCAAAAACCAAGGATCCATAAGTAAAACATTATTAACATCCCCTAGTCAACCAGTGAAGCTTTCTGCATATTCAGAGGAGATTGATGAATTAAGAAATCAGATTAAGGCATTAAATGAATATTTACATAGACAAGAACAAGAGAAACTAGAAATGAAACAGGAGTTAATTCAGACCAAAAAACAAGTATTGGCTTTAATGCTGCACTTAGGATTTGTTGGTTCTTCAACAGGTCCATCTTCATCACCTCAACACAGCAGTATAAATGAGGACAGTGGCAGTGACACTGTTAGTGATCATTTCCAATAGGTTATATATCTGGCTACATTCTCTTAAGGTGCGTTGCCTTATCATTATTTTATTGGTATAATTTGTTTATTTATTATGAAAGAAATGGTTCTTCAACAGGTCCCACTATCTTCATCACCTCAACACGGCAGTATAAAAGAAATGGTTCTTCAACAGGTCCCACTATCTTCATCACCTCAACACGGCAGTATAAATGAGGACAGTGGTAGTGACACCGTTAGTGACCATATCCAATAGGGTTATATTTGATATCTTGCTACATTCTCTTTAGGTGTGTTGCCCTATCATACTTTATTTTATTGGTATAATTTATTTTGAAAGAAATGTTGCCTTATCTGGTTTGCTTGCAATTTCTTTAGTTTTTCTTTTATTATAATGCAGGTCATGGTCTACTCAGAACCATAGTCTACTTCCGCTTGTTGCTGGACAATGTAAAAACGTTTACTTTTCCCCTAGCTTCTTTCTTTTATATTTGTTCATTGACGTGAGCACTTTTTCAGACTCTCATTAGATTCATTCTTTAGTATGACAGTAGACCTTGGGCTCAATGACGAGATAGGATCTCAAGTGGCATTTTTTGTCGCCCAAATTGAGTATCCGAATTGGATCATTTCTCTTTGTGCAGAGGGCTCCTGCTTTTGCTACCAAATTCTCATTCCTAATTCAACAATTTTCTCTTTTCTCTCTTTTGTTGCTTTCTCTTCAACACATTGTCTCCTTTTGATGGTGCCTTTTAGATTACTCTTTAACTTATCATATGCGGATACAAATGTGAATTTGGCCTTGACTTGGCCTTTCCAAGCCTGTATCTCGTTCAATATTGGGAAATGATACTCGAACCTTAATTTGTTTTGTATGTTGACAAGATGCTCAATGGAAAGAAGTTTCTGTATATTTTGACTAAAAGTTTAAGATATGCTATGAAAGCTTTTTGTCTGTGTATGCTTTAGGTGATTTGGGAGGGAGAGATTGAAAAAGGATATTGGCTATTTCCATTGTTTCGAACAGAATTAAGAAGGATTTGTAATGAAAATCCGCTGTCCCACAAACATTTCCTTCTACATTAATAGTGATTTCAGGTGGACAACAAAATATTTTCATAATATTTTATATTCATTTTCCTCTATTTTCTTGCACAACCGAACAAAGGAATGAAAATAAATCATCTTATAATGTTTCCTTTATAATTTTATCCATCCCAACAATGCAAAATTTCAAAATCATGGTCAGTTCAATTAAAATAATTTCTATTTTCTTTAATTCTTCTATGTTTCATTCCGTCCAAAATGTAAAGATATTTTTAGTTTAGAAAAAAGGTCGGTTATACAAAGATCAAACAAGAATGTGTGAATATTATGGGCCTTTGTTATTACTCAAGATGAATAGTCAAGTTGGTCTTCAAAAGTATTACTCATTGTGTTATTTTGCTTCTTCAGAAAAGTTCATTCTTTTAGTATCCATTTGGTTGGGAACTATTTGAATGCTGCAATTAAAAAATACATTTTAAATTATATAATATGAAAATATATTATATATTGTAAAATCTAAAATTTAAAAATGTATTAATATCTGAATATATTTTAAATTGTATAATCTGAAGTACATTTCCAAATCTAAAAATTATTCTAGATTGTTAATCCAAATTGCATATTGTGAACATCTGTGAAATTAGAAATCTATAAATATATAATCCAAATTGCATATTGTGAACATCTGTGAAATTAGAAATCTATAAATATATTAGATTTTGCAAATTGGGGGTATATTTATATATTGTGCAAACAAAAATCCAACTTATGGAGAATTTAAAGTAGTCTAATATTCCATAGAGGCGTACAAAGAAATTATGGGACAAAGGAAGCAAAAGTGAAAAAAAAAAAATCCTAAGTACAATTTATCATTGACTTGTCTCATTAAGAAAAATCGTAAATTAATTTCTAACATCAACATATTTTTTTTTTGGAAAATAAGAGGACGATAAATAATTTAGTCTAAAAACTATAAAAAGTACAGTGATATTACGGAGATTTTTTTATAAAGAAAATACAGATAATGTGAAAAAAATGTTAAAAATGTTAATGTTGTTTTCACACAAAACAAAATTTGTTATGAAAAAAAGACAAAAAAAGGTTCCATGAATTTTTTCTTAAATTTAAGGTATTAATCATATTTTTTTCAAAATTATATTCAAATTTACAGATTTTATTTATGAAAGAACTATTTTTTTTTTTAATTTAAAATAAATGTTTAGGAATGATAAGGATAGCATTTTTAATTCTGTTTAGAAATATAAATTAGAAATGAAACTATTTAATTATTCATTTTTAAAATTCGTTATCCTCTCTAAACTTTTATCATCTAAAACTCTTTATTTTTTATATTTTTTATTATTTCTTATCACTTTTTCAATGATGTTAAAATAACATTAATTTCCAAGTAAAGACTTTGTCATCGATTCACAATTTAAATATTATTTTATTTAATTATATAAATTATTTAACTAATAAATTATATTTCTGATAATATGAGATATTTTTGTGATTAATAAATATAAAACAATTAAGAATGTATTTTAATTACTAAGTTATTAATATTCATAATGAAATTTTAAATTTTGTTGATATAATTGAGTTTGAATAAATGAAAGTATTAAATAATAAAATGAATAATTATATATATTATTAACGAGATTAATAGATAGTATGCTTGATGTATAATTATACATGTATGTTATTAATTATTATATATTTAATTGAATAGTTACTTTATTCAATATTTTGTTGTATTCAATAATTTTTATTATGATAATATCATACGAAGTGTAGGAAGCTTACAACAAAATAGAAAAAATGTGGATAAAACACATTAAGAAAAAATTGCTTATTTAAATTATGTAAGTTTTCTTGCACAAAACGTTGATATAAAAGTAATAGAAAAACGATTTTGAAAAATATAAAATAAACAAATTTAATGAAATAGGTAAAGAACTATGAGACACAAATATTTAATCGGTGAAGTATTTAATTAAAAAAATATTTATTGAATTTTTAAAATTTTAATACAAGTTTAAAATGTATATAATAATTTTCTAAAAAACTAAATTTATTATATAAATTTTTATTATAATTATAAATATAAAAACCAAATTGTTCTGAAACAAGTCATAAAAAATATTTAAAAATTTTATACATAAATATTTATTTTTAATTTATATAATTTAAAATTATATAATATATAATTATTTATTTTTAATTTATATAATTTAAAATTATACAATAAATAAATTCCTGTCGTCGTGTTCCTAAAATAAATAATAAGAGCAAAAGTTAGAAAAATTCATAAAATTGTCTATTAAAATAATAATAAAGAAAATTATCAAAAATTACTTTTCTGTACACTTGGAATGACTACAAAATTAATTTAAATTTATACTTTTATTAATAATCGAGGAATAAATAGCTTCAAATAATATTTAATAATATAATAAAAAAAATGCTAGCAATGTTAACTGCCCTTTTAAAGATATTTTTTACTATTGATAATTAAAATAATTGTACATTTTGATTTGAAGAAAATGTGTTAAAAGTATATTAGATAATGTACTGATGTTATTTTATTTTGTGTCCGAAAGGTAAAAAGAGAATAGAAAAAGTATGAAAAGAAATTATTAGGGTCCAGGAAAGAATGATTGTGAGTGAAAATTCTTTCCATGGTTTGAAAGGTGCCAATTGCAGGAACAAAGCATGGAACAATAATATCCTATTTACTGTTATTACTAAACTCTTCACTATGTACACGAGCATGCAGCCAAAACATTGAAAAACCCAGTTTCATGGCCTAATGCTCTAGTACAGGTTTCCAACGCGTTTCTGTGAAGGATATATCTCCACTCAGAACGGAGCCAATGAAACTTTCTACTTCCTCCATTGTCATTTCACCCTTAAATACACTGTACTTTCCTCTACGAGGTTTGTAAGCAATCAACAACTTATTTGATGATTTATAACCTGTTTTATCAAATGCATTTAGAAATGACTGTTGTTTTGCAGCATCTAAAAGAGCATAAGAAATGGAGTCCCTAGAGCTGCTGCTTCCACCATTTGGTCGTCTTGACAAAGATTTTTGGGAGACCTGAAAATTTGCACAGTGCTTCTTTTCAGAAAGGAAAAAACTACATAACCCCATTTAACTAGTAAGTGAATGAAAAATGTATTCTTACCAAAGAGAGGATTGATTCTAGCTTTTCTCTGGCTTTGGAAGATCTGAAGGCACCAATTATGCAGACAGGAGCTCTCGCACCACAGAGAGCCTCAAAGTTTGATTGAGAAAGCAATGGTATGCGTCCGTCGTCTGGATCAGTTTGTGCCTTCTTGGCCTGACCTGATGCTTGCTTTTTACTTGATTCTTCAAAATTATCAAGTATTTTACTAAGACCGAGAACTGCCGATTTTAAATCTTTTACAGAAATCCCAGTTTTCAGAACACGTTTTTCTCCATTAGGTAGCCAACCTACAATGGATGGAAGTGCATCAACTCCTAGATTTTTTACTCTTGGATCAGAAACATCATGCACCTATAAATCATTCAATATATACGTTAAATCTTAACATTCAAAGTATATATGACTTCTCCCAATAGGTAAAGAAGGAAATAAACAGAGTAAAATAATGTGCTTCACGTCCAGCATTGACACACCTCTGCATCACTGAGAGTAATGCGTTTGTGATACAAGCCACTAAGAACACGCCAAATTACTGGAGTGTCCTTCTTAGTGGAGAGAAGCAGCACCCTAGGCAACTTTGCCGTAGTGCCGAATTGGTCAAGACTATTCAAGTTGGTTCGCTTGGAAAACCTTGGCAAGTGTTCTTGAATGAAAGCCTTCAAATTCTTAGCAGCCAAGTGTCCACTGTACTCCACCAAAGAACCAATTCCATTCTCCTTGTATGAAAAAACAAAAATTCTAGGAGCTTTGTGTGGATATATGCCAAGCTCTTTACAGAATGAGACTTCCTTATCACAGTTAATGCTTCCAGCCTGTCACACAAAAGAGAGAGATAAGCCATGCTAACTCCAAAATATCAATAAAATAGAATCATGGCTAAACGTGATTTTAGACCTCCAAAAGTTTTTCGTGTTAATTTGAATCAGCATCATCATCACTGATTACGTGACGTACACTTAGATATGTCATCTGAAAATTATTGTCGACTTAAAATGTGCATATAGGCGTGTCATGCTAACACTGTGAGGTGATTCCAATCATTTTCAAAAGTTCTAAAATTAATGAGGAAACAAAACTGACGAATATTTCTTAAACTGAAACCAAACATATTCATGTTTGCAAGTACCAAAAACATATCTAAGCCAATTAAAAGTCAAGTGAGAACCTTCACAGCTCCCTGTAATGAATTGGCAACCTCCTCTATAGTGGATTCAAAGTATTGGACATGCTTCGATGCACTCGTAGGTCTATAAGACAACAAAATCCAAGTCATCCCTGCATTTTCTATCTCTTTCTTGTAGATATGTGAATTTATTGATGTAAGACGTTGGGGAGAAACTGAGGACGCCCGTTCAGTATTAGCTGAACTGCCAAAACCACCAAACATACTCCCACCACCTCCACCACCAAACATATTCCCACCACCTCCACCACCAAAAATACTGCCAAAAATATTATCCAAGCCAATCCCAAAAGAATTTGAACCACCCGAGCCGCCAGAGGAAAAGGAGAATGACTTAGATCCTCCCTGCCAGTCACCCCCTGTAAAATAAGTATATCCACCCCTACCTCCAGGATGGCCACCTTGAAATCCAGGATGGCCGCCACCTTGAAATCCAGGATGGCCACCTTGAAATCCAGGATTGTCATTTAAATCTCCATACATGTCATATTTCTTTCTCTTCTCTTCATCGGATAAAATTTCATACGCTGTTAAAAGAAGGAAAGACGCACATGAGAATCCTCAAACAAGGTAAATGTAGAAAGCAAGCACAAAAACAGCTTGTCATTACTTATATATTGATTATAGTATCAACTCTTTGTTCCAGTAAATATGAGCTCGTGTGTGTGCATGTCAACCGAGTAAATGTGTGAAAGGAGCAAAATTCTATACCATTATTGATCTGAGAAAACTTCTCTTGCGCACTCTTGGCTTTGTTCTTGTCAGGGTGATACTGGAGAGATAGCCTGAAAAACAAAATAAGAGCCATGTCAATATGTAAAATCAGTTATAAGACCAAATCGAAATGATGAAATGTAACAAACAAGAGCATCAAATATACATACTTGTGGAAAGCCTTCTGAATTTCCCGCTGACTTGCATTTTTATCAACCCCAAGAACCTGAAAAATTGAAGCGGGTACTATCAGGTCAAGCTCTCAAAATTAAACAAATACATAAAAGAAAATCATCTTTTCTTTCTCCATCTCGATTTTTTATCAATGAAAACTTGAAACATATAACACAAAACTCGTTTTTCTCATTCAGGCTTTACACTATCAACAAGTAAAGACAAATACTTGCAAATGAGCATCCCTCCATTATGAAGCCAAGAAAGAGAAAACCAAATTGAAAAAACTCAAAATAAGGTTAGCCAAATCCCTAATCTAAGGACACAAATTTCTCAATTTTAGAAAGAACCGAAATTGAGTATCCGAAACAGCAACAAAAATTTAAGTTGATCATCAAATTCCACAGACCGTAATGAAATGCAATGCAACTAGCCTACCAATAATTCATTTGAAATTATACAAAATTGAACACAATTCCACCACAAATTCCCAAATCCCACAAAAAAAAAAAAAAACTCCTGCAACCTTGTAGGGGTCGGTGGTTTTGGCTTCCAATTTCATGCTCGCAAGGAAACAGAGAGAGGCGATGATGATGACCCGCGTGGAGGCTAAACGGGTCCTCATATCGGAATCGGAATACTTCGCCGGGGAAATTTGAAATCGAAAACGGTAACTTCATGAATAACTGAGATAACAGTGACGGTAACGGAATGAGGCCTTTATTTATAAGAAACAGAGCTCGCGGGAGAGAAAATCTAGACGCTTCGAGGTTAGAAGGAAGTTAAGAACACGTGTCATTGCGATGTGACACCACGAATGTTGGCCAATGAGAATTCAGAATTTCTACTTTGAATGTCATAGACATGTTGGCCAATTACTTATAATCTATACATGATTTTGCAATTATTTTTGTGTATTCGTCAATCTTTTAGTTTTTATTATAAAAATTTATCTCTAAAAGCTACAAATATTATATAATTATAGCAATTAATAGTTAAAATATTTTATAACTATTTTTATAGATATTTTGTTATAATTTTAAATTATTATTTTTAGTTTACATTTTTAATATCAATTTCTCTTAGTTCTATTATTTTATTCTAAAATAATTAATAATATATAACCATAAATTCCAACAAATATTTAAAATATTATAATAATTTTTATTATATATATATATATATATTATTATTATTACATTACATTATATTATATCACATTGCATTGTATTGTATTATATAGAAGCTTTAATAATATAAAATTAACCTATTTTTAGAAATAATAAGTGATTTTTATACTTAATAGTTAATAAATATGTTTGTCATTTCATTTTCCAACATTATTTTTAAAAGAAATTACAATATTTTAATAATTTTAGTTTATATTTATTTGTATGTTAGCATGTAATATTTATAAAATTAACATATGGCTTTGTTGAATTAATAATATTCATAACTAATCATATTAGTTATATATTCACAAAATTATGATTTATGACATTCTAAAACTTAAAATTTCATAATTATTGTAAAAAGTAATATAGTAATTCAATATCAAATTAATATATAGTTAGTTAAATACAATGTCTATAGACTAGCCTAATATATAAAGGTTGTATGTTAAACATAAATATTAATATATTTTATCTAATAGACGTAATTTTGTGTACGTTGTTGTTATGATAAGTTTTAGTTTGGACGGACGTAAACGAGTATTATTTATATAGCAAATGTAAGTTTTGTACATATCATAATACACATCATCATATTTATAATTTCTCATGTTACGTTTATATGAGGATATTCGGTTCTTCATTATTTCAATAGAATTTCATAGTGTTATGTCAACATCTAGATCCTTTGAAGAACATGCTTAAAACTACTCCACACAAATAACTTTTCTATAAAAGATAATATGTTTGCTTTGTGAAGTAAGACTATGTGCTTTGCTTAAAAGGGGGAAAGACTCTATTTATCTATGTTTGTTTATCTATATCGTGTACTAGAGGTGTTGTTAAAGAAATCATACACATTCAATTCTTAGTCAAGAGCATTTAATGTCTTTTTAAGGTCCAAAGATGGTTAGATGCAAGAAAAAGAAGTAGCAAAAGAAGATTATTAGTTTGTCTCACAACGACTCCAAAGGATCTACTAACAACTTATTTCTTCTTAGTTCTATATATAAAGAAGATATTTGTGAAGAAGAAATGCATACTAAACTTTTGTAACAAAAACACAAATAAGTTATTATAATATTTAACAATCCTTAGCCTTTGTGATGAAGAACATTGGTAGTGTTCATAGTTATCCAAAAAAGTATAATTATCTTGTATTTGTCATAAGATGTAACATCTCTCTTTAGTGAGCAACCTTGTGATATTTTAGATCACTTTCTTTGTAAACCTTTGTTGTTTTAGTCAAGAGTGTATGTCTTTCTAAGAATACTCTATTTTAACTAAGAGTCGTTCTGGTTCAAAGAATAGTCAATGATTGAGTTAAGAGTGGTTGTGTTCCGAACAATACCTAGTGATTTAGTCAATAGTGGTTGACTTCCAAATAACTTGTCTTTGTCAGGAGTGACAGTTGCCCAAATAATACTCGAGTTTTAATTAGGAGTGACGGTTGTCCAAAGAATATTTGGTAGTTTAGTCATAAGTGACTGAATTTCAAATAATACTTAGTCTTTACCAAAAGTGACTATAATCCAAATAATAGTCGTGTTTAACTAGAGGCGGTTGAATCCAAATAATACTTGTTTTTTTTTTTATCTTGCAACATTAGTTTGTTAGAATGAAACTTGATTGTGTTGATCAAGAATTGAAAGTAATTTAGGCTTTCAGACAAACTAATATAAAAATAATTTGTATAAATCTCACTTAATTTTTATTTTTTTATATTATATTTACAACAAATCTTAGATACGAAAACAAATTTAAAAAAATATTTATAACAATACATGTATGAAACTTAAAGTTGTGTTTGATGTTTTTCATCGAACACTAATGTTAACAAAATCAAACACTAATGTTAAGAAAATACCTAACCGTAAATCTTTCAAGTATAAACACCATGGATTAGCATCTATCAAATGAAGTTTGAGAAAAATCTTAAAACACAAATCAACCATTGTTTTTTTTTTGTTTTCTTTTTTCATATTTATATATTAAATATAAAATTACTAAGTATTTAAGCAATATAGTAGTTTTCTTTGAATACTTTATTTATAAGCATCTTCTTTCAACTTTAAAACTAATATACCATAGTTAAATAAATATAATAACGAACAACCTATGAGGTTTTGTTCTTTGGATATAATGATTTCTATGTTTTTCTTTCACTTTTGATAGTGTCGTTTTTTTCTTTTAAGTCCAATAATTTTTTTTGTTCAAAATAATTTTACTACTTGTAACTTATGAGAATTTTTCAAATATGTTAATCAAAATTAATCAATTAAAAATGTAAAGACTAAACTCACTCGTTTTTCAATCCGAAAGAAGATTTAAAGCAAAATAATACAAATATTAATATTTTTATTCTAGTTCATCTTCATCATTATAATTTATCAAATTTAGAGATAATATTTAATAATAGTCCTCTAACTTCAATGGAGAGAGTGTTTTAGTTGTCTCAAATTAAAATTCCAAATTATTCCTCGAAGAAGTCTTTTCAAACTTCACTTAAAACATTGCAATAAAGTTAAGGAAATTGTAATTCACGAAAAAAAAAAAACTTCTGAAATTGACGAAGGGGAGGTGATAAAGGAGTTTTGGGGTAGTTGGGTTGTGATGCTCTGAATTAAAAATTGAAAAACTAAGTAAACATAAAAGATTAAGCTAAAAGTATTTAGTAAAATTAGTTAATTAATTAACTAAATATTGTAAGAAAACAAATAAGATGATTAATTAGAAAAATAGGTTAGGCATTACAAGTCTAGTACATTAATATTATTTATTTTGAATTCTGCAGGGACAGTAGTGAAATAAAGAGCATAAAAGAAAGTTAAAAATTTGCTCAATAAACTCAATTCATTGAGTGAAAATGTGACAGAGACAAAGAAATTTGAAAGAAAAAAATTGCCTAATAAATCTTAATTCTACCAACAAAACAATAGAAGATAGCAAACTCCATCATGTTACATATGACATTAATTATTCTTTGACGAAAGTCCAATCATAACTCAATTGTGTCAATTTTAACTGTAATTTTAAAGTAAAAATAGTTGTATTTAGACTATTAAATATAGAATTTTTTTTTCTAGTTGTAGGAGGGTATTGTGAATAAATTTTAAGAGTATTCTTACCAATTTTCTTTTAGTTTGCTTCTAAATCATTAAAAAGAATCAACGGATTTTTATTCGGATTTTAATCCATAGGTAAATTTAGCATTATCTACCGATGTTATCTACGGATATTACCTACAGATATGAATTCAATTCAGCATTATCTACCAACTATTACTCATTGATTTTATTACCTACGAACATTCACTCACGAATCTTATTATCTATGAACTTTTACCCACAAATCTCTATTACTTACAAACTATTACTTAGGATTTTTATTACCTACCAACTATTATCATAATAATTATATACATAATATTAAAAATATTATTATAATATAATTAATTATAAAATCATAAACAATGTTGATAAATAATAATAATCATAACTAATAAGTATAACCTATTATAAAATTAATAATATTAATATAATTAGTATTATATTAATAATATGAATAATATTAATAATAATAAAATTAGTAATATTAATAGTATTAATGATATTAATAATATAATAAATTAATAAAATTAATAATATTAGTAATAATAAAATTAATATTTAATAATATTAATAATATT
>Ga0123342_1002879_pt1 | contig 28245 bp, 15 predicted proteins | sample Turbeawhitnodule_FD_89960 | JGI IMG/M metagenome (GOLD analysis project Ga0123342, IMG submission 89960) | Root nodule microbial communities of legume samples collected from Mexico - Turtle bean Mexico white nodule | ecosystem: Host-associated > Plants > Roots > Nodule | place: Mexico: Nepantla... | reverse complement strand
AATTCCCACAAAAAACAAGTCACATGGGAGGTGTGACCTTTTTCTACTATGACACCTCCTAAAAACTACACCTACACCCCCTACTAAGTCACATGGACAATGTGACTCTCTCTAATACATTCATACCTATTTATTTAATATCTACACCTCCTACAAGAGTCATTCAAATGATGCTCTTTTATTTAATGTTTGGCCTTGCCCCTCATGGTTTGGACTTGGGTTTCTTGGGCTTGGGCCTTATTGGGCTTGGGCTTTGGGCTTGGGCCTCATCTTTTGCAAAGACTAATAAGAAGAACTTTAAATGCTTTGGCCCTTGTCCATTTCTTCTATTAATAACATCTTTTTGATTCTCATCAACACCTCCTGTAACAAACAACACACCACAAATCACAGAACACCATCTAGATCTGCATAGAACATGTTTACACAAAATTACAATATTCAAGAGAGAAAAGGAATGATCACACATGATACAATCACAAATTGAATTCAGAAGTTACAAAGCAATCCTATTCCACTCTTAGAAAAATCCAAAGCTTGAAGCAAATCTTGAAGAAAATTGATTTGAAAGATTTAATCTGATATCATAACTATCAGGAGCGTAAAACAGATTATTTAAACTCCAAAAGGCTGTTAAAAACATTTAATGCAAGAGTCAAATCAGTTTTGAATAAATTAAAACAGATTTACCAAAGTTAACAAATTCTATTAAGGATTTTCAAAAAACAATCGGTTGAAATGTCGAAATAACCGACTGAATTGGTTTGACAGCAAGGTCAACCAATTTCAAGCTTTGTCAAAACCTGTTTCAAAAACACTAAGTGTAAAACAATCGGTTGAAACGATGTTTTTCCACTTCTTTGGAAAACAATTTTTTTCAAAAGAATTTGATTTAAACCAACTTTGGATTGTAACTATGAGTGGATTTACAAATTCAAACTACCCAGAACTCACACACACAAGCAATAGCAAGGCCTTTAACCAATCTTCATGGATTTGGAGACATCAAAGACTATCTTCAACAATCTCCCCCTATTTGATGAAGACAAATCCCTGGTTTGCTTGTGTTGTCTTGTTTGAATTTGAAAGCACCTGCAAAAGAGCAATTGTGCATGTACTAGATAGCAATAAAATCCAGGTTTAAACAACACCAATGAACCAATTTTCATCATGTGGTTTCCAGCAAGAAAACCAACAAAATCAGTGTGAAAACCAATGAGATAGGTGTAGAATTAGAGTAAAACAACAACAAATATGCACTGAATTTAAACCAGATAATTTACAGTAGTTCAAAACATAAAACCAGATAAGTCTCCCCCTATTTGTCTTCTCAAATAGAGTGAGACAAGTTGATAAGAACAGAATTAACTAAGAATATGAGAATCAAGAATACCCAACTCATTTCTTATGAAGAAAAACCTGTCCTTAGGCAGTGGCTTGGTGAAGATATCTGCAAGTTGTCTTCCAGTTCAATAAACTGAACTTCACAATCCCCGTTGCTTACATGATCTCTTATTAAATGATGGCGAATGTCAATGTGCTTTTTCCTTGAATGCTGAATCCGATTTTTGGTGAGATTAATAGCACTTGTGTTATCACAAAGCAAAGGCACCTTGTTAACCTTCAATCCAAAGTCCTCTAGTTGATGTTTAATCCAGAGAAATTGAGCACAACAGCTACTAGCAACTATATATTCAGCTTCTGTAGAAAGTGCCACACAAGCTTGCTTCTTGCTATGCCAAGATATAAGACTTGAACCAAGAAGTTGGCAAGTTCCACTTGTGCTTTTGTATCTAGCTTACATCATGCAAAATCAGAATTAGAATAGCTAACCAAACGAATAAAAGAGTAAGAGGGATACCATAAGCCAATAGTGGTTGCCCTTGAGATATTTCAGAATTCATTTTGCAGCTTTGAAGTGAGATTCTTTTGGATTAGATTGAAATCTAGCACAAAGACAAACTGAAAACATGATGTCTGACCTACTAGCAATGAGATAAAGCAGAAAACCAATAAATCCTCTGAATTTGGTTTGATCTACTGTTGTTCTAGCCAAGTTAGCATCCATATAACAGCTTGTGGACATTTGTGTGAATGCTTCTTTGTAGTTTTCTATTTCAAACTTCTTGAGAATCTCTTTGCAATACTTGGTTTGACTAAGAAAGATGTCATCCTTTGATTGCTTAACCTACAACCCTAAGAAGAAGGATAATTATCCCATCATATACATTTCAAACTCCCCTTGCATTGCTGCCACAAATTCTTCACATAAACTATCATTAGTAGCGCCAAATATGATATCATCAACATAAATTTGAACTAAAATGATAGCAGATTTGAACTTTTTAATGAAAAAAGTCTTATCAATTTTTCTTCTCTGATAATGAGACAAGAGGAAATTGCTAAGTATCTCACACAACTGTCTTGGATCTTGTTTGAGCCCATACAAAGCCTTCTTCAACTTGTAAACATGATTGGGATGTTGATGATCCTCAAAACCGGGTGGTTGTGAGACATAAACCTCCTCATTGATGAACCCATTTAAAAAGACACTTTTCACATCCATTTGGAACAGTTTGAAATCACTTATGCAGGCAAAGGCAAACAACAATCTCACAGCTTCCAATTTGGCCACAGGTGCTTGAAGTATGCGTGACTAATTCTACCATTTGGAATTGAGAGTAATCTGGTCGAACTCTTATGTATTGAGGTGATATCTTATATTAATATATTCAGTTCTTGATTGATTATTGGTATTTTTGTTTTACTTCTAAATTTCTTTAACAAATTGAGAATCTTAAATCTGACCGAGAGGTATTTTTAGGGTTCATACCTAAACAACAATACTTAACATATTTAAGTACTAAAGATAGACTTAAAATGTTAATTGTTGTTAACGTTTGAGTGTGATTCTAAGTTGTTTTTATGAGTATGCGAGAGATCGATATAGGAAACATTCTTAAGGAATTTATATTCGAGAGATCGATATAAATGAATTTTCTACGGGGATCAATTTCAATCAAAAAACTTAATATTGACATGCATATCAAAATACATGAGAGTGAGAGAGATGAAACCCAATCCCTATTTTTCCAACTTGAAGCAACTAATTAATTTTTTGTTTGTTTTCTTATTGATCAGTGCCCATACAATCACTTCAACGCTTTTTTTATTGTTCTGTTTTCTATTTAGCAATTATTGTACTCAATAATTCATTGTTCCTTGTGGGATCGATATCCGTCCTTAGGAACAATTATTACTTCTGACAAACATGGTGCACTTGCTGTAAAAAGTCATCAATGCTTCATAAGCAAAGACGTCACATTTGATGAGACTCAAATAATGCGTAGAGATCTAGAGGATGATAAGGAGAAAGCTTGAGGTGAAATATTATTTTTTAAATAAAAGAAAATAATGCAAATACTATTCCATGATTTAGAGTCAAGATGGAGAATTATAATGTATATTGTCTCTAGATCATGATTGTCTTATAAAGAACACATGAAATCGCCTACTAAAATGTGTATAATATTATTAAATTTAGTTAAATCCTCTCACGTCCCTCATCTGATTAAGTGATTTTCTGTTTATATATATATATAGGAGATTTTCTATTATAACCGTTTTTTGTGTACATAAATTTTTTACTATTTCATAATTTTCCTATTTTTTGTGTACATAAATTTGAAAGAAACTGTTTGAGAGACGTGCACTATATTTATTATTCCTATATTATCTAAACTAAACTATATTATCATTTCCTCATATTTTACAAAAAAGTTACTTCTAATTTGATTTTTTGGTTTTCTGTCGTTACCATTTCTCAATATTTGCTCTTCCTCTATATTTTTTTTCTTTTAGGTTTTGATTTTCGATATTACAATCATCTTAACTTTTCATAAATTTATGATTCTAAGACCACCTTTAAATTAGGTTTGCTTACTAGAGAGCATTATGTAGAGAAGGTATGTTATAATGTTCTTAACTCTACTTTTTACATGTTATACTGATATTTTGTTTGTTCTTTATTTGTTAATTTATTAATTGTGGATAGTTAATATTCATAGCAAAATAAAGGAATAGGAGTAGGAAAAGATTCAGAACAACAAGAGTTTGTCTTCTCCCCATTTTTTTTCTTAGCTTATTATTACTTATTCACAAGTTTAAAACAGGGATAAACTTAAGTTAGCAAAGTGTAAAAAGAGGAAGACACTAAACTTCAAGGCCCTGTTTCGTGTCACGTCCACTTCCCCAATCGCAAGGTTCTAAAGCGAAGGAACATTGTTAAGAGCAGTGTAACCTATATTTGGTACGAAAGATAGGAACAATTTAAATGAGTCTCTATACTGTCAAAGGCGAAGAAAAGATAAACAAATTTCATTGCATTTTTTTTCTTTTGTATATAATATTTTTCATAATTAAAGTTGATTCAACAATTGATGATGAATTTTTGGTTTATTGTTTAATGGTGTCACATGTGTTGTCATGCTTGTCATATATTATTGGTTGCGCATAGACCTAATGAAAAAATATTGGCTTAATTTCGATAATTGATTAAATATTAAAAATTATTAAAAAAATATGAAACTCGAATTTTATTTAATTATTTTATCGGTTGAGTTTGTAGTTTTAAATAAATTTTAACTATTACCAAATATATATTTTTACCCATAATTGATAAAATATTAAAAATTATAAAAAAAAATGAAACTTAAATTTTATTTAATTATTTTCTATCTTGAGTTTGTAGTTTAAATAAACCATTACATAAAAGTGTTTTTAGAAGAGGGTTATCAACATTTTTCAAATTTCATTCTTATTTAAAATTTAATCACAGTGGTTTTATTATAATCAACAAATGAAACATAAAAAAATTGTAAGTTTATCTTCTACTTAAGAAAATTTTTAGAAGTTTCTTCATACTATATGATTTTAATAATAACTACTGGAATAATGTAATTATGGTTGTTATATGGATATACAGTAGAATTTAAATAGGATTTTTTTTTAAAAAATAAAATAGTGTACATTTATTTCTATGATATACATAATATTTTTTATTTATTTTAGTCTTATTATAATTTCAAAGTAAAAAATAAACTATAAACACTAAAATTAACTTTTGAATACATCTTAAAAATATAATACATTATAAATAATATATATATATATATGTATATGAGATTACTTATAAGATGTAAAAAAATAAATTTAATACTTATTTTGACAATCCTATAATCAAAATAATTTAATAAAGATATATTTTTGGAATAAAAAATTGTTGTGAATATAAATAAAGATTGTAAGAAAATTGATAATAAGTGATGCATTGTTTGGATGATAATTAACTATTGTTTTGATGATAATTAACTAATGTAAAATTTCGTAACAACATATTGATTTTGTGGGTAACTGATATATTACCAAAAATAAAATTAATAAGAAAAAAAGAAAACAATTGGAGAGAGGAATAAAGATTAGAAATAAATTGATAGTATGTTTTTCATGTTTTATTAATAGTTATAAATTTTCAGTTTTTATTGTGTTGTAGTATGTGAGTTTTTTTTATGGACAAAAAAAATCTTATGAAATTTGTTAAAGAAAGTGTTTTATAAGGTTATTATTATTTGCATTTAAAATGGGTGCATTATGAAATTTACTTGAAATTAACGTATCAATATCCTTCTAGGTTTATCTTATTCTCTATTAACTTAGTTTTCTTCATTGTAGTTTTATCAAAAGTAGTATTAAAAAATTATATAATCTTATTTGAAAAAATTATTTAGAATTTTAAAATTTTTTAATTAAAAGTAACTTTAAATATTTAATTTTTATAATTTTTTAAATATTTTCTTAAAGTTTATTATTTTTTCATATTTTAATAGATTACATAACAAAATGAAAAATATAAGTGATAAAATATCAACATTAGAAACAAACACAAATTTAAAAACTGGATGATGGAAATAGAAAGGAAAAATGAAGGCACGAAGATGAACCTATAGAGAAATGACAAACAACACTATTCATATGACAAATATTGTTTCAGAAATGTGATTGACATCTATTTGACATTTAGCTCAATCAATAAAAAATGTAAGTAACAAAAATGTTATTAGTGCTCCATACTATGTTTTTATTCTTATTGATGATAATCTGCATTGTAAAATTTATTTAATTAAAATAAAACTAAATTAAATAATCAGCAAATTTATTATATATTACGAATATGTTAATTATATTTTAATAAAATTTATACGTCGTCTTCATACATGTATTTCGTCTTCTTACATGTATTCGTATTTGTAATCGTATTTTTAAAATGTTATGTTTCTACTTATATATATAAATAGGAGATGAAACTCTAAATATGTAATATTGTCTTAATGCACATATTTTCTTTATATTATTTTCTTTGGTTATAATTGAAATTATATAATTAAAATTTATACTGAAAGGAGTTACAAATATAGAAGGGTAGACATGGATGAGTTTCTTTGTACAAGGGAATCTAGTTAGTTTTATAGGGATGGACAACGATCCCACTTGCACGTGGACATGCATGTCTTTACCCATCTCCCGCGAACGTTAACACCTGTGATTCCTGCCTTCTATTAAATTAAGAAAATTATAATAATTGCGCGCAACCTACAAACAAACAAAGAGCTGTAATTTATAGGAAAATCATGGATGAAACAGTTAGTATTTTTGTTTGTTTTTCAGGGAAAGTGTGTTAACGGAAACGCAGTGGTTTGTTGAAGGAGCAGAGAATGGTGCGTTTTTATGTGGAGTGAACCCATTTGCCAGCACACACAACACCATGCCACTCTCGTGAGATAAACCAAAGGGGAAATTTTTTTATAGCCTGTACCTTACCCTATGCACTTCTTCTCTCGTAACCATTATCTTAGTCCACCCACCACTATTCCCAATCTCCAAGGGGACCCCCTTCCATTGCAGTTTCAATCCTCCTTTAGTGCAGTTTAACTATAACAAACCTCTAATGATAATAATAAGCGTTAAATGCACGTCCACGCAGTTTCTGCAACTTTCTCTCACCCATTACCCCAAATGTTGTTTTCCTTCTCTGTGTTTTACTTGCCGTGTCCCGATCTGCCTGGATTTGGGCTTCATCTGATGAGAAAAGCATACCCACTTCCGTTTCTTGGGCGTGATTCTCAAATTGCTTCTCCAACAGATCTGGGTTTCTGTAAAGATGTGCGCTTTGTGCATTTCTCTTTTCCTTTTTTGACGGTTAAATTATTCTCCTTTTGTGTCTGACTTTCAAGCTGTGTGCATTTGTGGCAGATTTACAGCACCGCAAAGGATCTCCTTTGATTGGCAAGGCTGTTGAATCTGGTTAGCTTGATGAAATTTTCGATCAATGTGGTCCAATAGGGAAAGTTAGTTAGGGTGAATGGATGAATGTGAATCAGGGCAAGCATCAAGGAAGAGCAAAGCCGCGGAGAGCCCAAGAGTAAGAACACCGTTGGTTCTGGCAGAAAAGAACAATGCAGCCACCACCAGGCGCTCAACAACAAGGGAAGTTAGTTCTAGATATAAGTCACCTACCCCTGTTAGTCCATCTAGTACTCGTAGATGCCCATCACCAAACCTTACAAGAACCACACCTGCATCAACCTCCCAGTTGTTTCCAAAGAGGTCTCTCTCCGCAGAAAGGAAGAGGCCTTCAACTCCTCCCTCCCCAACGGCACGAAGACCTTCTACACCTACCAATGACTCATCTGTTGATGGGAAATTGTTGTCCAGAAGGCTCCCAGGTAGCCGTTTGCCCGACAGTCTATGGCCTTCCACAATGCGAAGTCTGAGTGTTTCTTTCCAGTCAGATAGCATTTCCATACCTGTTAGCAAGAGAGAGAAGCCGGTTGCTAGTGCTTCTGACCGCACTCTGCGTCCCTCTTCAAATGTGGCGCACAAGCAGGCTGAAACTCCAACCACAAGAAAGCCTACGCCAGAGAGAAAGAGGAGTCCTCTTAGAGGGAGGGACGCTTCTGATCAGTCTGAGAATTCAAAGCCAGCTGATAGCTTGTCTTCTCGGTTGTTAGATCATCATCGTTGGCCCAGTAGGATAGGTGGGAAGGTACTCTCTAATTCATTAAACACAACTTTGGATTGTGCTGCATTGAACACTTCAGTTCCGGGAACTGGTGTTTCTTCGCTGAGAAGATTGTCTACATCAGATAAATCATGTAAACCCTTGCAAAGGTCTTCTAGTGATGCTGTAAGGCTGTTATCACTTGTTGGAAGTGGTAGAATAGGAAGCGGGATGAGATCAGTTGATGACTGCTCTCCACGGGAATTAAGACCTCACAAATCTGCTACATCACCTACACTTGCATTTGCTGGAGTCAGATCTCAGTCCTTGTCAACTCCAGGATCACGAGTGTCTTCACCCAGTAAGACTTCAGTGCTATCCTCTTCTAGTTCAAGAGGTGTCAGTCCATCTAGGTCAAGACCGTCAACTCCTCCTTCTAGAGGAGGGGTCAGTCCATCTCGAATTAGGCCAACCAATTCATCCATTGGATCAAACAATTCAATTTCAGTGCTCAGCTTTATTGCTGATTTTAAAATGGGGAAAAAGGGTACATCCTACATAGAAGATGCTCACCAGTTACGTCTTCTCTACAATAGATACTCGCAATGGAGGTTTGCCAATGCAAGAGCTGAGGCTGTACTTTATCTCCAGAATGCAATTGTGGAGGTATTTATAACTATCTTCGGCTTTGCATATGATGGCTTATATCCTATGATTTACAAAAATCCTTATTTAATGGTGCAGAAAACTCTATATAATGTATGGATAACTACTTTGTCCCTGTGGGAGTCTGTGCTCAGGAAGAGGATCAATCTTCAGCAGCTGAAGCTTGACCTTAAGCTGAATTCTGTTTTGAATGATCAAGTAATTATTTTCCTGAAATATATTAATTTTATGCCAACTTTTATCGTTGATTCTACATTGTAGATGATTTAATTCGAGACAATTATTAGTGAAAATATAAGTAATGCAAATATACAGAGCAGAAGAAAGGTCATTGTATTTAGAAGTTATATTTCTTATACTTTCGAATTTAAGGTTATTCATATTATTGTTTGTTTCTTAAATGAGTTTTAATTTTTATGAACTAAAACTTTTGATTCTGTTGAACTTTGAGTTTTGGAAGGAGTATGAATAGAAATATCTGAAACAGAAGATATATCTTTGTGATTAGATATTGGTATTGTACGATAATGAGATTCCAATTTCACTTGCTAGAGTGTATGCTGCTATTTTTCCCCGTCTTTAATTATTTCCAATTTCAAGACTTAGCTATGCATTTTTAAATGTGGGCCTTTTGACAATGACTGAAGCTGATGACCTATCTTGATGATTGGGCTGTACTTGAAAGAGACCATATTGATGCTCTGTCTGGAGCTGTGGAAGACTTGGAGGCCAGCACTCTTCGTCTTCCTGTAACTGGGGGAGAAATTGTATGTATGCTGCCAGGATGTTTTTTATTGTTTGGTACCTGAAGATGAAACAATGACTTCATTGGTTTATACTTTTACAGGCAGATATTGAGCATTTGAAGGTTGCTATCTGTCAAGCTGTTGATGTCATGCAAGCAATGGGATCTGGTATCTGTTCTTTGCTCTCACGGGTGAGTTAGCTGTTTTCTACAGGATTTATATGGTATATATTAACAGCAATGGGGATTAATATAGCAAATTAACTTCTTCAATATTTTCCATCACTGCCTAGCACGTGTGTATCAACTATTGTTCTAGCAAATATGTTTTTTTACATTTAAACCTCTGTTTCTTAGTGATTGAAATTTGCATATTTAACTTTTTCTTCCTTTGATCTCCAAATTTGTAAAATTAAGCAATTGAATATTGTTAAAGGCCCAACTGTAATTTTTTTTATCATTATCAGATCACAAGGTCTATTCTTGGTTCTCACACCATTACATTTTTGTCTGTGCTAGGTTGAGGGAATGAATAGTTTAATTTCTGAAGTTGCTGTCATAGCAGTTCTGGAAAAGACCATGCTCGATGAATGTGAAATGCTAATGGCTTCAGTAGCAGCAATGCAGGTGAGTCATGGTATATGTTTTCTAGAACATGAGTTATGCTCGTAAATATCTCAACCTTATATTACATATGACCATAAATTAGTTGCAAATAACTTTCAAGTTTAAGCATCAGTTATCACTGTGTACATTAAATGATTTAAATTTGAAGTTATTTACTCAGTGTAGGGATTTAACTTTAAATTATGCTGGATTTAAGAATCGTATTAATGTACTGATAGGAGGTACCAGTAAATTAAGTAAAAACAAAACCTAAGCTTGTATTAAATATTTGAAGGTGTAGGCCTGAATCAGTTTGATATCAGATCCTGAAATCCTTATTAGAGATAAATTGCATAAAGAAAGTTAAGTACTAGTACTAGACAATTTGAGATGGTTTGGTCTCTCCCACCTGTCTAGGGATGTCAAAAAATTCTGCACCTATGGATATCCGCAAACATGAAACAAGTACCTTTAATGGATACCCTGAGTAATGGAGTACGGGTAATTTAATTATCCACTTTTTAACGGGGTGGGTATGAGTATTATGGTATCTAACCCACGTATATTTGCAAAAAACCTAACATTGATGCTTTCATGTGTCCTCTATTCCTCTAAAACAACTCAAGATTTGGATGACACCCTCTAGTCCATCCAAGACCGTTTATCTTCCTTCAAGTCCCACCTCGAAACCTAGGACACCCTCAGCAAGAAATTGACACCAAATATGACTTGTTGCAATCTTTAATGGCTTTACTACTTGAACATGTTTCCTCCCTTTCCATCCCTCTTAGCCTCCCTCTTAACCTTTTTCCCCCTCCCCCTCCCCATTCACCTCCTCGGTGGCATATGATAGCTATCATTTAGCAATCAAATTAAAATGATTTCAGTGAAAACCGTCTAACACCAAAGAGATTATAATATAGACAAGGTGACATGAACCTATGTCATCTTCCAAGTTCCAACAAATCCAATAGTAAATCCAGTTAACCAGTGTTCATAACGTATCTGCAAGTAAGATTATATGAGTTAGGTTTAACTCTGATTTTTACTAAGATTGATCTATGTTCCAACTACCACCAAATTCACTTCCACACTACCAATGTTTGGCACCAAAGATGGTCACTATGAATTCTTAGTCATGCCTTTTATCCTTTCTAAATCCTCATCTTAAGACCTTATCTATGCTCGTTAACTTTTTTTCTTTAATGATATATAGTCTACAGTCCTACTTTTTTTGGTCATTTAAATTATGTGCACTTGATTTTTCAATTATTATCTACTCGTAAAAATTTTACCAAACTGTCCAAGTGCACATTTTTTCGCTTATATCATGAACTACTTGGTCCATGCCATTTCCCATATGGGTTTGACAAGATTAGCGCAATCACCGATAGGTTAGAACCAGGTTATCTGGGTTTTTGGGTCTCAACTAGATTCTAAAGTCATTTTGTTTGCTACTAGGCTACTCACTGCACTCATTTACTTCGTTCAAGTCAATTTCAATGGAATATATAAGGAGACACAACATTCAAAAAATTAAAGCTACACATGACTACGCTTCTAGTTCTCACTTTGCCAGATTTTGCCCTGCCTTTTGTTTTGGAAACTGACGCCTACATTGTTGCCATCGATTGTTGTTCTCAACCAACGCGATTACCCACTCTCCTTATTCCACAAGTATCAAAAAGTAGATGTGCCCTTGGTCACAAATAGCCTTCGTGTATGTCTCAGAGATGTATGCAACCACAAAAGTAGTTATAAAGTGGCATAAATATTTTTTTAGGGCACCCTTTCAAAATATACGCTGATCAACAAAGCCTCAACACTTTCCTTTCCAAAATATATAGAAGTTGACAACTAAATTAGAAGGTTCCCAATTTGGAATACTATACTAAACTTCAAAATTCAACGTGGTAGCAAGTAAATTCTTTCTAACACTATCATTGCTCCACGTCCTCTCTTCCATTGTTCCTCGCCTTTCCCAAGAACTTCGAGCGTACTACGTAACACCAAATGGTCAACAAGTCATCCAAGTATGCATGACTAACCCCCTTCCCCAACAATTTTTGTTGTTAGACAGTGAATATTGTTTTTCAACAATCGCATTTTGGAACCTGTATATTGGGATTTTCATCCTAGCATTATCCACAAGTTTCATTTCGTCCCAACCGCTGGCCACTCCAATGTTAAGCGCTTCCTTTTATTGGTTAGGTTGGACCAAGGATATCAAAACCTTCCTCCAATAGTGCATGATTTGTCAACCAACCAAGTACCTGCCCATAAAACAAACTTGCTTACTTCAGCCTATTCCCACCCCAGCTTAGATTTGGGAAGATTTAGCTTTGGATTTTGATACAAACACTCCCTATTCAGTCGACCACATTGTTATTTGGGTCATTTGCAACCATTTGATCAAGTACGTTCACTTGGTGGAAATTTGATGCCTCCATGGGACCCCCAAATTAATTGTTTTGGATGTGACCTAATCTTCATCAGCTCCTTCTGTTCTGCCTTGCTCAAAGCTCAAGAAACAACTCTCAAGTTCTATTCCTCCTATGACTCGTAAGCAAATTGCCAAATCGAAGTCCACACACAACCACGATCTCGAAGCTTATTTGTGTTGCTGTTTCAAAGACTAACCTTGTCAATTGTATTGGTTTCTCCACCCACTAAACTTCGACATAATATTTCTTACCACTCTCCCATTGACATCTCACTATTCCAAGCACTATATGGATGCCCTGCCCCAACCACATTTGATCTCCTCTTCCACCATCCTCCTATGTCCACCCCGTCTTCCATGTATCCCTCCTTCGCCATTTCAAAGGACCAAACCCATAAATTACCTCTCTCCCCCCTTGAGAACCACAAGTCTCTCAAATGCTTCAAATCACCACAACCCTAGCTCACCTACCTCTTTAAGTTCCCTAACGCCTCTATTATGGCATCGCCTAGTGCAACCTTTCACTACACACCGTATACCCCCACACTAGTTGTAGTCCACCTTACACATCCATTCTCTCACTTCGCAGTTGTCTACCTACTTCATGTGCTGCTCCACTAACTGGATAACGCATGCCCTCTTTTTCTTCCTTGCCCTAGACTCCCTCTTTTCCACCGACCCATTCTTCCCACTTTGAGGATGAAATGCTTGCTCTATTACAAGGTCCAAATGCTAGCCCCACACGTCCAATTAGATGAAGGATTTCATTTAAAACAAGAGAGAATCTAATGGTGTTTATTTTATTTTCACTCCTTGCAATGTTTTTAATTGTAACAAGGGTCCGTCATTCTGACCCAAGAACTGCTGTAATTTATTGTTCATGAATAATGAATAAAGGAAGTTTTCTATAGTCTTTATAGCTTGATCTTTTCCCTTACACCGCAACATAGCTTTCGCCTAGGTTATCGTATGAAAAAACTAACAAAATCAGTGTCATTTCTGATTTCCTTACTATTGCTAATGTTTTGAATTTGTTCTGTCTTTCTTTGATGGTGTCAACATATTTTAAGAATAGTGAAAATTTGATTATGGAGTTTTCTTGCTTTGACTACACTACCTACCTCATTCTTCACAAAAACATGCCCTGGAATAATATGCATATTAATTAATGGTGGGGCACGGGTGTGCTGAAGATGCCTTTTGGAAGGATATATATGTCCAGGGATTTGATGACCTGGCTGGAGCCTATCCCTCCGTTACCTCTCATTTTTATATCAATGAGAACCATACAGTTTGTCATTGCTTCTTAAATTACCAAGAGAATGCTTGGTAGAGAGGAGAGAAATAAGTAGGTAGAGTGGAAATAGAAAAATAGGATGAAAATTAAAGGTTTAAAATTATTGTCTTTTTCATTCCCACTAAACATCCAATTTAATTTCATCTTCACCCATTGTCTCAACTCAACCAGTAAACGTTTTAACTTTGTGTGCCTTCGTGGATAATCTTCACGTAGCATTCTCTTTTAGCTAACGACGTGACCATTTTCATTTTGTTCCACCGTTAATTGGAGATCACACATCGATTAGAGACAAGAGATAAGGTTAATTTATAGTACAGGTGGATCAATCCTCATCTTTCAATGTCAATTTTGTGAAATTAAGTTAAACATAAACTCACTTATTAAAATGGTGTCAAAGTCGTTCAAAATCTTTAAGTTCTTTGGATAAACCCACTTAGGAACATATGTTGTGAGGTAGCTGAAAGTTTTTGAAAGGATACTTAGGGAAAGCTGGATATTTCATTTTTATTTCTGTCTGGCGATATTGTATATGTTTTATCATGCATTTGATGCATAAATAGAATAGAATGCATTTCTTGATCACTATCATTATCACCCTGGTATTACTTTCTCATGAATTTTGTCAAAACCAGGTTGAGGAAAGTAGCCTTTTGACACATCTTATGCAAATCAAGCAAGCTTTGGGGACAAGCAAGTAACCAATTTGGGAATTTAAACAAGCACGAACCTGACCTGCTGCCAAGCTAACAAGTTATAACTTATCTCTTATGACTTCTGCAATAGTATCCATAGCTAAAATCCTTCAGGTTCTTTACCTTTGTAAATTTTCGAATAGGTTTTTCTTTTTCCGGTTAAATATGCTGGAACGATAGTTTTATTGCCCCTTTTTTTTCTTCTTTTTCCCCAATACTAGAGGCCATAGGTTTCAACTTGTAATTTTTTTTAGCAGGCTAAGGAAAAGAAAATGAAAAGCAATGGAGCAAAATATCATCCAAATTTACGTTTTGCTGTTATTATCATATTTATCAATAGCTTTGTAATTTTATAGCACAAGTTTCTCAGCATGGCTGGGAAGTTATAAATTTCACAGATTGGCTTTTACATATTAAACTGTAAAATGCCAGTTAATAAGAACAATTGGTTGTAGATAATGAATACAAAAATTGTGAAAGTGCAATGTTTAATATTATTAATATCATTCATGTATACGATGAATATATTAAGTATGTGAGAGTAAATCTGTACCATTTTTTTATTCAAAATAAATTGTACTTCTAATATATTTAAGCAGCATAAATATTGATTTAAAAATGATTTAAATATGTTTATTATACATTTTGATAAATTTATAATTTTGTAATGGGATAATTTAAAAAATGGTTAACTATAAGTTTTCTTGTCTTTATATATTATTTTGACTAAAACTTTACTAAAAGTTTGTGAAATATGAAAATTAAAATTGTAAAATATAAGATTAAAGAATTTGTTAACAATTTTTTAATACATAATAATTGAACAAAATTATATGGTTAACAAAAACAATTATATTGGCACTCAATTATATATAATCTTAAAAGTATAAACATTGTATTTTTTAGCATATTTCTTTAATATAAAAATAAATAGTTATAAAATATATGATGAAATTAATTAATTAATTAATTATTATATTTACTTTTAATACAAGTAGAAACATTATAAATACAAATAGAATAAGCACGTTATGCATAACTTGAATTAAATTCTAATCCAAATTCCAATTAAAGTCAGTATCTATCATATATTATTTTTCTTTTGAAATTTTTGAATTAAAATTATTTCTATTAAAAAAGGATTTTAAATGTAACTCAATTTTACAAAAATTTACTTATAAGTTTACACCCAATTATATATTATAAAAAAAAATTAATCTATAATTCACAATCCACGTGGAATTTCCTTATTTTTTTTTTTAAAAAAAGATCGTAACTAGTTATCCAAAATATAAAAGATAAATTTCTGTCGATTCTTATAATAAACAAACGAAATTGTATTTTTTTAGTGTCAAAATTCATTTGGAAAAAATAGCAAGAAAAGACAATAAATACAAAATCAGAACTAGTGTACAAACCTTAATATTACTACTTATGTATATTTTTCTTGGTAGAGTTTTCACCTGACCCATAGAAGAAGTCCATAGAAGAAGATAAAGACAGAGATTTTGTAACGGACTCTTTCTTCCTACACCTCCATACCTTCTTCTGCCACCCCCATACTAAATGTAAAAATACCGTTTTCTCCTTTTTTGTGCCACCTTCATACATAATCCGGAAGCTGTTTTTGAATCCGGAAGTGTTCTTGAGATTTATGAAATCTGGAACTTTTTTTTGCATTTGAAATAAGTCTATGGATTATATATTCCGGATATATTCTGGATTACATAATTCGGAAGTCAATCTCATATTTAGAAAAGACTTTCGGATTATGTAATCCAGAAGTTAGTCACTCCTCCGAAAAAGAAGTTTCTGGATTACATAATCTGAAAACTAATTTTATGTGTAGAAAAGACTTCCGGATTATGTAATCCGGAAGCTAATCACAAAAGGCTTCCGGATTACATAATCCAGAAGCTAATTCTGAATCTAGAAAAAGACTTCCAAATTATGTAATCCAGAATATTAATAAAGGGTATTTTTGAAATATAAAAAATATATGAGAGTGGCACAAAGGTACGGAGGTGCAGGAAGAAGCAGCCTTTGTAACGTGAGTTGGGTCACATTTCATTTTAATCTTTTATGATTTTTAATTTATCCGTTAGAATTTATTTTTGGTGAATAACTGGGAAGGGGAAGTACATAATTGCATGGGGATTAGAGGGACACATGAATAAGCTTCTTATTCAGGAGATGCTTTTTACAGGAATCCATTTGATGTATCTAACGGTTCACAATGCTGGTGGAAAAGTCAGCTCTGTAGAACATTCCAAAAATCATTCGCCGCTCAGTGAAGTTTTATATTTTCTATAATGGAAGAGTGATTCCGACATTAGGCACACGTGTGCCCCCTGTTTTTTTGGAGTTCCGAGGGTCGGCGCCGTTATGTCTGTGCCACTGCTTCGACCTGGTTTGTCTCTAAGTTCTCTGTTAATTTCACTTTTTTTATGTCCCTCGTAACACTGAGTTGGTAAGTTCTTTTCTTTCTTTTGTAACAACAAGAAAATTGTTTTATTTTTCATATTTTGCCTTTATTTTCTGCATAATTTTGAGGAAGTTGCAATTTTACCGCAGACCCTGGTACTGGTATTGAAGGGTTTTATTTTCTCCGGAATTCTTTTTGTCTGAAATTTAGTATTTTCTTGAGAGCAATGATAATTAGGTTTCATATCATCTTTAACTTTGACGGGATTAGTGAAATTCCTGGTTTGTTAGCCCATCCATCACTTGAACTGAGGGGATTGTGGAAAATTGGAAATAATATGCAGGTATAGAAATGAGATCCTGTTGTTGCACTGTTTGTGAGACTTAGTTTTCAGACTTTTGGTTCTTCTCTTTAGCCATTGTGGGGGTTGTTGCACATTCTCTTACTACCCTATCCCCACTTTCCCCAGAAAACAGTATGCATACTTCATTAGTTATAACTATGGACAAAGTACGAGGAAAAAAACATTATGGTTTCCCAAATCTATACTTGAATCATTAATTATCTCAGTTAGTTATTCTGCTGATTGTTTTATGGATGAACTTCTGTGTCTATCCGCAATTACAAATTTCTGGAGTATGAAAACTTTAAGCCACTGGTGATAGAGTTAGGTTATCACCATTACAGCAAAAGAAAAAAAGTATCTCAGATGATGTTCTGAGAGCAATTTGTCTATGTTTGATTTTTTGTTAGGCCCAATTGCAAACTGAGTTTTGCTTCAGTTATGTGATGAAACTTAATTTGAAATGTGAGTAAAATGATAATTGTTTTTGCATACTCAATTTGAAAAATGAAGTTAACTTTGCAAATATCAATCCAAACTTCAATCTCTGAGTTATTTTGTATGATGTATTAGAAAGTATGGAGGCTGAAGCATCGATTCCCTCAGATTCACTCCGGGGTCAGATTTCCAAATTTACAACCTTCACCACTGAAGTGTACAAAAGAAAGCCAATCCAGTATTGGATTGTTCTTGTTCTCAGCATCTTGGCAATGCTTGTTGCATTTCCTGCTTCCAGCATTCTGTCTCGTGTTTATTATGATAATGGTGGTCAGAGCAAGTGGATCATATCTTGGGTGGCTGTTGCTGGATGGCCCCTAACTGCTATGATACTGTTTCCTGCATACTTCATTAGTAAAACCATTCCTACCCCTTTGAACCTTAAACTCATTCTCTCTTATGTCATTTTGGGTTTCCTGAGTGCTGCTGACAACCTCATGTATGCTTATGCCTATGCTTACCTCCCTGCATCTACTGCCTCACTCGTGGCATCATCATCCGTTGTGTTTTCTGCACTATTTGGATACTTTCTTGTGAAGAACAAAGTGAATGCTTCAATAATAAATGCTGTTTTCATCATAACTGCTGCATTGACCATCATTGCCTTGGACTCAAGTTCTGACAGATATGCCAATATTACTGACAGTGAATACATCATGGGATTTGTATGGGATGTTTTGGGATCTGCTCTTCATGGGCTTATATTTGCACTCTCAGAGCTGGTCTTTGTGAGGTTGTTGGGAAGAAGATCCTTCATTGTGGTCTTGGAACAGCAAGTCATGGTTTCTCTATTTGCATTTCTGTTTACCACTGTAGGGTTAATTGTGAGTGGTGATTTTCAGGGAATGGCTCATGAGGCTACCACTTTCAAAGGTGGTAGAGCTGCTTATTTTCTTGTTGTCATTTGGGGTGCAATCACTTTTCAGTTGGGGGTTTTAGGGGGCACTGCTGTAATTTTCTTGGGTTCTACTGTCCTAGCAGGTGTCCTTAACGCAGTAAGAACACCCATAACAAGCATTGCAGCTGTTATACTGCTGAATGACCCAATGAGTGGTTTCAAGATCCTCTCTCTAGTGATCACCATTTGGGGATTTGGCTCATATATCTATGGCAGTTCTATGAGTGAAAAAGCTCATGAGAATCTAGCAGTATATTCCAGTCCATAAGGTTCTCCTTAGATATTAAAGGACGTGATTGTTGTAAGGTACACATCCTTAGATATTGTAATACTCTTGATGTGCTTGATTGACTTTGAAAATAACTTTCACTTTTTAAGATTCTCTTTTCAAATATTCAAAGGACATGATTGTTGTAAAGTACACTTCATAATAAATCACGAATTTTCTTCTCACAACCTATTAATACCAAATTCTGAAAGTCTCATGCTTGAGTTCTATCAAGGGAAACTATTCTTCGATTTTTGAGTTTGATTATAATGAGCACCAATTCGACAGGAATTTGACATGTATATGTGCTTTAGATGAACAAGTCAATAACAATACAAAAGAAAATATGTGAGAAAATGTATAAGATGGTATGAGTTTTCATGAGTTTGTCTATTGTGGTTATGTTATTGTTATTTTCTTTGTTCATTGTTGTTTGTGATATATATTAAATCAAAATCCAAAACAAGTTCTAATTCAAGTAAAACGCAAGTTCAACCTTATCATTTGGTCATCAAAGCATAGTTAATTCACAATTAGTAAGATAAATGACTTCAATTTTGAAGTAAGATTAAGTTAGTAATTTCATTATAGAAATCCATCGTTAGGCGAATTTCGGTCTTTAAAATTGTGACAAAATTTTGTTGCTAATCTTTTATTCATATTTCTTTCATAATGTTATTGTCCTATTGGTAATTTCTGTTGTTATTCCTTAGAAAATTAGGTTCACTAATTCTAAGTGAATTTTGGTCAACAAAAAATATTGTTATGCTTTAAATCTTTTGAAACTTGTATTAACAATGTTGATCATTGATGGTGATTATTTGTAATGCTTGTCTAATTTGTTTCTTTAGTCAATGTTTAGTTGTGTTTTCTTTTTTTTTTTTTGGTAAATCTTCTACTTAAACATTAGTAGTACATCTTTGATTAAAAATTAAGTTTAAACTTACTCTTGGATAAATTGATTTATTGACACCAAACAATAGAACTAACTCATCAAATTTAGTATAAAATTATCTTTCAAAACAAAGTACTAGAAAAAGCAATAATAACCACGACTTATTCAATTGTAAAAATGAAAAATAAAAATGTTGATGGAATGTGCAAAATATATGTTCCAAAATTTAGATGTAACATTAATTGATGAGTATTTTGGTTTGACAAATTAGCCCATATATTTATGATTATCTTAATCTCTAGTTGAGTGTATTTTTCTTGTATTTTTTAATCCTACTATACATAAGATTCTAGTCTTTAAATTGTACTTTATCTATGTCATAATCTAGTTTTGTCACAATTCTAATTTCTATCGGTTTAACTCATTTTTACTCAATACTTTTTAGTATATCTTAAATTTTTTGGTATAATTACATTTTTGGTCCCTACATTTGAGGTCAATATTCAATTTAATATAGTGGTTTTTAAAAATATCAATTAGGTCTCAAGGTTTCTTAAAAATGTTCAATTTGGTCTCTTCAGTTAAGTTTCCACCAATGACGTTAATTGTTGATGACGTGATGCACACAGTGACATTGGTCTGCACACGTGGACTGAACAAAATTTTAGGATTTTGAAATTGGAGAAAAAAGATTGAGAGAGGGAGGCGGAGGCGACTGTGGCGGTTTCGCTAGCGTTTCACTCTTCATTGTCGCACTCTCGTCACAGTAGCCGCCCTTCGCCGCTAGCATCCATCATCCCTCTCTCTTGCGGTTGTTCCTTCCTCTCTTATGTTTTTATTTTGTTAAGTATTGTTGTGGGTCTGGTTCTCTTCCTCTCTTGTTTTAATTTTTTTTAGTACTTTGGAGTGACTGTTATTTGAACACTAAACAACAGAACAAAAATAATCATAGCATTTTAAACAATTTACATGATCATTTGCTAGTGCATTGGTTGATGATGAGTTTCTATACAAAAATAATCATATCTTTTTCATCCATCATTTTCATACAATTCTGCCTTTCCCTCCATTGCCGCCTCTGACTCCGTCTCCGCCTTCCTTTCCCTCAATCTTCTTCCTTCAGTTTCGTCCAGTCCAAACCCTAAAATTTCGTTCAGTCCACGTGTGCAAACAAATGGCACTGTGTGCACCACGTCATCAACAATTAACATTGTTGGTGAAAACTTAACAGAAGGGACCAAATTGAACATTTTTAAGAAATCTTGGGACCAATTTTTTTTTAAATCACTATAGGGATAAAAAAAGGTAATTTTATCATTTTGTTTTAAAATTTGTCTTGCAAAGTTTTGTATTTCTTGAGTTTCCAAGTCATTGGAAGAGTTGTTCCTATCTCACTTATAAATTTGAGATGAGAATTAGATTCTAAGTTCTTAATTATTTTATTCAAGTGCTTAAGTGAATTTTGGAGCATCTGACCTACGACTTTAAAAAGCTAAGCAAAAATTTAAATAAATAATGAGTGTTTATGCATTTCACGTGAAATGATTCAACTTTTCAATAACGTCACACTTTAGAATAACATGTCACACTGTCCAAATGCTATGATGTTTTGAAGGCTTCAAAACTCTTCACTAATAAAGCATTAAAAATTCTCCTAAAAATAAAGTAATGATTACACATAAATGTTAATGGTCACAAAAGGTAAACCTTACTTAACTCTTAAACCTCACTAAAACAATTGTAAAAGTTCAAACTTTATTAAATCAATTATAATAAATATATTATCGAACTTATTTATTTTTAAAATAACAACTCAAATTTTTAACTATGCACCAGTGAGATATTCAATAAACCATCAAAATTAAAATTGAACATAATTATATGATAATTACTATTTCAAACAATTAAGTAGTGAACTCAAAAATTAATAGTCAATATTCAATACCTTATTTATAAAGAATATTTTTTTTTATTATTTAAAACTATTATTAGAAGTTAGAGAAATATTAGTTTTATATTTAATTATTTACCATATTTAAAAATAATATATTTATAAAGAATATATTATGCACATTCCTTCCATTTTCAGCTCTAAACATTAAAAAAGTAATTAATTTTTTTAATAATCGAGAACCAAATTCAATAAATTATATATAATTTGATTAAATTTAATAAAGTAGTTTGATACACTAAAAAAACTTAATAAATTATTTTTGTATCTTAATTTTCTCACATCCTTGTAGTAGAACGCGTTTCTTCAAGCTCGGAGAAACAGGTACCTTCCTCTCACGGCCATGTTTTTTCTTTGTTTTTTCAATCGAATTTCTGTTTTCTCGATTTGTCCAACGTAATAATCATCAGCGCGACAACGAAAGCGAACACGGCATGTGTTACCCGTGATTGTGTTTCGCGGGTCGTAGATTTTAGGTTTTTCAGGACCTGAAAAAATCCTATTTTTTTTTTCCTGTTATTCATTCTTTGTTACACTTGATTGATGAACAGGAAAATTGAAAGTCATCAAGGATGTTAGAGCAGTTACTGATATTTACAAGAGGAGGGTTAATCCTCTGGACATGTAAAGAACTTGGAAACGCTCTGAAAGGTTCCCCCATAGATACCTTGATTCGTTCCTGTCTTTTGGAGGAGCGATCCGGTGCGGCATCATACAATTATGATGCTCCTGGGGCTTCCTACACCCTCAAATGGACCTTCCACAATGAACTTGGCCTTGTTTTTGTGGCTGTGTACCAACGGATTCTTCACCTCTTGTATGTGGAAGATCTGCTTGCTATGGTGAAGCGTGAGTTTTCGCAGATCTATGATCCCAAAAGGACTGTTTACCCTGATTTTGATGAGACCTTTAGGCAGCTAAAGATGGAGGCTCTGGCCCGTGCTGAAGATTTGAAGCGGTCGAATCCAAATGCTGTTGCTGGGAATGCTAAGAAGCAGGCGCAGGGGAACAATAAGTTGGGATTCGAGGGAGGGAATAAGAAGAAGAGTGGTGGTGCGGCGAAGGATGGTGGTGGGGTAGACGGTGGTGACGATGGCAATGGACGGAGGTCTGAGAATGGGCACTCCAATGGAAATTTTGTTGTTGCTAAAGATTCTAACCATAGTAGTGATGTGAATGGTAGACAGAATGGAAGTCCCAATGTTGGGGCTTTTGATGTACATAAGCTTCAGAAGCTTAGGACCAAAGGTGGGAAGAAGGTAGTAGTAGATACGGCTGCAAAGGCCTCAAAGGCTGAGCCAAACAAAAAAGTCATAAAGAAAAATAGGGTGTGGAATGAAGCTGCTACTAAGGAAACAAAATTGGACTTTACTGATCATTCTGCTGAGGATGGGGACAGGAACATAGATTATGTGGTTGCAGATCAAGGTGAAAGTATGATGGATAAAGAAGAGATGATTAGCTCGGAAAGCGAGGAGGAAGAGGAGGAGGAGGAGAATGTGGGAAATAAGAGAAAGCCTGACTCCAAAAACAAGGGTTGGTTTTCATCCATGTTCCAGAGGTAAGGCAATCGTGTGTATTCTTTATGTATTTTCTACTTCCCTAGGGTCATTGTTTATCTTTTGTTAAGGTGTCTGAGTATCTTGCTTGAATGATCTGTAGTTTAACGTGTGTGCTATATTTCTATTGATCTATGGATATGTTCTCGCATGCTGAAGTCCTCAAAATTGATTTGTGACTATATATTACTATGGGTTTGTGCAGTATTACTAGTTTGCTGCAATATTGCATTGCAAATAGAATTATCTTCTGTAAATTTTCTTTAGTTGGAACCTTATTGGTGAAAAATCAGCTGAGTATCATGGAAGATTTAGCATTTTTATATACATGTATTGTCAAGAAATCCTCTTAGTTCACTTTGTAAATTGTAATACGATTAGGTGTTTTATCACTTTACCAAAAAAATTAGGAATGGAGGTAAAAGAGGGGAACAAAATAAATAGTTTGAAAGTTGCTGTTGTACAGACCACATGATTCATTGTAGCTCAATAAATTTGTCATTTCTAAAGAATAGGGAGTGGAGCACATATTAAGATGAAAGGTTAGGAACAATTGCAATTAAATGTCATCTAGGTCTCAAATTAATTTCTGTCTTATATGTTCTTGAGATTAATAAAAATTTGTTAAGTGTCTTTTGAATACAATTTGTGTGATTAAAGAAGCAAACAACTTAGCAGTGTTCAAAGTTCATATGAAAGGCAAAAGTTTTGCTTTAGAATCAATGAAAGAGGAATTTACGACTAATGAAGAAGATATAAAATCAAAGGAAGAGCATGAAGATGCATATACCTTGAAGAAGATAATGAAAAGATGTAGATGAAGAACCACCTTTCATCATCAATCAAAGGTTCAATGTTACTATCATGGAGTCCACATGAAACAATGAAGATAAAAGAAGGAATGCTCTAAAGAAGGTCAAATTGAATGAAGATGTGGTCTCATTCAAGAAAGAGAATGATAAGAATAGCCAACAAAAGAAATGAAGAAAACTAAAAAGAGGAGAATCAAATTTTTAAGTTGAAATTCAAATTCCCTTATATATTAAGGAAAGGAAAATATATGCTTAAATATCTGTAATTTGAATTTAAACAAGTTAGTTTTTAGGAGTTTATTTTTTATGTTTCAACTTTTAAAATATTGATAGATAAAGGGAAAGATATTAGGTTATTGCCTAGATTTAGGAAGTTAAGATTGTGATAGTTAGAATTTGCTTTTTTGTTACATGTTTGTTCTCTATATATAGAGCCCATTAATAAAATATTGTTGTAGCTCCTCCACATAATACATCTCTTATCCCCTTCTAAAGTATATTTTAAAACATAAAAGCCAACACAGCTTCTGTCCTTGACGGACTAAAGTAAAAACTTCTTGTTTACTTTTTACACTTTTATCTTGTATTTCCATCATTTCTCTAAAATGACTAATTAGAATATTTTCACATATCCCCGTGTGCAGTATTGCAGGGAAGGCAAATTTGGAGAAATCGGACTTAGAACCAGCTTTGAAAGCTCTAAAGGATAGGCTCATGACCAAGAATGTGGCACGTATTTCTACTCAACATTCAACAGAATTATTTTTCTTTTCTTTTTCCTCTGTATATCTTAATGGTTATCTGTTGGGTTCTTTACTTAGCCAAGACTGTTTGCATTCTATGTCTCTTGTAGGCTGAGGAGATAGCTGAGAAACTCTGTGAATCAGTTGCAGCAAGCCTTGAAGGCAAAAAGCTGGCTTCATTTACAAGGATATCTTCAACAGTGCATGTTGGTTTCTATGGTCTTTCATATATGCATGTGTTGCTGCCTTTACTTAACATTCATACTAATTATATACTCAAAAATACTTCTGTAGGCGGCAATGGAAGAAGCTCTTGTTCGAATTTTAACTCCTAGACGTTCTATTGATATACTGAGGGATGTGCATGCTGCCAAAGAGCAAAGGAAACCATATGTTGTTGTATTTGTTGGTGTTAATGGTGTTGGAAAATCTACTAATCTAGCTAAGGTGGAGTGAATCATATTGTTTCTCAATATGATTGAGTTTCCATATATAGGGCATTCCTTTTTTTACTGGAATTACGGTGATTTATTGTGTGTCGCGTTGTAGGTTGCTTATTGGCTTCTGCAGCACAAGGTCAGTGTCATGATGGCTGCCTGTGACACATTTCGATCAGGGGCTGTTGAACAGCTGCGGACCCATGCTCGGAGACTTCAGGTTCATGTCAATTTTACTGCTTAAAGATTGATGTAGTTCTATAACCTTCATATTCTTAATTTTCCTAGTTCATGGCAAAGTTCTTTAGTAGAGGCATGCATATCTTCTTACAAGTTCCTTGTTTCAGATACCTATATATGAGAAGGGGTACGAGAAAGATCCTGCCGTTGTTGCAAAAGAAGCAATTCAAGAAGCTTCGCAAAATGGTTCAGATGTGGTTCTTGTTGATACGGCTGGTCGTATGCAGGTACTGATGTAGTTATTATTTTGGTCACGAATCTGATTTATCAGATTTTTGGGTCATGTATATGAAGATCGCTGGCATACAAATGCTACGAAACTCCAAAACCGACATGCCTGTTTTTGTTCTTTTCTTTTAGTGAGATGGATGATGGAACCATAAACATTATATAGGATGGTGTTTATTTATTTGAATGTTTTTTCTGTTCATCTGACCGTGGCAGCTGGTTTCAGGATAATGAACCACTTATGAGAGCACTGTCAAAACTCATCTACCTTAACAATCCAGATCTAGTTCTATTTGTTGGAGAAGCACTGGTTGGTAATGACGCAGTTGATCAGCTTTCAAAGTTCAATCAGGTTTAGTTCTATATTTGCTCTTACCCAGCTAAAGCTTTTTCTTCTCTTACCTTTATGATTTAACTAGACTATAATGACAGTGCAAAGATATTTTACACTGTCAACCCAATCGTACTACACAATTGAAAATTTAAAGTTTTGTCTTATATAATAACCAAATTTAAGATGATTTATAATTGTTTAACTGTGTAAAAGATATATTGACAATATATTAAAATTAAATTCTATTTTGTTTCTATATTTAACCCGGACTGTTTCATGTCACCTCAGAAATTAGCGGACCTCGCAACATCACCTAACCCAAGATTGATTGATGGGATCTTGCTCACCAAGTTTGACACCATTGATGATAAGGTACATGAATTCAAGTTTTTTTTGAAGAAAGTATGAATTTTTGATTGACATGACATGGTAGTAATAATATTGTTTACCATGGTTTCCTTTTTCAGGTAGGAGCTGCACTTTCAATGGTTTACATTTCTGGAGCTCCTGTTATGTTTGTGGGCTGTGGACAGTCTTACACTGACCTCAAGAAACTCAATGTCAAATCAATTGTGAAGACTCTTCTTAAATGAGGGCACAAAGTTGTTTATTTTCCCTTGAAATCATGTATACCTGTAGTGTGTTTCTGTTTGTTGAGGAACTCGTTAATCTCGTTGATCCTGTTACTTTGTGAGGAAAAAACTAAGTGGCTTTGACTTTTGATGTGTCGTTTGTTTAGATTAAGGTTATATTTGGTCAGTAATTGCCCTTGCTTTTGGGTAGGGGTGAGAAAAAACCCGAGAATAGACCGAACCATGAACAATCCGAAAAAACGGCTAATTATGGGTTCAAACGAATTAAAATTTGAGGGCTTTTTCTTCTTGTGCCCTCATAATTTAAAAAAAAAAACTATATTAAATTTAATAAAAGCAATTTCTGGATTTCCTGGCTTGGAAAGTTTTTAGAATAAGTTTTCTGAAATTTATATAACATGATTTCTGAAATAGAATGTTTTATACAAGTTTTTTAGGGCATGTGAAATAGATGAAAAAATAGATTCTAGAATGAACTTTCTGAAACAGAATTTTCGTACAAACTTTTCAGAAGACAGAACTGAATGTCTGGAATGTAAATGATAGTTCTCTTAATATGAGATGTAATTAGTAATTAAAGGATGAAAAAAGCAAAGGTCAATTTGAGTTTAAACGGGGTAAATTTGAGGGTTTCGGTTATGGGGTTTTTAGACAGCTTCTTCCTGCACCTCCATGATTTCTTCAGGCACCTCCATAAAGTTTAAAAATACCAAAATTATCCTTCAGTAAAAAGATAAAAATGAAAATATTGTTTGTCTGCTAGTGAGAAAAAGGAAGTTACTTTGTGTGGTGGGTGCATCTGGAGCTTGAGTGGTGGTGGTCCTTGAAGTGGTGTTGGAGGTGGTGCTTGAGAAGGTGGTTGAGGTAGTGCATGGTGGTAGGTGGTGTTGGCATTGGCACCGTTGGTGAGGTACATTCTCATTCTCATTCTTCTGCCTTAAATAAATATTTCCATATTAGTTAATCCGGTGGATCCACGTATCACATAATCCGGTGCTTAAGTAAAGCGTTTCAGATTAGATAACTTTTATGCATACCGGATCTGTTACTTGCCAAAGTCATATTTCTAGATTGTGTAATCCGGTACCAAATGAACTATGGATTACGCAATCCAGAAGTGATTTTAGAACTTTCAATATGTCTTGCGTATTACGTAGTCCGGTACTCATTTTGCTATATGAATTTCAATTACGCATTACACAATTCGGAAGACATTTGGAACATCAAACATGACTTATGAATTACATAATCTGGTAGTCATTTTGCTGTGAAAATTTTTGACTTATGGATTACACAATTCGGAAGTCACCTGAAATGACTTATGGATTACGTAATCCGAAATTCATTATGCTGTTAAAATTTTACTTATGGATTATACAATCCGGAAGTCAAGTTGTCAATTACAAAATCTTATGCTATTTTTGTTTTGCATATGTGAATTTATGGAAATTATAATAAAATGAAAATTTATGTTTTATGAATGAAGGTGTAAGTATGGAAGAATTAATGAATT